>Ga0163108_10001203_pt1 | contig 19005 bp, 17 predicted proteins | sample Fk1155metaG_FD_109644 | JGI IMG/M metagenome (GOLD analysis project Ga0163108, IMG submission 109644) | Marine microbial communities from the Central Pacific Ocean - Fk160115 155m metaG | ecosystem: Environmental > Aquatic > Marine > Oceanic > Photic zone | place: The Central Pacific Ocean...
AATTTTTCCAACAAGAATATCACCAGGTTTAACTTCTGCTCCAATACGAATTACTCCATCAGGTCCAAGATCCGATAAGGCCTCTTCTCCTACATTAGGTATGTCCCTAGTAATCTCTTCTGGCCCCAGCTTAGTATCTCGGGCCCCAACATCAAAGTTAGAAATGTGTATTGATGTATAAACATCATCCTTCACAACTCTCTGAGATATAGTGATCGCGTCCTCAAAGTTATAACCATTCCAAGGCATGAAAGCGACAAGAACATTTTTCCCCAATGCAAGTTCACCATTCTCTGTACAAGGCCCGTCCGCTAACACATCGCCCTCCTTAACTTTCTGACCCTTCGTCACAATCGGCCTCTGATTAATGCATGTGCCAGAATTAGAACGCATAAATTTACGTAAAGGATAAATATAGATCCCTTTATTGGGATCACTCTTTAACTTACGAGGATCTGACAAAAACTTTTGATCTGAAACATGTAATTCACCGTCAGAAGTAACTACAATTATTTCAGCTGTTGCCGCAGCAACTTTTCCTGGTCCCTCGGAAACAACAACGGCCCGTGAATCACGCGCAGCTTTTCCTTCCATTCCTGTACCCACCAATGGCGACTCTGCGCAAAGCAAAGGAACACCTTGGCGTTGCATGTTGGATCCCATCAAAGCCCTGTTAGCATCATCATGCTCAAGAAATGGTATCAGAGACGCCGCAATTGAAACCAATTGTTTAGGCGAAACGTCCATGAGTGAAGCTTGCTTAGGATCAATCTCAAGAAAATCCCCTCTATAACGTGCAGTAATCCTCTCAGAAGTAAACTTACCTGTATCATCTAAAGGATTATTTGCTTGTGCTATAACTTCATTCTCCTCCTGATCTGCTGTTAGATAGCCAATGTCCTTTGTTACCTTACCGTTTTTAATTTTTCGATAAGGCGTTTCTATAAATCCAAATTCATTGATTCGAGCGAAAGTACTCATTGAATTTATCAATCCAATGTTTGGTCCTTCTGGAGTCTCAATAGGACAGATTCTTCCATAATGTGATGGGTGAACATCACGAACTTCAAAGCCTGCACGATCTCGGTTAAGACCGCCAGGGCCTAGTGCTGACAAACGTCTTTTATGAGTCAACTCGGCCAAAGGATTTGTTTGGTCCATAAATTGACTCAATTGAGAACGACCAAAAAAGTCTCTAACGACAGCTGATAAAGCTTTTGGATTAATTAATTTCTGAGGCGTCATGCCATCCAAGTTGATATCAAACAAAGTCATCCGTTCTTTAACCAACCGCTCAGTACGAGCAAGACCTACTCTACATTGATTAGATAACAATTCCCCAACTGCACGAACTCGTCGAGAACCAAGGTGATCAATATCATCTGTTATACCTTCCCCTTTTTTCAAATTCAGCAAATAGCGCATCGCTACTACAAAGTCCTCTGAAGTAAGAATTCTCTCTCCCTCATCAACTTTGAGTCGTAATTTTTGATTAATTTTATATCTACCAACTCGAGTCAGATCATATTTCTTAGGGTCAAAGAAAAGCCTCTTAAGAAGTGCCTTCGAATTTGTTGTGGTCGGCGGATCACCAGGGCGCAAACGACGATAAATATCTTTCAGTGCTTCTTCCTCATCATTGGATGGGTCCTTCCTCAAGGATTTAACTAAAATGTCATCATCCTTAGTATCAATTACCTCAAGGCTCTTATGACCCAACTCCATTAGCTGGTGAACTATACCAATAGTAAGGGGCTCGTATGCCTTTGCAACAATCACCTCTCCATCAATAACGTCTTCCATTGGCGTCTTGGTTGAGAGTTCTTCCTCATCCATCTTAGCCGTAAGCTTCAGTTTTTGTACATCATAAAAAAGTTTACAGATATCGGAATCCTTCTCAAAACCAAGGGTACGAAGAAATGTCGTAGCAAGGAACTTTCTTCTGCGTCGACGACGGTCTAAATAAACGTAAAGCAAATCATTGGTATCAAATTGAACCTCTAGCCAAGAACCTCTATCAGGGATTATTCGAAAACTGTGCAGGGTCTTGCCATTCAGGTGAAGACTTGTCTCAAAACAAACTCCTGGCGAACGGTGCAATTGAGAAACAACTACTCGTTCCGCTCCATTAATAACAAAAGTTCCTCGAGCAGTCATTAGAGGCAGTTCGCCCATATAAACTTTTTCCTCTTTCGTTCCAGCCTCATCCTTTAAGCGGAAAGTAACGTACAAAGGAGCACTATAAGTCTCGGTATTACGGATAGCCTCAAGAGCTGTCAGTTTAGGCTTACCAACATCATATGATACAAAATCCAAGGTCACCTTATCATCATATGAATCAATTGGAAAAACCTCTTTGAATACCGCTTGCAAACCTATTTGCTTACGTTTGCTTGGAGCAACATCCTGTTGGAGGAAGTCCGCATAAGACTGGATTTGGATTCCAATGAGATTCGGAGCCTCAAGGACTTCGTCAATATTTCCAAAATGTTCGCGTATTCTTTCAGACATAGTTTTGTTTGGTTTTGCTATAGACTAGGCAGAGTGTTTAGGCAGAAAAACCTCATAGACTGCTAGTCCATGAGGAAAAATTGTAAGTGCTGCTCTGATCCCTTGTTTACACAAGAAAAGACCGGTCCGTCTTTACGGTATTTCCAGTTCTTTAATATGGTTGAGTATGTTGGGCGGTCAGTTCCGTTCCTTAAGGAATAGTGCAGCAAAATAAATTAGGCTTGGTTTTGAGTCAGGTCCTCGATTTTATAAGTATTAAAAATGTTACAAAATAGCACAGCTAAGCACTAAAAAGTACTTAGCTGTGCTATGTGATTAGTTAGAAGTAAATAACACTAAATCTAATTAAGTTATTATTTAACTTCGACCTCTGCCCCAGCAGCTTCAAGTTTGGTCTTAATTTCTTCAGCTTCTTCCTTAGAACATGCTTCTTTAATTGGGGATGGAGCTCCATCGACAAGTTTCTTAGCATCAGCAAGCCCTAGACCACTAACGGCGCCACGAACTTCTTTAATGACAGCAATCTTATTGCCCCCAGCACCAGTCAAGATTACATCGAATTCAGTCTTCTCTTCCGCATCTTCTCCACCACCGGCAGCTGGAGCAGCAGCAGCAGCTACAGGAGCAGCAGCACTTACGCCCCACTTCTCTTCGAGAGCTTTCACAAGGTCAGCAACTTCAAGGACGCTTAGTCCACTTAGGTCTTCAGTTAATTTTTCAATATCAGCCATTTTCTTTTACGGTGTCGTCGCGATTCAGAGCCCTGTAACATTTCAAAGCGGCGGCCGCCGCCCCGACAAGGAACCGTGGTTTATACTGTTTAGGTTTTGTTTTAGTTTTGTTTTAGTTTTGTTTACTCCTTGGCATGAACTTCGCACACCAAAGATGATCTTTATTATTAGCCCTGCTCCTCCTTTGCCTTAAGTATACGGGCCAGAGATGATGCTGGCTCATTAAGCAACCTTACAAAAGTGCTAGCAGGTGATTGTAACGTCCCAAGTAAATGGGCTCTCAACACATCCATAGGCGGCAATGATGCTAATGCATTTAATTCCTCCGGACTGAGCAAATTGCCATCCATAACTCCCGCACGCATTTCAGGCTTCTCATTTTCCTTCTTAAAATCCTTCAGAACCTTAGCCACTGCACATATGTCCTGATCACCAGTCACGAGCGCCGTCTGACCAGCCAAAAATTCATTAATCCCTTCAGGATATTCCGCCTCTACCGAAGCACGCTTAGCATATGAATTCTTCGTTACGTGAGCAGTAGAATTAGTTTCACTGAGTCGCGAGCGCAATTCTCCAAGCTGTGCTACTGTCAATGCCTTGTAATCAATAACAATCATGAAAGGAGATGCGTTTAGCTTCTCTATAAGATCGTTAATAATATTCTCTTTGATTGCTTTCATTGTAATCCTTAATTTTTTTATTAACGTTTCTTATTTCTCGTAAATATCAGTTTCGATCGGTATACCGGGCGAAACAGTAGCTGATAGCGTAGCGCCACAAATATAAATACCTTTAGTCGAAGCTGGCCTCACTTGCTTAATTGCATTCATTACCGCGTTGCCATTATCAGCAAGCTGCTCAGCTGAAAACGAAACTTTCCCAATCGGAGCTGCTACCCCACCGTTTCGATCTAATTTAAAATCAATACGTCCAGCTTTCACTGCATTAACAGCTGAAGCAGTATCATCAGTAACCGTTCCTGTCTTAGGGTTAGGCATTAATCCGCGAGGCCCAAGAAAGCGCCCAAGTTTCCTGACCTCAGCCATGGCTTCCGGAGTAGCAACAGCAACATCAAAATCTTGAAATCCTCCTTGGATTTTATTTATTAGATCATCAAAACCAACGAACTCAGCTCCAGCATTCTTTGCGGCTGTTGCTGCTTCACCTTGAGCAAAAACCAAGACCCTAACTTTCTTGCCTGACCCATGAGGCAATGGGCATGTTCCGCGAACCATCTGGTCAGATTGCTTAGCATCAACTCCAAGACGTACAGAAATTGAAACTGTCTCGTCGTACTTCGCTGGTGGAAATTTCTTAAGTATATCAATAGCTTCAGTAAGACTATACTCTTTATCCTCCTCAAACAGTTCCGCCGCTTGGCGGTATCTTTTACTTCTTTTTTTTGCCATTTTTCTTTCGCAGTATTAGCGGATGCATTACACCCTCCTGCAGTGTCTTGTTTATATTAATTAAATCTCAATAATTACATTCCTTGAATCTCGATGCCCATTTGACGGGCACTTCCTGCAATGATACGAGCTGCTGCTTCATCATCTTCAGTATTCAAATCAGGTTTTTTAATTTTCACAATTTCCATCACTTGGGCTTTAGTTATTGTAGCCACTTTCTCTTTGTGAGGCTCACCTGATCCTGACGCAATCTTTGCTGCCTTTTTAAGTAACGCAGAGGCCGGTGGCTGCTTACAAATGAAACTGAAACTTTTATCTTTATATATCGAAATAACGACTGGCAGAACATCTCCAGCCTGAGCCTGGGTCTTTGCATTAAAATCTTTGCAAAACTCCATTATATTTAGCCCAGCCTGTCCCAATGCTGGTCCTACAGGAGGTGAAGGATTCGCTTGACCCGCGGGGATCTGAAGTTTCAAGGTTCCGATTACTTCTTTAGCCATAGTATTAAAATGATTAATTCAGGTATTTATTATTCTTCTTTTTCGATTTGCCAATGCTCTAGCTCAACAGGAGTTGGTCGACCAAAAACAGTAACTGAAACTAGTAATGTTCCTTTTTCTTGGTCTATTTCTTCTATTACTCCGGGCTGACTTTCAAAAGGACCATCAGAAACTTTAATCGTTTCTCCAACATCAAATGCGATTCTCGGTTTAATGCTTTCTTCGCGTTCTTTTATCTGAAGCAGCATACTCTCGACTTCGCGGGGGCGCATAGGAATCGGATTGTTCTTTGTGCCAGCAAAACCAATTACTCCATGTGTTTCCTGCACAAAGTACCAACTACGATCAATCAACCCGCCCTCATCATTGAGCAAGTGCATATTCATAATGAGGTATCCAGGAAAAAACTTTCTCTTTGATTCTGACCGCTTGCCCTTCTTTACTTCCGAAACCCGTTCAGTGGGGACCAAAACTTCGAAAATCACATCGCTCATTTCTTCCGACTCCATTCGCCGTTCAAAACTATTGCGAACTTTGTTTTCCTGACCAGATAATACGTGAACCACGTACCATTGGTCTTTTGGAGCAGGAATTAAAGGCATCTTTGTTTAATTAATTATAAAGCGTTATCTAAAATAAAATTCCAAGATGCTATAAATTCGTAAGCAACTTGATGATATTAAATAAAATCAAATCCCAAAGACTCACAAAAGCACCCAAAAGCATCATTGCTATAAATACCACTACTGAAGAATCGGTAAGCTCCTTAAAACGCTTAAATCCCTTCTCTCCCTTATTCTTGGGAATCCAAGGCCAGCTAGCTTTTTGAAGTTCAGATCTAACTTCTCCAAGATATCTTGTTAGACTTTTCATTTCTTCATTTAATGGATTTTAATAGAGGCTCTTGGCAGGGTAGGAGGGATTCGAACCCCCGACACCCGGTTTTGGAGACCGGTGCTCTAACCAGGCTGAGCTACTACCCTCTTGGAGTTTATATAATTTACTTTTCTTTATTAAACTCGCTTTTGAGGACTTCTTTTTTTACGGCGTAGCCGGATCCCATTCGAGCCAATTAATGCCCAACGAGATCCGGCTAACCTAAATTCGTTTAGTTGAGGTTAAAATCTTAATCAAGAATGTCAGCAACACGGCCAGCTCCAACGGTCCGACCACCTTCACGAATCGCAAAACGAATCGTTTTTTCCATAGCGATCGGAGTAATAAGATCAACTTCCATCGTCACGTTGTCACCAGGCATCACCATTTCAACACCGTCAGGTAATTTAATGGTACCAGTCACGTCAGTTGTTCGGAAGTAAAATTGCGGTCTATAATTACTAAAGAAAGGTGTATGACGGCCGCCTTCATCCTTACTCAAAACATAAACTTCAGAAGTAAACTTTTGGTGTGGAGTAATTGAACCTGGTTTTGCAATGACCTGACCACGCTCAATGTCCTCTTTCTTTGTTCCTCTAAGAAGAATACCAACATTGTCACCTGCTTCACCACGATCTAACAACTTACGGAACATCTCAATGTCAGTAACTGTCGTCGTTTGTGTGTCGCGTATTCCGACAATTTCAACTTCTTCCATCTTGTTGACCACGCCTCGCTCAACACGACCAGTGGCAACAGTTCCCCGACCTTCAATTGAAAAGACGTCCTCAATAGGCATAAGGAAATCCAGATCCACTGGACGCTCAGGCTTCGGAATGTAATCATCAACAGCATCCATGAGTTTCATAATGTTCTCTTGCTGCTCACCGTCTCCTTCTAGAGCCTTCAATGCAGAACCCTTAACGATTGGAATATCATCACCAGGGAATTCATAAGCGCTAAGTAATTCGCGAATCTCCATCTCGACCAGATCAAGCAATTCGGCATCATCAACCTGATCAGTTTTGTTTAAGAATACCACAATCGCAGGAACTCCAACCTGACGAGCTAGCAAAATATGCTCTCTTGTTTGAGGCATTGGACCATCTGCAGCAGAACAAACCAGAATCGCTCCATCCATTTGTGCGGCACCCGTGATCATGTTTTTTACATAGTCAGCATGACCTGGGCAATCAACGTGAGCATAGTGTCTATTCTCCGTCTCATACTCTACGTGAGCAGTTGAAATTGTAATACCACGTTCCTTCTCTTCTGGAGCGGCATCTATTTCATCATAATTTTTCTTCTCAGCCAAACCTTTTCCCGCCAGCGTGTGGCAGATAGCAGCGGTGAGCGTAGTCTTCCCGTGGTCAACGTGTCCGATTGTTCCGATGTTGACGTGGGGCTTGTTTCTTTCGAATGCTTCTTTGGCCATGTCTTTGTTAGTAGTAAGTCCTATAAAAATTAAGGACTAGGGTCTTAGTTGATTTTGAATTGCCTTACAAATTATCCGCAAAATATTTTTGATCTCGCAATTTGTAATTCTTGTTGGTTTCTTTTTAAGTTTAGTTACCGATTAATCGGCTTGGTATTATTTCTTACTTTCTGCGTGGAGCTCATGACGGGATTTGAACCCGTGACCTCTTCCTTACCAAGGAAGTGCTCTACCCCTGAGCTACATGAGCGTATCTATTGTTTAATTACCTTATGAGCATTAAACTCGGCAGGTGACCACACATGAAACACTCACGCAGTCCGCAGAAGCCGAAAGATTTCCACCCCAGAAGGCCATTTATTATGAATCATTCTGGAAAGAAAATACCTACCACCCCTGCGAAAAAGTGGAGCGAAATCTATCAAATCGGCTGTTACTGTCAAAAAAATTTTAACATTTTTCGGAAATAATACAGAATTACTTCTTAAGATACTCATTTCGAGGTAATTATGCAGGTATTTGCAATACTAATAAACTAAGTAAAAGCCGGTCATATTCCTTCATAAGCAGAAAAATCACCATCAATTATTAAATTTTTCAGCAATACGCTCAATACCTACAGCTTTCCCGGTACTGTAATCAATGTCCAAAAGGACTCCTCTTATATCCACTTCTCCTTTGGCTACAGGCATGGCTCTGGGCGTTGAAGTGCGCATGCGCTCAAGTATTGGATCTATTTGCCTCCCCAAAATTGATTCTGATGGTCCACACATGCCAGCATCACATAAGAACCCTGTTCCACCCGGAAAAATTTGCTCATCCGCAGTCTGAACATGGGTATGAGTTCCCACAACAGCAGAGACTCTTCCATCAAGATAACGGCCAGTGGCTATAGTTTCACTGGTCGCCTCAGCATGAAAATCGACGAAAACCATTCTAATATCTGTCTCCTTTCGAATCAGTTCCAACTCAGCATCGATCGCAAGGAATGGATTCTCTAGGGGTGGATTCATAAATGTTCTACCTTGAGCATTTAATATCGCTACTGGTCCCTTCTCCGTTTCAAGTACAATACTACCTTGGCCAGGTGTGCCGTCCGGATAATTGAGAGGTCGCAACAAACGCGGCTCGGTAGGCAAATAATCAATGATCTCTTTTTGATCCCAAATATGATCACCCGTTGTAATGACAGTTGCTCCGGCCCTCAGGAGACCTATTGCAATCTTAGGCGTAATACCTCTTCCACCCGCCGCATTCTCTCCATTAACAACAATAAAATCGATTCCCCGATCTTCACGAATCTTAGGGAGAAAATTTCCAACTGCCTTACGCCCGGGTTCGCCAACGATGTCCCCTAAAAAAAGAAGTCTTAAATTACTAGTGTGTGGTAGTGCGTCCAAGTCATTATGCTAATTGGAAATTAGTAAGGCTCAACCACATATTGTCATAAGTATCAATTTACGTTTAAATTCAGTTCCTATTCTCGATGCCGCCAAAAGAATCATCACCGACTAAATCAGTAAAACTATTCTGGATTAGCATCATAATTATATCAGCCCTCTTAATAATAGTTATCTTAAATCCTGAAAATAAGATTTCTGATGAATCTGAAATTCATGCTGACCAGCTCCGCATTCGCTCCAATCTGAGCACATTAGCCATTGATCCGAACTGGAGTGAACTAGAAAGATATCAGAAAAGAATTACCAAAAAACGATTCCTGACAGAATTAGAAAATATTTATTCTGAACAAGACGCTTGGAAATTAGTCGTCCGAATTAATTCAACATCAGCTGAAATCCGCGCAAAAGGTAAGCAAATTTTCAAACTGCAATTCGGCTCATCTGATCATGTTCCAAAAAATTTACGTTACTGGAGAAAAGCCGAAGAGCTTCCCAAAAAGACTAATATTGAAAAAGAACCACTCAAAGGCCTTAGAGTAGCAATTGATCCCGGACATATCGGCGGAAAATGGGCAAAGATGGAAGGTCGATGGTATCAATTAGATGGTAAAGGCATCGAAATCAAAGAAGGTGAACTGACTCTGTTAACAGCAAAACTAATTAAACAAAAACTACAATTGTTGGGGGCAACAGTTGTCCTATTAAGAGACCAACACGAACCCGTAACCAAATTGAGACCAGAACACTTTGAAAAGCTAGCTCGAAAGGTTTTGCAATCACGCGGACAAAATTCTGAAGGTTTAGCACTTAAGAGAGAAAGTGAACTCCTATTTTACAGGAAACACGAAATCCGAAGAAGAGCGCATATAATAAACAATACGATTAAGCCCGATCTCACAATTTGTGTGCATTTCAACGCAGAGTCTTGGGGAAACCCAAATAAACCAAAACTAATAAACCGCAATCATCTTCACCTTTTAGTAAATGGTAATTACAGCTCAACCGAATTTCGTTTAGAAGATAACCGATTCCATTTGTTTAAGAGGCTCTTACAAAACACTCATAATGAAGAGCTGGCGATAAACATCGCAGTCGCCAGTTCAATGGCTAATGAAACCGGGCTCCCTCCATATAAATATTCGACTTCAAATGCAAAGGTCATTAACCACAAACAGCCCTATATTTATGCAAGAAACCTTCTCGCTAATAGAGTCTACCACTGCCCAGTTATTTTTCTTGAACCTTATGTAATGAACAGTCCTACATTTTATCATAGAGTCCTTGCTGGGAAATACTCTGGAGAAAAAATGATAGCTGGAAAGAAACGTAAAAGTTTAATCCATGAATATGCTGACGGTGTCGTTGGAGGTCTCGTTAATTACTATAAAATAAAACGGGCTAATTAAATTGTTAAGATCCTACGACTCCAGTGATTATGCTGAAGATTCATCAAAGACTAATATCACAATCTCGTGATCGGAACTTTCTGCTCCGCTCATCAATAATCATTGGCATCATTTCAATACTGATCGGCATTGTCTTACCTAGCATTTCGACAAAAGAAAATCGAATTATAGAAAAGTTAGAAATTGCATGCCCTTGGATTAAAAAAGAATCTATACCACTCATACTGAACCGTCTGGACCCTAAGCAAGTTAAGCGAATTATTGATTATAGGAACGGTAATGTATTTGATGAAGTAAGCATTGCTAGAATGGCACGTGAGGGACTCTACTTAACGGCATCAATTCTTGAAATTCCTCAAAACGTTTTAAAGCCGGAGAGTCAAAAACTCTTTAAAAATTATATATTATCTTCCTTAGACAAAAAAAATGAAGAGCACTTTTCAAAATTAAAGGAGCGGATGAAAAGCAGGAGGCCAATTCGTTTCGCTTCTGAATTTTATGCAGACATTCTTAGCGCCAGAGAAAAACATGAAGAAGCTAAGATATATTATGAATTCGAGTTAAAAAATTACCCTCAGTCAGACCATGCAAAAAACGGCATCATGCGAGCACTCCTAGCCTTAGAAAAAACCAACGAACTTGAAGAACTATTTTCCAGTCAAGAATATAGAAATTCAATGAGCAACCAAACATTTGAAAATGTTGCCTTAAGATTAGGAAAGTGGATAGCACTCACCAAAAGAAATATAACATTTATTTTTCAAAATCTTAATTTTGTTTGGCTTTCTGTGACCGCCTTTACAGCTGCTATTTGGTTCTGTATCATAATCAGTTTGGGGCGCGCGGGCAATCTTCCTCGAAGAAGAATACCACTTTATGGATTTGGATTCTTAGCGGGATTCGTATCAACGTTCGTGGTTCTTGGATTAGTTTTCTGGCAAGAAAATGAGCTTCAATTCAAATTAAATGGAGAAATAATTAACGACAGCCTTTATGTAATTTGTGGCATTGGACTGAGAGAAGAACTAATCAAACTGCTTTTTTTTACACCCTTCCTTTTCATTCTCCTGAAGAAAAGATGCCCGATGGAAGCCTTAGCAACAGCTGCTTGCATTGGACTCGGGTTCGCCTGCTCAGAAAATCTACTTTATTTTGGGCCAGGATCCGAAGCTGCCGTTTTTCCTAGATTTTTAACTGCTAATTTTTTCCATGCATCACTGACTGGAATCGCTGGCCTCTCACTGTTCTATTTTGGTCTTTGGCCTAAAACGAGATGGGAAGGATTTATTGGAACATTCATTTTAGTAGTAATCGCTCATGGAGCTTACGATGCCCTGGTAGGCCTTGTCCCTCAATTGTCAAAACCTTTAAGCATTTTTTCAATTATCATTTTTGCTCTTATCTCAAACTATTATTTAAATTCTGCTAAAGAAGTTAGAGAAAGTAGCTCTGCCGCTATTTCACCCCTGGGTATTTTTGTGATAGGATCAAGTATTTTAATAGGGATAACATGGATCCTCGCATGCCATTTAAATCCAATTCGTGAGGTAATAGCTAGCATTGGTCATAGTACTCTATCGTTAGGAACTATGGCTTTTATTTTCATTAATCAATTCCGTAACGAATGACCATTGATTAAAGCACTCACACAAACACCTTGACCATATAGCCATTAAAGGCTTTAGCTGAATAGGAAGAGATAATACTGAAAATGAATATCCAAATAATTGCTCTGACCTCAGTAATTTTAACATTAGGCCTGTGCTCTTGTAATACCCTTCAATCGGTTCGTTTGCCCTCAATGAATCTGCTCAAAGGCACCCCAAAAAAGAACATTGAAAAACCTTCCCCATCTGGTGAGGCACCAAAGAAAAAAAATACTGAACCAAATTCGAAGAAAAATACCTCCCCTAATAATCCAAATCCGTCTCCGCAAACAAATGTTCCTGCATTGCCAGAACACATAACTAGGAAAGAGCAAAAGGAATCCGATGAACCAAATATAGTTCCACCATCAAAGCCAAAAGAGAAGGATCCCATACAAAAAGAAGACCCAAAAAAAGAATCGATTCTGAAACCTAAACTTCCTGCCCGTGAAGGTATTTTACCACCAAGTTAGCAACTAACTATATAGGATCATCATCCTAGTCATTCCATCCAAGTGAATTGACCTGTATAGCGAATCTTGGCCTTACTCTTAAGGTGATTAATCAATGCTTCAATAGCCCTTTGTCGCTTCTCAACTTCAATAGTAGCAGCGATCTCATCATGCAGCGCATCTAGTGAAGATTTGGCTGAATCCATTCGGTCAATAACGTGAACTATGTGCCAACCAAGAGCGGTCTTGAACGGAGCCCCCGTCTCACCAATATTTATTTTTATAATACTATCATAGAAGTCACTAGGAACACGGTCTCGGGTCAACCATCCCAAATGCCCTTCAGTATCTTTGTTTCGAGAATCCTCGGAAAATCTCATTGCCAATTCATCGAAACTTTGACCTTCTTTTAATTTCTGAAAAATTCTTTGGGCCCTCCCCCCAACCTGCTCAGCATCTTTATCCAAAGTCGAGAAAAAGATGTGCTTAACATTGACTCTTTTAGGGATCATAGAAATAACTTCATCACTTCCATATCTTTCTATTATTTCCTCTTCACTAACAATAATATGTTTCTTTATAGCCTTCTCAATCCATGCTCTTTGCATGAATTGGTTCTGGAGAAAAGCATCAATTCGGCTAACTGAAAATCCCTGCGAAGAAGCTGCCTGTTCGAATTCTTCGGAACTCTCAAACCCTCGGCGAAACCTTATCAAAGCATCATCAATTTCTTCTTGAGGTAGTTCGACAGGATAGTGATAAGAATGGAACCAGATCAATCGGTCAATTACTAATTGATCAAGAACAAGGAGACGTATCGCATTAATTCTACTTCTTGAAATCTCACTCAATACTATTCCATTTTTACGACAATACTCTTCCGTAGCACGCTCCAAATCATATCGCCTAATAGGATGTGCATTCACTGTGGCAACAATTTCTTCCCTGATAGCAAGCTGCTCTGCGTCAACTCCATTACCTTTAAATGTCTCATCGATTCGTGATTTAAGTGGCCCATCAAACCAATAAATATCCCCAACCAAATACAAAACACTCAACACATAAAAAATATATCTGCTCGGGAACTTAAAGGGCCTTCGAGAGTGGTTAACTTCTTGATTCTTAAGAACCATATTATTCAGAATTGCGAGTCCACACGCTAGCCTGAGCAACACCTACTTGAAACTTACGTGCATGCTCCAAGATGATAAAAGGCATATCATGATTGTCCTGCAACATGAATTTGTCAGATAAATTTGCGCTGATCCAGTCCAGCGTCGATCCTTTGGGCCAATTTTTCATCGGAGTAAATTCTCCAATCCAAGTACAAGGCGTTGTTATAACCAACGATCCTCCTTCATTCATGAGTGTTGGCAGTTTCTTTAGTAGGTGATCCGGATTAGATAATCTGCAAAGTAAATTCGCTGCATGTATGACATCAAATTTCCCAATTCCATCAGGCAATTGCAGCGCGTCTCCGACCTCAAAGGAAATTCGTTCTGGGCTCGACCCTTCTGGAACCTCAGCAACATAAGAATTAAACTGACTTCCTTCCTGTAGGCTATTGAATTGAACACTGCCATCAACCCTTAGTGTTTCAGCCGCACGAATGAACTGGTTGGAATAATCTATACCAACCACCTCATCACAGAAACGCGAAAGCTCGAAACATGACCTGCCTACGGAACAGCCTAAATCTAGAGCGCGCTGCCTACTCTCGGAAATGTCTAGATTCTCAGTAACGCTACGCTCTGCAAAATTCAAAAATGACTCAGGGAATATCTGAAAAGGATCTATTTCAAGGGAATTGCCATAATGAAATAACAAATACTGATCAAGATAAGATTGGGACTCATAAAGGCTCACTGGAAAATTAATTAATTATTTTATTTCTGGGATAACGCATTAATCAAATACTGACTAGGTTTAAAATTTTCTATGAGAATTTCAAACTGTTCACCTCTTTTCATTCTAACCTGACTAATATTAAAATTAGGGGTCTTATGTGGAGCAAAAAGAATATCATCATGCGTAGAGTTTTGATGAGTCTTAAACATTTCAGGAATGATATCACCACCAAGATGATCATCTCTTCCTGTAGCCAGGTGACAAGTTCCAAGCACCTTCTCGTCTTGAATGTCAGCGCCTGAAACTGGCAACACTTGAGTTCCAAATCCCAACTCACCTAAAGTTCCCGTGACCGGATCATCCTTTAATCTTTCATTATGCTCATCAATTATCATCTGGTCACCTTCAATCAAAGTGCTGCGATAAATATTACGATCCTCAACATCAAGAAGGCCCAGAGTTCCATCATGGTACTTCATAGGGAACTGTCCAACCGCATCAACCGGTACAAAATAGACTTCACCAGCGGGTAAATTCGCGATGTCCGGGGTCTTTCCTTTGCATAGTCCGTGCGATTTCTGTGCCTCTTGGCCATCCAAAAAAAGCTTTGCTGTAAGAGTTCGGTCATTATCCAATGTGAAATCAATTTCAATTTCATCGGCACCAGTCATAGCTAATCGGAGTTTCTCAGCATCAGATGAAACCTGATCATAGTCTACTGAAAGACCAGAGTTGAGTATAATATCATTCAGCCCATGCATAGTCGCGCCACGGAATCCAAAATCTTTACACTTCGCAGTTAGTGGAGCCGTAGCGCTCCAATCTGAAATACATAAAATGATATCATATTCAGGATAAATGTTTTGATCCAAAGACAAGGCTAACCCATCAACATCGAAGCATTCATCCTCCATATCAAGATTGGATCCATTCGTGGCATGATACGCAAACATCTCACCTCCACTCATACCAAGTTCATGCATTGCCCCATCTTGTAACTTGCAAAAAAATTCTTCATATGCTTTCACTTGAACAGGAAATTTCTCGGGGGACTGCAAAAATTGAAACCCTTTCATTTCCTTTGAAGGTTCTTCAAAATCCGTAAGGATGCAGATCCTGCAACCTTCAGTTGGGTCAAATACTGAATGTAATAATTTAGTTAAGCTAAATTCGGGAAATATTCTATCTTCCGGATTTAAGATGATATTTGAAGGTAAGATTTCGGAGAAACTCATTTTCTGTTATAACTTTGGCGAACTTATATTAGATGCAATGGTTGATTTTCCTGAACTTGAATTAAATGAACAACAATTAGATGGCTAACAATAGTAACAATAAAACGAAGCTTGTGGCTGTTATTTCTGGAACCACAAGTGGTCTCGGAAAAGCAATTGCTTTAGGTCTGGCAGAAAGAGGATGGACCATAGTCGGATTTGGAAAAACAAAAAGTAAAGTTAAGGCGCTCTCTGATGAATTAGGAGAAAATCATTACATTTTTCAGGCAAATGTTTCTTGTGACGAATCAATTGCCGTTGCTGCTAAACAAATCATTAATCAATTCGGACCGCCTCATTTACTCATGAATAATGCTGCAATCATGAATAATCCTGCTCCTTTATGGGAAGTGTCAGCAAAAGAGTTCGATGAAATGTCTGCCGTTAATATTAACGGTGTTGCTAATATGATTCGGCACTTTGTCCCATCAATGATTCAAGACTGCAATGGAATAATAGTGAACTTGAGTTCAGGTTGGGGCCGTTCCACTTCCCCAAATGTAGCTCCTTACTGCACTACAAAGTGGGCCATCGAAGGAATGAGCGGTGCATTAGCGCAAGAATTACCGACTGGAATGGCTTGCGTCGCATTGAATCCAGGAATCATCAATACTGAAATGCTCAGAAAGTGCTGGGCCGAAGGAGCGTCAGCATATCAAAATCCAACGGAATGGGCAAAAATAGCAATCCCTTTTATCGAGAGAATTAATTCCAATGACAATGGGAGACAAATGACGGTGACCTGAAAACATCCGGCACAATCATATTCTAGCGCTCATCCTCATTGACAACGCAGTGTAAAATCGCCTCACGAAGTTGTCTCCTTCCAAACATACTGGTCGCTGATTTGCCTCGTGTCTTACCTGTAAATTTTAGATTCTCTCTTCTTTTAGAAGACCTTCCTGCTCTGAGAATTTCAGATATGTCCCTCATCTCTTCATCTGGAATATTTTTTCCCCCTTTGAACCAAGAAAAGCGTGATATGAATGACATTAATGAATATAAATAATTATTTATAGTTGATTATTAGCAAAAGTTAACTAATTGCAAGATTATTCTTTGTTAATGGTACTCAGCCATTAAAAAGATCAGCTCGCCTCTTCGAGTTAATTACGAAAAATTCTGGATTTAACTAAAAGGAATCCTCTAAATCATTCACAAAAGAAAAGACCCAGATTGCTTTTCTAGACTCGGAGTCGACAATAGAAATGTTTTAGAGAATCAATCCTTCAAAACCCATTAATATGAAATCTCCTATTTTCTACTTCGTTATATCAACCCTTGCCTGGAGCTTTGCTTCAGCTCAGGAAAAAAATGGAAAAGAAAATACCAATCAAGCCAATAACTCTTCTAAATATGAAGCAGTTGTCAGAATTGAAAATTCTTCTCTTAATCCGGATTATCGTAGCCCTTGGAATACGGGCCGAGACTCTGGCGGCAATGGAACTGGTTGGTTAGTGGGCGAAAATAAATTTTTAACCAATGCTCATGTCGTTAGTAACAGCCGGATTATATATATAAAGAAAGTTGGTGATGCTAAACCCTATCGCGCAAAGATAGTCCATATCGCTCACGATTGTGATCTCGCTATGCTCGAACTTGAAGACCCTTCGGCTTTTGAGGGTGTGACTCCATTTGATATCGGAAAACTGCCACAATTGGATACTACTGTTAAAGTAATAGGCTATCCGATAGGAGGTGAAAGAATCTCTATAACTTCAGGCGTAGTTTCACGGATCGATTTTCTTAGCTATTCCCATACTAGTGTCGATTTACATCTAACAATACAAATCGACGCAGCTATTAATCCCGGAAATTCGGGAGGACCCGTCATCCAAAATGGAAAAGTGGTCGGAGTCGCTTTTCAGGGTTACTCGGGAAACATCGCACAAAACACGGGTTACATGATCCCTACGCCAGTCATTCGTCGATTTCTTAAAGATGTCGAAGACGGTAAATATGATCATTATGTTGATCTTAGTATGAGTGATTTTCCTCTACTCAATCCCGCCCAAAGAAAAGCTCTAGGCCTAGCTAATGATGGAATAGGAATCATGGTAGCCGCCGCAGAAGAAGATGGTTCAGCTGGAGGAATACTGAAGACCGGAGACGTTCTCTTAGCAATTGATGGTCGCCCAGTAAAATCAAATGGATTGATCAACTACGAAGGAGAAGACGTTAACATGAATGAAATCGTCGAAAGAAAATTTGCAGGCGATGTCATAAAACTAAAAATCTGGAGGCAAAATAAATCAATCGATACCAAAGTTACTTTGAAGAGATTTCTCCCATACTTAATTGCAGCAAAGAAATATGATGAGAAACCACGCTATATCATGTTCGCAGGACTCGCCTTTCAACCCCTCGACAGAAACCTCATGGCTGCTCATGGAATGAAAAATCTGCAGGTCAGATATCATTTTGATTCATATGTCTCGGCAGACATTTACAAAGATAGGCCCGAAGTCATCGTTCTAACCTCAATACTTCCCGATTCAATCAATTCGTACTTCTCTAATTTTAAACATAGTATTGTTGATGAAGTAAACGGGGTTAAAGTAAAAACCTTAAAGGACGTTCACAATGCTCTAGCCAGAGATAACGGTGATTACATTATCATCAGTTTATTAGGCAATGGAAGACCCATCGTCATTGAACGATCAAAAGTTGAAGCAGCACAAAAGCGCATCCAAGAAAAATATAATGTGATTAAGGACCATTATTTAGGTGATTAGGTACACCTATAACCTATCGAAAATATAAAATCATCCTCACGCATAATAGATCCTACCCTTTAGCAAAATTTTAAGATGACAAAATTCATTATCCTCTCTATTGCCTTCGCAATATCCGCTTCACTTTGGTCAGAAAAATTAATAGCTGCATCCGTTGATAAGTCGGTAATCCGAGTTAACACGACAATGCAGTCCTATAATCTTGTGCAGCCATGGGAAAAAGGCGCATCCTCTACTAGGATCGGACTCGGAGCGGTCCTCGGCGGAGGCAAAGTATTGGTCACCGCTCAAATGGTAACAGATGCAACATACATTGAGCTAGAAAAACCAGACACAGCTGCAAAAACAACAGCACAAGTAATCACTGTCGATTATGAAGCAAATCTGGCACTACTAAAACCTATTAACGACAATGATTTCTTATCAGATCGTATACCTTTCGAGTTAGACACGGACCTATCACCAAAAGACAAAGTGGAAGCTTGGCAATTCGAGACAAGCGGCACTCCTGTCACTACTCAAATCACAGTTTCCAAAGCAGAAGTGCGCCAATCCTTCATCGATACATCTAGGTTTTTACAAATACAGGCTAATGGTCCGGTCCAATACCGTTCCGGAAGCTTCACTCTCCCAGTTGCCAAAAACAATAAGCTGGCAGGACTTTTAATCAGTTATTCAAGTAAGGATCAGATATCGAACATCTTACCCGCTTCAATCATTGAACATTTTTTGAAAGACACTGAAGACGGCAAATATACAGGATTCCCAAACCTTGG
>Ga0163108_10001206_pt1 | contig 18990 bp, 20 predicted proteins | sample Fk1155metaG_FD_109644 | JGI IMG/M metagenome (GOLD analysis project Ga0163108, IMG submission 109644) | Marine microbial communities from the Central Pacific Ocean - Fk160115 155m metaG | ecosystem: Environmental > Aquatic > Marine > Oceanic > Photic zone | place: The Central Pacific Ocean...
AACCTGTAAATTGTCTGCATTCAGATATAACAAATTCATTACTTTTGTACTTATCTCTGCCAAGGCAACTTATTCTTGGTTTTTTATCAACAATTGCAGTTGCTAAATCACGGCCTATTTTTTTATTTAATCCATTAATACAACTTAGGATTTCCCCTGAAACAAGGTTTGTTGCATCTTCTATCATTTTAATTTGTTTATTATTTTTTACACTTTGAGAATCATTACCATCCGTACAGCTTCTTCTGTCCACATTAAACTGTGATTTCATAAAGTATTCAGATTGAGACCCACCATCACATGCCGGCGGAAATGTTTGTGGGATTTGAAGTTCCGTAAATTTTTTTTTAAATTGCTTTAACTCTTTTACACATTTTCTGTATTGAACATATTTAAACACTCTGATGGCGCCTGTACTATGTAATAAGTTATAGCATTTTAATAAAGCATCCGTTCGATTATTACTTAGAGATTTAATTGTGGAGTATTCTTTGTAATCCACCTTAAACCATCTTCCCTGTTTTTTTTCATAAAAGGTTGCCAACACCTTATCGTTCTTAATGGTCCGTTCTTCTTTATGTGTAAAACCACTTTTTAACTTACTTTTGTCTTTCAATATTATTCTATTTAATAATATCCCATCATCACTATAAGTTTCATAAACTCCTTCCACTACTCTTCCGCCAGAGTATTCTAAATAAGTTTTTTTATTACCGTCTTTGCTTAAATTAAAAATTTCTTCTATTGTGGGTGATTGTTTTTTGTCAGTAAACTTTTGATAAACCAACTGACCTTTTTTATTAAATTTTCTAAATAGATCTATGTTTTTATCGCCATCTAGATCAATATGTGTATCTTGAGTTTGAACTATCTGCAGTATTAAATTATTTTCATTAGCTTGGGCATCACATAAAAATGCAACAAAAAAACCCAAGCAAAATAACAATTTATACTTCAACCCCATCATGTTATTTTACCCCAATACTACACTCCCTCACAAGAGATATCATGACTATATTAAGTGTTATTAAACTACTGAAATCAAACCGCTATAGATCATTCTTAACGACAAAAGTGATATTACGATTTTAAATGCTACTCTAAATTTGTTTTCTGAGATTTTACCTAATAGGTATTTACCTAAATTATTACCAATAAATACAGCAATCAACATTCCAATGAGTAACTTCCAATACGGCCCAAATGAAAACCCAATCAACACAAATGTGACAATCTTAAATGTATGTGTAAACAATTGACAGGCTGCTTTTGTGGCAACAATTCCTTCTTTTGAAAGTTTTTCCTTTAAAAAAAATGGCGCAATCAATGGGCCAGTTGCTCCGACAAATAAACTTAAAAATGTTGCTATAGACCCAATAATAAAAAACTTTCCTGGGATGATAATGCTTTTTTTAATCTTTGGCATCCAGGTTAAACCAACAATCATTAATCCCATAAAAATCTTATAAATATTTTCTGGGATTTGAATTAAAAACTGAGAGCCTATTGATGCTCCCAGTAGCGCTCCTATGCCAAAAAGTGTCATCATTTTCCAGTTAATGTTTTTATAATGAATAACCGTTCGAGTGGCATTACTTCCAAGTTGAGCAACACCATGAAGAGGGATTAAAATCTGTGGTGGAAAAAATGGAGTCATCCCAGCTAAAAGTAAAATTCCCCCACCCATTCCAATTGTTCCAGAAATGGTTGAAGCAAGGAGTGAAATAATAATTATTATAATATAATCTAATCCGAATTCCATTTTTTCTTTAGTGTTTTTAAGTGTGTTTCACAAATTCCAAGTGGTTTCCAGCTGCAACCGCGACAAGCTTGATGGAACTTTTCAAGGGTCATTTTTTCTGCGATTATTTTTTTTGCTTGTTCCCAAGTTAATGTATCTCCGGTTTTTATGCTTAATACTTCAGCATGTCTTTCATCAAAAGCTTTGATCTTATCTTCAGTCTGACAAACTCCTGACTGATGATTAGGGCAAGGCTGACAAATTCCATCAATACCTTCAACCACTTCAATTTCTATTTGGTCTCTTTGTTCAGAATTTAATTGATCTACAATTTTTTGAAAGTTTTTTACAAAGTCAGGCGAATAGCCTTTTCCTTCAAAACCTAACGCACACATAAAGTGATGAGCTCTAAATAAAATTTTAGTCTTCTTGGATGTCATCGACAATTCCAACAGCAACCATTTGAGCTGGAAGAGGTTGATTGGGATCTTCTAAAACTACTTGCCTTGCGCCAGTACCTTCTTGTATCACGATCACGGTATCGCCAGGTCCTGCTTGCACTCCATCAATCACAATCATCTCTATTTTAGGATCTCCAAAGTTTTCAAGTGGAGCGACAGATAATAACGCTCGATTAGGTAATCGATCAGATTTTGCAGTAGATACAACTCTTGATTGCACTTTAGCCAATATCATCAATAATCCCCGTAATCGCAGCATCTACCGGAAAATCATTTTTTATTCCAGCTTCAGCAAGTGCCATTGATGCTTCTCTTTTGCCAACCCACATCACAAAATCACCCGCACGTGCACCAATTGGGTCCACTGCGATAAAATCTTGTCCATTTTCCTGTTGGTTTTGACCACAAGGGGTCATCACCTTAAAGGTCACTCCCTTAAGTGAATCAACTTTTTGAGTAGAAACTACGGTTCCTTTAACTACAGCATAAAACATTTTAAAAGTGCTCCAATACATCTTGATCAGGTCGAGCAATTAAATCGACCCTCAAATAACTTTCCAAGCTCTTCAAACAATTTTGAGCGGATTCATTAGCTGCTTCTACCTCTTCTTGCCGCCCTGTCAAAACAAAATATGCTTTTCCACCAATTCCTTGCCCAAGCCTCATCTTACAAAGAGAAACCTCTGCAGCCTTAAGTGCTTGATCTGCAGATAAAATTGCCCCAGATAAGGTTTGTGATTCAATAATTCCAACAGAATCACCCACTTCAAAAACTCTATTATTTTGAGACCAAATTGAATCTAAAAAAGGTGACAACTGCGGATGAACATTAGGAATAATAATATCTTTTATTACGCAATTATCTGAAGACTCTAATACCGCTTCACGTGATTCTTGTACTGAAGCCACATCGCCATAAAACAATAAAACATGCTTTCCCGAAGAAATCGGTTGAGAAACGATCATTTTTACAGGCGCTTTTTTAATAGCAATGTCCGTAAGAAAAAGTCCTCTTGCTATACTCGAGCACTCAATAAATGCCAATGCTGGGAGTTCATCACTTCCTAGTTTTTTTTCCCAGCTTGGGTGATCGATAAATTTCTTCACTGATGCCATAATCCCCTACTAAACAATTCTAAAGTGATCTTTTAATGTACAACGTCTGATGCGTGAAAATGTCCTACAGTTGGTTAATCCCTCTCCTGTTGGTGAAGCAATAGTAAACGAAGTAAACCCTTCTCCTCCAAATCCTAATCCTGCATAACTTGGAGCATTTTTAATAAAAATAGATCCATTCATGACTTTTGCCATTTGATGAAGTCGATCAATATTTTTACTATACATCACAGAAGTATGTCCAAAACCATGCTCGACTCTTTTTGCCATTTCAATTGCAAGATCTACATTAGCTACTCTCACTAATGGAATCACCGGCATTAAAAGCTCTGCTTGAACAAAAGGATGATCCTCTGAAACCTCTGTAATAATAATTCGAACATCAGAAGAAACATCAACACCAATTTCTTTTAAAATCACATTGGCACATTTTCCAACAAAGTTTTTATTAGGGTACTTTCCACCCGATTCCCAATCGACCACAACTTTTTCAAGTTGTTTGGTTTGGTAAGAGCTAAGTAGATAGGCACCATTGTGTTGTAATCTTTTAATGAGTTCGTCTGCAATCGATTCTACTGCCAAAATTTCTTTTTCTGCGATGCAAACAATATTATTATCTAACGAAGCACCTTTAACAATTCCACTTGCAGCTTGTTCTAAGTCAGCAGTTTCATCTACTACAACTGGTGGGTTACCAGGACCTGCTGCAACCACTTTTTTTCCTGATGCCATTGCGGCTTTCACCACTGCTGGTCCGCCTGTTACCACTAACAACCGAATTCCTGGATGTTTCATTAAAGCTTGCGCTGTTTCAATAGTTGGACTTTCAACCATCATTAAAAGACCAGAAGGACCACCCATGGAAGTAATCACACCATCCATAATTTCCATTGTGCGCATAGAAACTCTTTTTGCACTTGGATGTGGATTAAAAACAACTGCGTTTCCTGCTGATAACATTGAAATTCCGTTATTGATGATCGTTTCACTTGGGTTAGTAGTTGGTGTAATCGAACCAATCACTCCATAAGGAGCGTACTCTTCTAAGCAAAGTCCATCATCCCCTGTAAAAGCAGAAGAAGCTAAATACTCAGGACCCGGTGTTTTATTAATCACTAATAGATTTTTTGAAACTTTATCTTCTACTCTTCCTAAACCTGTTTCCTCTACTGCTAGATTAGATAACTCTTGAGTTTTTTCTCTTAAAGCAATTCTTATTTTTTCAAAGATTGCTTTTTTAGTTTCCATAGGAACTAAAACCCAACTTTGCTGAGCTGCTGCTGCTTTTTCAACCGCTTGATCTAAATTTGCTGCTGCAACTGAAGAACTAGAGCGTACTGTAGATGTGAATGTTTGTTTTCTTTGATAAAAAGTTTGAGAAGGTTGAGAACGCGTAGCACCACGAGGCGCTTGAAATGAACCTCCACCTAAAAGCCGCGATGCCACTGCATCTGCTAGCTTTGAAACCTGGTCTTGATTATACATGGTTTACCTCACTTATTTTTCAAATACGACTTCGCCGCCTGCTTCGATCTCATCAATAATCGCCATCACAACGGTATCCACAGGGCGATTTTCAGTCTCTTGAGTTTGCCTCGCACTTGAACCCTGACAATAAAGTACAACTTCACCTAACCCAGCTCCCACTGAGTCAACAGCAACTAACTGGCCCCCCTTTGAGGCACCAGTTAGATCAGTTTGCTGCACTAGAAGTAATTTTAATCCTTCTAGCTTAGGATCTTTTCGAGACGCTACAACTGTCCCTATAATTCGACCTACATTCATAACTAAAAACCCTTTTAGTTAGTAAAATTAGATTTTGAAGTTCGAGCGCCTGTTTTTCCTCTTGAAGGAACAACTGGAGCATCTTCAGTTCTGCCTAAAGGTAAAACAGCATCGACATTTGCATGTGGTCTTGGAATCACGTGAACAGAAACAAGTTCACCTACTTTTTCTGCTGCACGAGTTCCTGCTTCAACCGCAGCTTTTACTGCAGCAACATCACCCCGAACAACAGTAGTGACATAACCACCACCAATTCTTTCATAACCGACTAGATCTACGCGCGCAGCTTTTACCATTGCGTCTGACGCTTCTACTAATCCTACAAAACCTTTTGTTTCAATCATTCCTAAAGCTTCATTTGCCATTTTCATTCCCCCTTATGGTTTATATTTAAAATTTATTTTTTAACTTCAACACCTGTTAAACTATTAATTGCATTCATTGCTGCTTTTCCAGCTTCATCAATTTCTGCTTCTGTTCCTACTAATGTCATTCGCCCAAAGGCTCCAAACGCTCTGACATCTACTAAAGTAACATCAGCTGCTTTTTCAGCTTCATTAGCTGCATAAACGATATAACCAGCTGGATCCGTTTCTAAAATAAACATACTTAATCCAGGAAGTACCATTGAACCTCTTCTGCCTTGTCTATTTACAACCACAGCATGATCTGGAGTAACCGCTCGAATCGTTTCATTCCAAGCCACGCGACACTTTTGTCTTTGATCCACTTTGGTCTCTAAAACATTTAAAACTGCATCTCCAGCCTGTAAGACCTCACCTTGATCTTCATGATGAATCTCCATTGAACCAAAAGCTCGCTCAACAACTTGCTGCCCTAAACGAACTGAAGTTGCTTTTAAAGCTGTATCTGTAAGACGATGAATCGCCATACCCGGCGCAATCTCCATCCACAAAACCGCATCACCTGGAATCGGCAAAAACCCTTGTGAAGTTGTTCCTAGATATTCCGCTAATTGTGGTTGAAGCGAATCGATAAAAACATATGTCCGCAATTTGATCATTTGTAAGATCCCCCCTAAAAATAGATCCTTATAAGCCATTTTCAGGTATCCTGCATTGACGCTACAGTCAATACTTACGAAAACAAACAAGATAACGCACTGCTTCAATCAGGCATGTCTGCTTTATAATTATAGTTTTTATCAGTTTCTTTTCGGTTCACTCTAGACAGACGTACGTGTTTTAGATAAAGGTAGAGTTTCAACTACCATTTTTAGTGTTCAGGAGTAGCTCAGTGGTAGAGCAATCGGCTGTTAACCGATTGGTCGGGGGTTCGAATCCCTCCTCCTGAGCCATTTTTTCTTATAACTTAAAAACCAACAAACTCAATGTAAACTAACTGCACATGTGTCAAAAATAACCGTACTTTTGATAAATTCTTATTTTTTAACTCACTGAAAACACAAGTGTTTTTAATTTAAAATCTGGCTTCTGGTTTGCAATTACCTATTAATAGAAGTGGTGAAAAATGGAGAATAATGCCTATGAGAAGCTTATATATAGCTGTCTTTTCTTTTTTATTGCCTACTCTTGTTTTCGCAGTGGAATACAAAAGAATTCAAATTAATAATATTGATGAAGCAAGTGTGATTAAAGCACCTAAAGGATGTAACGCCACAATCAAAAGAAAATTTTGGTTTGATAAAAAAAAGAGTATTGATTGTTATGCTATCTTACTAAAAAACACCTCTGGAATAGATCAAACTGGAAACCAAAAATCAATCGGTGATGTCATCATACATCCTGCGTCTTCAGACTTAAAAGAAGCACTGGAGAATATTCCATTTTTAATCTCAGCGATTAACAAGGAAGTAAAAGAAGGTGTGAAAATTAAACTTTCAAACCTTACCTATCTTGAGGATGAAATCCCTCTTTCTGCAATTACACAAAATGATTCAGATGCTGATAAAACAGTGGTTGCTGGTGGAATATCATTTTCTGTAATCACAAAAAGAGGTGGTTACACTTATACCAATAAAACAGGCATGGGATTGAAAGCTAGGGATTAATTACTATTTTCTTTTGTTCTTAAAGAGTGTGATTTAAATAAAAACTTAAATCTAAGTTTTATCACACAAAAAACCATCTTCATCCCATCTTTAAGTGGGTGAACACGACTTTCTTCTCTATGCTCCCAGTCTATGGGGACTTCAACTGTAGAAAGTCCATGTTTACGTGCACCCAGTAAAAACTCAACATCCCAAGCAAAACCATCTACAGTCATAGAACGCAAAACAGGTAATAATTTTTCTCTATTAAAAAGTTTAAACCCACACTGAGTATCCTTAAAAGAAAGCCCGGTTAAAACTCTCAAAAAAATATTAAATGTTTTTCCTAAATGTTCTCTTATAAACGATTGGCGAATTTTAACCTGGCTGTCTCGCAAAGCTCTAGAGCCAATGGCAATGTCGGTATTTTTAATTTGAATAAATCGAGCTAGTTTTTCAGTTTCAATCCAAGGAACAGACATATCTGCATCTGCAATTAAAACCCAAGAACTCTTAGCTGCCAAAGAACCCAATCTCACCGCACAACCCTTACCCCTATTGATTCCAATTTGAACAATTTTTAATCCATCGATCTCGCCTTTAAAGCTTTCAGCAACTTTTACGGTTTCATCAGTAGATCCATCATCAACAATAATCACTTCAGAAAAAACCAAAGGGATATTTGAAGCATTTCTAATATGCTGAATTTCTCTTTTTAAATGATTTAATGTACTTGGAAGCCGAGCTTCTTCATTAAATGCTGGTATAACTAATGAGATATCAAATACTGAAGACATTAATATATTCTTACTACAACCTTTTATGTGGGTCCACAAAGTAAATAATGTCTATTTTGATCGACTATTACCCTATTGTTTTGCATACAGTTTTGTTTTTTCCACACTGGAGCAATTGTCCAAACGACATCTCCAGGCTCACACTGGTTTACATGTTTTTTATTTATTTGAGCCATTTTTTCTGAATTAAAAAACAGACTCATTGTTGCATTTCTTTGTCCTAAGTTTTTTAAGCAGCTTTTTGAAGACATTTTTTTGTTAGCAATTTGTGTTAAAGTTGCCACTGGACTAATCATTGTATTACTGACTTGAGGCATAATGACTCCAACTACAACTACAACAATAAAAGAAGTATAAAGTGCCCCTAGTGTAACCGTTCTGCTTTTAATCGGGTTATTCGTTTGCTGATAAATAAGATATGCCATAGCAAAGAAAAGCAACGATACTCCAAAGCACGAGAACCTTATATAAAAGCTCCAATCAGGGGTGTATTTTAGAATTTCTATTACTTTCTGATCAACAAAAGAGTGCCTTAAAATTCGGTTAATAAATAAAGCTAGACCTAAAAATACCGCTCCACCAAAAAAAGGCATTAAATAAGAAATAAAAACAAAAGCTTTAGACAATGTTTTTTTAAATGGACTGTAATAGTTTTTATTTTCTTCAGAGCCCATTAAAATAATATATATTATAGCAATTCCAATACTAAATGCTGGCCACGCAGGTAATATATAATGCGGTAATTTAGTTGATACAAAACTAAATAACAATAAAACAGAAATCCCCCAAGAAATAGGAAAGCATAAATTTAAGGTATTTTTTTTACTTTTATATAAGAGCATTTTAGATATTTGAACAAAAAACAAGCTTACTAAAAAAACCCAACTCAAAGCTATTGTAATAAAATGATATAAAAAATGACCGCTGTGGCCCTCCATAGCTGAAGATGCCCGTTCAAAGTGATGTACTATAATAAACTCATGAAAGAACCTTTCTCCTCTATTTAAATAAATAAACCCGTAAAATATAGCTGAAACCAAAAGCGATAAAACAAGAGGAGATATTAATGATTTAAAAATATGTTTAATATGACTAAATACAAAAATAAAGACCCCCAATGTACTTTTTTGGTAAGTAAACAAGCAAACAAAAAAGCAATGAAACATAATAGCAAAAACAGGAATTACAATTCCAATGGGTCCTTTAGTTATACAAGCCAAAGCTAAAGAAAAGGATAACACTAAAGACTCACTTTTTGTCGGGGCCCTAAAGTACCCATTTTTTGAATCCATTAGTAATAGTGTTAATACAAGCAATGACGGGGTAAGAAAAAAACTTAACATTGGATCAAAAAGAACACTGCTAGAAGTAAAGCTGGGGAAAAGAGCGGTTGCCATAATCAACACAGGAAAAGTGTATGTATTTAACCACGGAAAGATTTTTTTCGTGCTTACTCCAGCAGCTTTAGTAATTAAGGATAATTTTTTTTTCCAGAAAAAACTCAACTGCAAAGCAATGCCTACCACAAAGAAAAAGCTAGGCAATCTACTAGCTAAAACACTTACTTTTCCTTGTGGCTCATTTAAGAGCCATGAAAATACATTTATTATCCAATAATAAAACGGTGGTTTATGAAAAAAAGGGTTTCCATCCCAGGTTGGATAAAACCAGTTTTTACTTAGTGACATTTCTTCTGCAACTCGTCGATAAACCGCTTCATCAAAATCATACGTGGGGACTGAAAATAAAATTAATGACCCCCATGCAGCAAAAACTATAAAACAAACTAAAATGTTTTTCATTATGGATTAACCATAGCATAGCTTCCATTTAGATCGAATAGAGAAAGATATCTATCGCTAGCTAGAGCACCATCGAGCAACAGCCATAAGACAGCCCCACACCAAAACCAGATAAAAGGATCTTATCTCCTTTTTTTAATCTGCCTTCATCCATTGCCATCTTAATAGCTACAGGAATTGAAGAAGAAACTAGATTCCCTAATGTTTCTAAATTTCTGTAGGTTTGCTCAGGTTTAAGTTCAAACTTTTTTTCAAGTGTATCTAATGCAACCTTGCTTGCTTGGTGAAATACAAACATCTTATAATCATTTGTATTCGTATTTGTTTTCTCCATTAAATTATATATATCTTTTGGTACTTTTTCAGTTACAAAGGAAAGCATATTAGCACCATTCATATGAATATTTTCAAGTGTTCTTATATTTCCAGTATATCCTTTAATTGGCTTAGATGTCTCTTCGCTTTTGGGCATCGCTGCAGCACCTGCTCTAATAATAAAGTTTTCATAACCTTCACCATAGGTATTACATTGAATGCGTGAAATCCCACCTTCGTTGCAACCAGAATAAACCGTAACGCATGCTCCGTCTCCAAAAAGTGTTCTAATAGAACGATCTTGTTTGTTTATATATTTTGAATATGTATCTGCCGTCACAAGCAAAACCTTTTTTGCCAATCCACCTGCAATATAAGCTTGAGCCATTTGACTTCCATAAATAAAACCTGAACAAGCTAAATTAAAATCAAATGCCGTAATTGTTTCTTTGAGTTCTAAATGTTTATGCAAAACACATGAATTGGGAGGCATGATGTAATCAGGAGATTGTGTACAAAAGATCAGTATATCTATTTGATCTTTTAATTTTGGTTGTTTTTTAAATAGATTTTTACATGCCCTTAAAGCCAAACTCAGTGCAGTCTCTTTTTCAGATGCAATCGGTCTATTAAACACTCCTGTTTTATCGATAACTTTATCCATATCCCAACTGGGATTTTCATTGGATAACATCTCATTTGTCAGAGAAGATTCAGGTAGGTAATATTCGATACTTTCAATTCTTGCATTCATGGCTTTATCATCCTTAATATTATTAAACCTTGAAGACACACAAACGAACTGTTTCTAATTTTATTGTAGCTTTGAATTTCTAAAAGTCATGGAATTATATTAATTGAATACTTAGTTGTTAAAACTATCATACTGTATGACGCATTTTGCTAAATCTAATTTAATTAAATTTTTGTCACTTCACTATTTGGGTTAGTGAGGTTTTAATTTAAAATCTGTTTTTAGCATAAGGTTGTTGTTTTTTATTTAATAATATCAACAAGATATAGTATGACAAAATTTATCAAATAATTTGACGCGTTACATAAAAACCTGTAAAAATACGTTATTAAATTTTCAAGGGAGTATTATGAAACACTATTTATCTTTTTTATTGGTGGTTAGTTTTCTTCTCAGTTCCAACAGTTTTGCGATGAAAGAACCAGGTGAATTTGATGGGGGTTCTTTTGCTTATTCTGTTAGCTCTTGTCCAAATATTTCTGGTTATTGGAACTGTGCATCTAAAACATTAACAAAAGATCAGTTTAATCTTTTTATTGAGTCTCAAAAAATATACTCAACACAACTTTTTGTAATTCTGCCTGAAAATAAAAAACTTAAATATATTGATACTCCTATAAGTTTTATTGCCGACAACTCCAAACACAATGTAAACACTAAAGATTATAACTACCGTTCTTTTTGTAATAACAATCTTGTTATTGTGGAAACAATCGATTTATACCAAGAGGCTATTGTCTCACAACGGTCTCGTATTTTTACACTTAATGGAAAAACACTTTCAATTAGTGATAAGAAATCTACTTGGGATACTATTGATGAAAAATTAACATCAGAACGTAAAGATAATTATACCTGTATTAAAAGTCACCTCTAAACAATCACTAAGGAATCTAAAATCATGAAAAAAGTTGTCTACTCTATAGTCATTCTTATTAGTATTCATGTTTGCTCTGCCCAAGCATATTATGAAGACTTAAAGGAATATAAAGGTGATGAAAACGTTACTATTTTTAATAGAGGTGATTTTTTCATCAATCGATTTGAAAAAAAGAATCAAGGCATTCTTTGTGTTGATGGTAGATCCTTAAAAGAGGCTCAAAGCTTTCTTAATGCTCATCTAACCGCAAGAAAAGACAGGTTTGTACTCATTCGATCCTATCCTAATAAACAGTTTATAGTTAAAGCTAGGCACGTTACAAGACCAAGTGTTTTCAAGGGTGATGGCTTAATTCATCTTTGTGTAACCGTCTCAAATTAAAATTATTTACTTCTCTTCTTAAAGGTTTTTTATTAAGGTTGTTTTTTCTTAGACTGATAACTAAGAATACAATGAGACAAAAACATCTCTTTATCTTCTATAACAAGGTCCATAAATACCTCTTGTAAAAGGTAATTTTTTGGTTCGATCTCATCTAATAATTTAACAAGTTCACAGTTGTACCCTGCCATACTGATCACACCCATTTCATCCTTAAAGTAATCACTCCAAAAATCACGTCCATAATCTTTAAACTCTAATTCTCTTCTTACAGTAAAGTATCGTTCGCTTTCGTCTTTTAAGTGATTTGTAATTAAACTCTTAACCGAACTATCAACTGGCATTGTTTTTTTAATAGCTCTGATCGCCTTATATTTTAATTGTTTTAACTTTTTATTTTTTGGTTCAAACTTTAAAACTATAATGTCTATTAGCATCTGGTTGACTACTTCAGCTGTTAAAATCTGAGAATGTACTTCTTGCTCACTATAGCTCAATGAGATTAGAGACATAGTTCTTGTTGCATTGTCCTTTAACTTTTCTAAATCTTCGTAATTGGAATTTGACTCTAAAAGAATGATGTCTACTAGGATCTGCTTGATTTCAAAAGGAGTGACTTTATTAGACTCACTTGTTTGAGCAAAAGCATTCAAAGACAACAAAAACATAAGCAAATAGATTTTAATTTTTCTCATAATACCTAAGTGAATAACACTTCTACTGTGACATTTTCTACATAGATATATAGTACGATAATACTAACTTCGAGTATTTCACTTCTTTTTCACAGGTAAATATCTTTTATTTTCAACTATTTAATACAAAATATGATTCGTTGCATTATTTAATGCGGTGTACTATTGTCCCCACAAAGATCTTTGAGGAGGGATTCATGAAAAAACTATTCGCACTTTTAACTTTAACACTCACTTTTGCACTTGGAAGCTCTTGCTTCAACGGTCCATCAAACTTAGCTGATTACTACACTGGTAACGGTGTTGTTTTAGCAAATGATGGTTACACTCCAGCAAGTGGACTTTACATTGATTATTACACGCTTCAAGTGGACTTCTATGATGGAACAGGAATCTTATTTGATTTTCCATCACTTTATACAGACACCTATGGCGAATTTAGTTTCTCAACTGGGAACTTACATTTTGCAAGTGATTGGTCATCATCCAGCTGTAGCTCTTATTGTACTTGGTACGATGATTATGGTTACTGCTTAGAGTATGTAACAGACTGTTATCAATCAAGCTCATGGTTAAACGTTTCTGATGTAACAAATACGTATAGCTCAATCACTTACGAAGTGGATTATGGATATGGCTATGGATACATCACTACACCTGGTTATTCTTTTGATAGCTACTATCCTGAAACATTTACAAGTACCGAGATCATCCGCAGTGACTACTTCATCACTCCATTTGATGCTGATCTGTACTCTTATTACTCTACAGCTAGTATGGCTTTAACCAGTAGTGACACTGGTGAACAAGAGGAAAATAACTACAAATACTCTTATGAAAAAAGAAAAGGTATTCAAATCGATAATAAATCAAGCGCATCTTTGACTGATCTAGTAAAAATCATTCCAACACCTAAAAAAGTTGGGTCTTTAGATTTTGATGGAAACTTAGTTTTAGAAGATGCATTTAAGAACATCTCTAGTGAGAAGATTTCTAAAATTAAATCGACAATCTCAAAAACAAAACTTCATTTATTAGATCTAAATTTGGATAAATCTAAAACAGATACTGAGTTATTTAAGAAACCTAACTCTAGTAACTTAAACCTTAAAAAGTAGTTTTCAACACTAAACTAACCCCTGTAAACCAGGGGTTAGTTTTAGTATCTTCACAATTTTCACATAATTCCTCATATAACCTTATAAACTATCAATTTAATCATAAGATTTAATGGTTTTTTCTTAACATCTATTCTTATCGATTAATCTTACTTGTTCATTCAGCTATAATTATAGACTCAATGAACAATTTTTCGGCACGTTTGTTTTCATTATTACTAGTGCTTATATGCATTATTATAACCGCACCTGGGTGTACGGTTGAAATATCATCTGAAATTTCTTCGATTTATTTACAAGCACAAGATAGCAATGATTCAAACTCTAATAAATCGGATAATACTGATGCCGATAACGATGATGAAGCAAGTGAAGAATCTATTGAGTCGCCATCGATCACTCTTTCTTATCCATCAAATACTCGTACATATATTGTTGATGATGAAACAAGCATTCGAACTGCAACCATCGATCATAATGGTTCAGAGATTGAGTGCTCCGTTGGAAGCGAAGACTTTGAAAACTGTACATCTGATACAACCTTAGTTTGGGCTGTAGAAAACTATAATGAAGTTCATACAATAAAAATTACACATGAATCAGGTGAAACTAAAGAAGAATCATTCACTCCATCAGAACAGTTAGAAAACCTTGAGTTTGTTTCTTGCGACGCAGAAGTGACAACTGCAGCTGATTATAGTTTTGATGACTTAGAAACATTGCTTGAAAATAATACTGGTGTTTTAAGGGTTGTCTGTCTTGCTGATGATGTTTCAATTGAAAGTGAAGGTGGTGAAAACCTTATTATTGTCCCAGATCACAACACAATGCTTATTGTTAGGGCAGGTGAGACTGCAACTATTATTAACTCAAATGAACAATCAACTGGAGATGATACCGCTGATAGAAATGTAAATACAGCCATTTTATTAAGTAGCAGAAACAATGTACATCTTATTGGTCTTACAATAATAACCGCAGGACGGTATGGTCACGGACTTTTAACTTCGGGCGGTCCTAGCTATAATTCTTCAATTACACATTCTACGATTACAACAAATGGTGATACGGCATATGGAATATACTCTACAACCTCTTTGGATGTTGATTACATGACAATAACTGCAAATGGGACTGCTGCCCGTGGCGCTGATTTTCGATCTGGAAATCCAGCTACAATTTCAAACAGTACTTTAACTTCACTAAATACCCAAGCAATTGCATTTTATAATAACATTACTGTTGATGTAGATAATATTACTGCCACTAGTGTAAATAGTCATTGTGCTCACTTTAGTGGCTATAATGCATACTCAGAAAGGAATGTATCTATTGTAAATAGTACTTTTGAATGTGGCTCAAAAGGCATAAACGTTACACATTCTGGTGATGGTGAAAACAAACTTTTATTAGAAAACTCTACTATAAAATCAAGCTCTAACAGCTTAACTGTTACTGGGTTTGGTGATGCAACCATCAATGGAAATACCTTTATTCTACTTTCTGGTGGAGTAAACTCTTCGGCTATATACCTTTATTCAAAAGTAAGCACGAATGGTGATAATGTCGGTACAGCATATACACAGGCTCTTGTATACTCAGATGACAATGACAATACCTTTTGTAATGAATCTTCCTCTGATGCAAGCTTTACTGCAATTTTAACTGCACAAGCAACTGTTGATGCAAATGGTGCAGGAAATGCTTTTAATGCTGCAAACCAAGATAACCATATCGATAACACTGATATTCAACAATGCTCTGATTACGGCATTGACCTATAGTAACTTTAACTAAAATATTGCTTCTAGATTCATTCTTCCACCAAACACTTCGTCATGGCGAATAAATCCATGTGCATTTAATTTGAGCCTTTCCTTAGGCGCAATAAACCCTGTTAACCCATGTTCTAAAACAGACTGATCTTGAATAAGTGCCGCACCTGGAAAAGCCCCAGAAATCGAATAAGATCCTCCAACCTTGTTTCCTAAAACTCCAACTTCAAACCGTCCTCTTGTTCCTAATTGACTTACATCTAATACAACACGATTAATTAAATGAACTTGACCTTTAGGTTTGTTACTTAAACGAACAGCTGTTTCATGAGACAAATATAAATGATTCAATGTTAAATAATGAGGTTGAACTAAGTCTTGATTTCTTACATCAGCAATTGCATGAACCAACTGGAGACCTGCTTTTGATTCTGTCTTTATAAGTCTTTTTGGACTTTGAGCGTTAACTACAATTTCTGAATTTGATCTTCCATTTATTTGAGAAATAAGTTGTCCATTTTTTTCCCAATGTCCAGAAGTCATTTTTCCTAAGGTTGCCATAGCAATTAATTTTTCTTGCGCATGTATTCTTACATTATTTAGTTCCAGGTAAGGAGTTATGAATGATTGTTCCCACTGAGTATAAAACATTGCCATAGAGTCTGTAATGTCTCCTTCACCTAAAGAGTTTTTGCCGGGAAAACTGTAATCAAACACATAACCAACCTTTCCTGGATAACGTGTTTTTTGTCCATAAGACGTCGTTCCTGCAAGAAATATATGTTGCCTACTGCCAATTCCATCTGTTCCAAATCCAGCTCGAACTTGCTGATTGTTAGCTTTTCCTAACGTATAGTCTGCAGCTAAAAATGAACTTCTTGATTGCGCAAGTGGATCTAAGTCTTTAATGTTAAACCCTGCAGCTTCAGCATAAAATTTTCCAAGGTCACTTTGAATGTGACCAACAACAGGAGCTCTTCCTGTTTCAATGTTCGGTTTATAGATTCTATAATAAAAAGATACATCTGTTCTTTTCTCGCTCCCAATGCCTTCTGGAATATAAGAAAAAAGCGCTCTGGTATCTCCATTTTTTAGATCTGAAGTTCTATAATAATCAAATCGGTATCCTACATATGGATTATCTGGATCTTGAGTGTACACATTTGCATGCCTCATCCCATCGTCATTTATAAAACCTATCACATAAGTATTTTTAAACCCTAGTGAGTTTAACATTTGTCCTTGATATGCAGCATGATCTCTACAGACACCGCAGTATTCATGTTCATTAAATGGGAGTATATATGTTCTTAATGCATCACTGCATTGATTAAAGCTTGTTGCCCCAGAACCAGGAAGTGATCTTGCTTCTGATTTTGATTCATCATAAACACCAAGATAACTATCTCCCATAGCTGCAACTAAATCTAACTTTTGCTCTGTAGATAAATCTTGCTTAACAGATGATAAATAATCTAATGCTTGGTCCTTAGTCTCATACTCTAAAAGCTCGTGGTAGACCCTTAAGGTCTCGATATCTGATTGGGTGAAATCATCATAACCTTTTATTTCTAAAAAATTGTAAATCTCTTCGTTATCGCCGTAAATAAGTCCATCAACATCATTAAAAATAATTTCACCTTGGTTTTCTAAACAAACATCCGTAGCTTCGACGTCTGTTAACCCTTTACCAATATAAGCTGATTGACATTCTACAAAATAATTAAATACCATATTTGCATATACATTGAATACATCATTAGCTTGACCTTTAGTAATTGGAATAATATTGCTTCTGCTATCCATATAATACTGTGCAACTATTTTTAATTTATTTAATTCTTCTCCTAATAATGTTTTCCAACAACGTTTTGGAATTATTCTTTTTGCTTGTGTTATTAAAGTTAATTCATTTTTATTTGTAAGTTCGTTATTAAAGTTTTGACCTTCTGGATGTAGCTTGCTCAAACTATTTGAAACATTTAAAGTAGCAGAAACAACAGGTACAAACTGTCGATAAGACTCACAGGGACAGTCCTCTGTGGCATTAGCTTCTATTGAAAAATATAATACCATTACTAATACAATGGTAAACGATCTGAGATATTCCATTATTAATTAATATAAAAGCAAGCTAAATGCCATAATTAATCATTTAATTTCAGATACTTATGGTAATGAATAATTAAATAAATGATAACCAATTAGACGTATGAAGATAGGTTGAGAGGTAGTTTTATACCTATGTCATTTATGACTTTTAATTCTTCTCTACCAATGAAAATATTTGCACCATTTTTAATATCATTTGTTGGTATATGATCTCACCACCAAAAGGAATTGGACCAATAATAGCATAATGATCACCATGTGAATCTGGTAATATATTTCCCCAATACATAGAATTTAATGGAACCATTCCATCACTAAGAGCCACTCCTTCATCATCTAATATATCGTCTGTTTTCCAAAACATTGGAATAGAAGTGTACTGAATAACAGGATCTGGAATATAAAAACCCATACTAAAGTATTCAACTCTAGGGTCATCATAAACTTTTTGATTAAAGTCATTTACAAGAAAATCTGTCGTTAGATTTCTAAACGTTGCAATCTCATCATTAAACCGATCGACTAACCACTGTTCAGCAGATGTTCTTTTCCCAGGTCTATCAACAATTTCTATAAGTTTATCTGCTAATGGGCTTCCATAATGAGGAGTAGCTATTGTCAGCAGACTTAAGCACCTTTCTCCAAGGTTATATTCTTGTATTGCAAGTCTTGCATCCAACCCACCCATACTATGTCCCAGTAAATGAAACTTGCCCTCAGGAACAAGCCTTTTTATTTCATCAAATAATTTTTTAGCTCTTAATTCCACTGACTCATGTGCTGGGGTTTGTGCAACATAAAGAGTATAACCTCTTTTCTTAAATTCCTCTTTTAAAGGAATAAGGTCATCAAACAGCTGATAGGGAACGCCTGCTCCATGAGCAAAAACAATCGGATATTTTTCACTCGCATAAAGGTTAAAACATAATATTAAATTTAATAAAAAGAATATTCCAATCATTCTATATTTCATCTCAAGTTCCTTCTGGTATTTCCTTAATTGCAGATTTTTTAATTTGTATTAAAAGTGGCAATAAAAATATGAAAAAAAGTATAACATAAAAAACACCAAGACCAAACAATGCTGTATTCACACCCTCTTTGTCGATTGTATACCCTACAATGGGTCCAAATATACAAAATGCAATTCTAAAAGTTAAACTTTCAATTGAATTTGCTGTTGCACGAAACTCACTTGGAACTCTCCAGTTTAATGCGTCTTTTAAAATCACACTAGACAAACCTCT
>Ga0163108_10001213_pt1 | contig 18926 bp, 19 predicted proteins | sample Fk1155metaG_FD_109644 | JGI IMG/M metagenome (GOLD analysis project Ga0163108, IMG submission 109644) | Marine microbial communities from the Central Pacific Ocean - Fk160115 155m metaG | ecosystem: Environmental > Aquatic > Marine > Oceanic > Photic zone | place: The Central Pacific Ocean...
GTTGAAATTAAAAGTTTTTTAAAATTAAATTTCCTTAAACTAAAAATTCCTATTAGTATGATTAATATAAAGCTTGAATATTGCCATAAAAAACCAGAGTAAACCAGAGTAAATTTTTCAAAATAATTACTTAAAAACAAATTATTAATAATTAAATCACTGATAAAAAGAGAAGAGATTGGTATTAAAAAAGCATGAAATCTATTTTTAAAATATGCTCCACCAAATAAAGCGATGGCACCTATTGGAGTAAAATTTGGAATATGTGGAATTAATCTAGAAAAAGAAGCAATAAAGATTAGTATTATAATTCCCAAGTAATTTAATTGTATCTTATTCATGATAATTACCAAATATCTTCATTGTAATTTTTGTATTCTTCTTTTCCTCCTAATGATTTCCAATCAGAATCTTGAGTAAGTCTTGAAGAAATTCCACCTCTAGGGTTACAATCTAAAATTATTCTCAATCTTTTTGGGCTATAAACTTTCTTAATATCATTGTATAATATATTAATAAGTCTTTCATAAGAAATGATCATGTTTCTATATTGTTGAAGATATAATTTAAATGATTTTAATTCGATAATTTTTTTATCTGGATAAAAAAGTAAATATAAAGATGCAAAATCTGGTTGTTCATAAACTCCTAAAAAGGTCAGTTCAGGTTGTTTTAATTTTATTTCATAAGCTTTTTGCGCAGGATTTGGCAAGGACTTTAATAAACTTATATCAACACTTTTAAAAGTTTTTTTCATTTTTTCATTTTTCATAAATAATTAATCATAAATTAATTATGATTTGTTTAAATTTTCAGAAAGATTAGTGCAATTATTAAAAAGAAATACTGTTTTAGCATTTTTTTTAAGAGGTTGCAATCAATCAAATCCTTCCTCAATCATTTACAAAGATAATTGATTTAAGTTAAATGAAAAAAAAGAGAAAAATGGATCTATAGTTTTAGTTTTTAGAAAGCAGCTTTACATTTAATTTTTTTACTTTAATAAAAATAGGACAACTTTGGTAAATACTTTTAAATAACCATTCGTGTTTTTAGTATAGTGATTCTGAAAACATTTTAAAACAGATTCATGCCCTATGAATCCGTTTAAAATACTAAATTTGCGCGTCCTAAAGGTGAGAGGAGGTAGTATTAATTAATAATCTTTCATTTTTGGCTCAAACAAAAATGAATAACAGCATCCCTCAAAACTGATAAAAGCCATATGAGTTTTATTAACAAGTTTCCCCTAAAATGGTAGGAGTAAAAAGAAAAAATTATCCCTCAAGAAAAAAAAATAAAGCACAAAGGGAACGAGCCGTAGAATACCATTTAAAAGAAAAAAAGAGTTCCTCTACCGGAAGAAAAAAAACATCAGACCATGGGGAGAAAAAAAACTCAAGATCGAAAACCAGAAAAATTTTTGGCCAGGGATACAAAAGCAGAAATCTAAAATCAAGAAACAGATCAGGGGGTAGCAGGTTTAAAAAATCTGATTTGGAGCCCAGTATGATGGTTAACACTACCATTAAAATAAAAGATGATAAAAAGTGTTTTCAACCCCGGGCATTTTATGAACTAGACATTAGTCCAAAACTACAATCCAGAATCAAAAACAAGGGTTATAAAAAAACCACAGAAATTCAGGACAAAACTTTTGAAATCGTATCCCAAGGGGAAAGTGTAATTGGTATTGCTAACACAGGTACTGGAAAAACAGGCGCCTTTTTGATTCCCATCATTAACCGACTTATAAACAATAAAAATAAAAATAAGACCATCGTGTTAATTCCGACTAGAGAATTGGCCCAACAAGTAGAACAAGAATTTAAAAGCCTCAGCAAAGGACTTAAAATTTTTAGTAGTTGTTTTATCGGTGGGACCAATGTCAATAAAGATATTAATAAACTGAGGAGACTGAATCACGTTATAATTGGAACTCCTGGGAGAATTAATGACATGATCAACCGCCGAGCACTGAAATTACATGATTTTACCAAAGTAGTTTTGGACGAGTTTGATACAATGTTGGACATGGGCTTTCTTCAAGAAGTGCAAAAGATAATTAATCAAATGCATAAAAGGAATCAGACTATTCTTTTTTCAGCCACAGAAAACCCAAAACAACAAAACATCATTGATAACTTAGTGAAGCAATACAAAAAAGTGAAAGTGTCTGAGGGAAAGGCCAATACTGACAATATTTATCAAGAGGTTATTAAACCAAAAGATGACGAGGAAAAAAACCAAATGTTGGTTGCTCTTTTGAGAAAAAAGGAATTCAAAAAGGTTTTGATTTTTTCTGAAACCAAAAGACAGGTTTCTAAATTGTGTAGAGTTTTAAAGAAGTTTGATTTAAAAGTAGATGAGATTCATGGTGACAAATCTCAGCAACATCGCTCCAAAGCGATTCAAAAATTTAAATTGGGAGCTATACAAATAATGGTTGCAACTGATGTGGCCTCCCGAGGTATCGATATTGATAATATTACCCATGTAATCAATTACAGAATTCCCAGTTCCAAAGAAAGTTATATCCACAGAATTGGACGGACTGGAAGAGCCGGTAAAGAGGGCTATGCTCTTACTTTCATATAGATCATCGAAATTCCAAACCAAAAACACTAAATTAAATAAAAGTCATATCTTCCTCTATCATACAACCTTTGTATCTCAAAAAAGTAAAAGTCTAAACCAAAATTGAACCAGAGGTAAAGTAGAGGCTTAATTTTTTAAATTGGTATACAGCAAAAAGCTAAAACTTATGAGATTAAATTTTCACACAATCTTTTTTATAATTTTAATTATTTCGTGTAGTAAAAATGAAAAGACTAAGGAGGAAATTAATTGCGAAGGGGAATTTTCAACTAATAATGTGCTAACGAATATTGATGAAGAGATCTATAATGATGATGAATCTGTAAATGCTTATAGTAGATATTCATGGACTTCTGAAGGGACAAATAGAATTTTGTCAGGGAATGGAATCCCTAACCATGAGGTCGGCACTTTCCCAAATACCAATAATCCAAATACTATAAGTGAACAAACAGTACATGAGATATTCACACTTTGCCCAACAATATTTTCCGAAAGCGGGTTAGAAGTAGTTGGCCCAGCGTTATCTATTGCCTATGCAATAAATAGTGTAAAATTTGATCCAGCAACTGCTGGGAAGTGCAATGATTTAGGAGAATGTAGTTTAGCACAGGGGCAAGGAAACTGGAACATTGAAGCTCTTGGGCATGGCACATTTGATTTTGGAGACGACATGAATCATGCACATGTTCAGCCAAATGGCGCATATCATTATCATGGGATGCCTGAATTACTAATGGAATTTTTGGGCAGTAATCAGGACATAACCCTTGTTGGATGGGCATCAGACGGGTTCCCAGTTTATGCAAGATATGGATATTCTAATGCTAATAATTCAGCAAGTCCAGTAAAAGTTCTTAAGCCTAGTTACCGTTTGAAATCTCAACCGGACACAAATAGACCCACCATTTTAACAAAATTAATAGGTGGTCGAGGAGGAGATACAACACCAAATACTACTATTCCACTTGGGGCATTTACTCAAGACTTCGAATATGTTGAAGGACTTGGAGATTTAGATAGGTGTAATGGTCGATTTGGAGTTACTCCTGAATTCCCTGATGGGATTTACTATTATGTCGTTACAGATGATTTCCCTTTTTTTACTAGGTGTTTAAAAGGGAATACAAACTCTAATTAATTAATGAAGAGTCATATTTTGGAGAGTATGTTTTTTATTATTAGTTATTTGTTAGGGTCAAATGGAAAAGAGGAGTGATGTAAGTCAATTTTCAGCGCCCCTTTAATTAATTTATATCCAAAGGTGTATTCTACTTTGGCCTCGTTGCCATCAATATCAGTAAAAAAATAATTGCCCATAGCTATGGCACGGTTTTCTTCTATAATTAAATTAGAATTATCAAATCTAACTTTAATCCATGGCTGAATAGCAAAGCCCTTATCTTCCTCACAAGCGCGATGATCACCTGCAATAAAATAAGATAATGCTTCTGGTTTTGTAGGTCTAAATTGCTGTATAGAACATTTAGTTGGTTTAAATGATACTGTACCTAATTCAAAAGCATATAAATCATCAATAAATTTATTTGCAAAGTCTTCACATGCAGATCTATCATCTTTTAACGATCCTATTTTAACTACGCCATCACCCCATGTGTTTTGAGCATTTTCTACTTGTTGTTTTGTAATCACGAATCAAATTTACCTTATTTTTTTATGAATTACTCATTCCACTTGATGGTTTTAAGCGATTCATACATCAGTCTAATTTCAGCCTCTGAATACATATAGCCTCTTTGGTTTTCAAAGGTAAAAGACACTTCTCCATTATCTGCAGCAAAGAAAAAATGATGTTCAAATTCTTTCATGCTCCCGTCTTCATTCCAAATGGACCCCCAAAATTTAGCTCTAACAATGACCCCGTCTTCATCTTCATAAGTAAATCCCCTAAAATTTGAATTTAAAGCCCCCCCCTCTTGCCATGCCTCTTTATGTTCCTTGATTAAAGCTTCTTTGCTTTTCCATTCCCTGTATGGAGGTGGAGTTTCTTCACTAATATTAATACTAAAGTTTCGTTCCCTATCATCTTCATTTTCTCTTTGAGTAATTCGCGTATCCCATGTTTCATTACTTATGAGCCGGGCCCCCTCAGGTACGGTAATACTAAAAGGCAGACATAGGCGGATTTGGTATCCATCAGCATCGTATTCAGAGCCGCAGAACTGACTTAAATCTAATGTCATATCTAATGAAGGCAATTCTTGACCATAAAAGCCTTTATTTTCTTGTGCATTGCTCCAGGGGAAAATTAAGATGCTAATTATTAAACAGATACATTTTTTCATCACTTATAAGGTTGAGCGAATTAAATATACAAAAAAGTAAAATTTTATTATTTTAGTTGTAAATTGATTTTCTAATAAAAAAAGATTATGTCTAAAAAAATAAAAATTTTTACTCTCATAGCATTTTTGATGGTTTCCTGTTCAAAAGATGTTACAGATGATTTACAATCACAGATTTCACAACTTGAACAAACTATTCAAACATTGCAAGCGAATATAACTACGTTAGAAGGGCAAATAGGCTCAGCAAATACTGCAAACTCAAGCCTTTCACAACAATTATCAGCAGCACAAACAGCTCTGAATAATGCAACTGCTCTTATTGCTGCAGCAAGTGTTGACATTGACGCGTTACAAGCTAGTCTAGCTTTTGCACAAGAGGCTCTTGAAGGAATAGATTACAGTGCAACTCAAGGATTTAATTCTATAGGAAATGTTGCTGATCAAACACCAACCCAGGCTAAAAAGACTATTTATGGGCGCTGGAATATAGCTGGATCATCTAAATCTTCATGTTCATATGATTTTCTCGAATGGAATGATGATACTTACATTCTTTCACTTAATTTACCGGATGGAGGCAAAGGCACAGTTTTTGGGCCTTATACTCTCAATGAAGCAGCAGATGGCACTGTTGAGAGTGTCGATTTAGATTTTGATGCAGGAACGTCTATCGTTCAAATTGCAAGAATTACAAATATTGTTGTAACAGAAACTGCCGGAACCATTAATGCAACATTTGATATTGAGTTAACATTGCCAGAAGCGCTTGAAGTTTGTCAAGCTTCATTACCTGGGAGTGTTACTTGTGAAAAAGAAGAACCTATGGATGAAGCAACCAGTTCATCTGCAATTAGTAATCACGCAAAATTAATTGGCAAATGGGAGTTAACGGGTTTTGAATCAAGTGATGGAGATACTATAGAGGATGTTAAAAGTTGCCATGATGGTGATGGAGATGGAACAGCTGATGGTTCTGGCAGTGATGGAGAATGTACCGATGCGGACAGGCTTTTTGTTACTTTCTCTGATTTTGGAACATATTCAGTTGTGGCACTTGCTGCAGACGGTTCAGTTCTAAATGTCGAAGTTTCATCTTGGGATTGGCATAATGCTAGTCAAACTAAGATGAAAGTTTATTTTTCAGATCCCGATTCACCGGATGAATACGGAATTTATGACATTGCAACACTTACAGAAACAGATTTGCAAGTTACGGGAGGGTATACTGATACTTACACAGAGCAAAATGCAGATGGCACTTATACTGAGACAACAGTTGAAGTAACCGAGACTTTAACTTTTGCAAGAGTAGATGATGATGAGTAATTAAGTTGAGTCCTTGAATTTAATTATAAAAAACCCCTTGTTTTCAAGGGGTTTTTTGATTTACTACCTGTCTGATATATACTCGTATATGTTTTGGTGGCGTTTAAAACCTGTAACTTGACCTTGATCGTTTCTTAAAACGTATAGAGCCTCCCCAAGACTGTCATTTTTTAATATGCGCCTAAAATGATCTTCTTCTATTTGTTTAAAACGACTAAATGAAGCTTCTTGATTTGGTATTGATAGCAGAGCAATTTCATCTCCCCAAGATGAGATGTAGTTTTCCCCTCCCCAAGGCTGAACATTATAAAAGCCCTCAACATCAGCAAATTTATGAGGCTTTTGATCTTTTTTTAAATTAACCTTATCCAAAATTTTACTTACTCCATTAGCATATTTTGAAGGATTTGTTCCATTAGCATTAATCATTACAGCAAAAGCCCTATTCCTTTTAGTGTCAATAGATAGAACAGATCTATATCCGGGACAAGACCCTCCATGGCCAACTCTTCTTTCAGAATCTTCCCCATATACTCCAAAACCATATCCTCTCTTTACATCTGTTAATGTATCATTTAATTGAGTCGTATGCATTTTTTTCAGAGTTTCTGCTTTCAGGATGGGGCTTTCAATTCCTGACAAAAGATTCAATTGCCAGAGGGCAAATTTTGCTAAATCAATACTATTGGAGCTAAATCCTGCGGCAGGGTCAATTCCATTAGCACTAAAGAAAGGAGCCAAATCACGCGAGCCATTTCTTTTTTTTGAACTATAACCCAAGGCTAGATCAGCACCGTATTTTCGAATGTCCATATAGGTTCTTGTTTGATTCATCCCTATCGGATCAAGTATATTCTCTTTAATGTAATTGTTATATGATTGTTTCGAGACTTCTTCAACTAAATAACCTAAAAGGGTAAGGCCTAAATTGCTGTATTGATAATATTTATCAGCCGGGTAAAGTGTTTCTTGTTTAGCCAATTCTCCAATAACTTCTTCTTTTGTTGGGAAATCAAAATTTGGTTGTGACCAATAAGGGTGGTTTGATTCTCTTGGGAGTCCTGAAGAATGGGTTAAAATATTTGCAATAGTGATTGGCCCACTTTCAGAGTATTGCTGCTTTAGATTAAAAAAAGGCAAGTGCAAAGAAATAGGATCATCCAATTTTATTTGGCCCTTTTCAACTAATTGCATAATTGCGATAGAAGTAAAAAGTTTTGAAATAGAACAAATACTAAAAAGAGAGGATTGTTTCAAAGCTGTTTGGTTATCTGAAACGCCAAGAGCAATACTCCAATCTATCCTTTCATTCTGAATAACAGACATTGTTAGTCCAGGGATTGATTCATATTCTAACTGTGCCTCTAACCAAACTTTTGAAAGACTATAAGCTTCAGTATAATTTTTTTCTTCCTCAGCTTCGGGAGTTGTTTTTGCTTCTTCAGTTGATCTTTTACAGCTAAAGATCAATAGAACTAGTAGTGGAATTATTTTTTTCATCAATAAAAATTTTGTGATTCCTAAATATACTCAAGTTTTGATTAAATTTGATTGTGGAAATTATATTAGGTTTTTTAAGTTTTTTAGTACTAGCCCTTCTTTATGTAGTTTATAACTTAAGGAATAGTGTAAATAATTCTTCAACTAATGATCTCATGAAGTTTTCTGAATCTTTGACATCCCAAATTCAAGACATCAGGAAAGAAATAGATTCTAATTCGAAGGACAGTAGGACAGAGATGGAGTCAAGATTAAAGGAAATAAATAAGCAAATGAATGATTTTCATAAGACTTCATCTACTAATATGACAGAGCAATTTAAAGAATCAAATAAAGTAATAAAAGATGTTACAGGAGAGCTTGAAAAGATAGCCGGGACAAATAAACAGGTTCTTGGTTTTGCAAATCAAATGAAAACATTAGAAAAGATTCTTGCCAATCCAAAGCAAAGAGGGATTGTAGGAGAAATTCAATTAGAACATCTCATAGGGAATGTTCTCCCGCCAGAGCTTTATCAAATGCAATATTCATTCAAAAATAATGAAACCGTGGATGCTGTTTTAAAAGCAGGAGAATATATTATTCCTGTGGATGCTAAATTCCCTTTGGCTAATTATAATAAAATGATTGAATGTACTGACAAAGATGAATTAGCAGATTTAGAAAAGAAATTTAAAAAGGATATTAGAAATAGGATTGACGAGACGGCTAAATACATAAAACCAAATGAAGGGACAATTGATTATGCCTATATGTTTATACCTGCACAAGCTTTGTTTCAAGACATCTTGAGTTATAAGGTCGGAAATGTAAACATTAATCAGATTGATTTAAATGAATATGCCTTTCGAAAAAAAGTTATAATTACGTCTCCACATACTTTTTGGGCGCATCTTCAGCTTATTGTCAAAGGATATAGAAATCTACAGATGGAAAGTGGGATTAAGGATATAATCAAATGGGTTCAACAATTGTCATCTCATCTAAATGCATACCAAGAGTATCATCAAAAGTTAGGCAAGTCATTAGGAGCTACACAAAATCATTATAACAGTAGCTCACAGGAATTTAAAAAAATCGACAAAGATATAACCAAAATAACATCTGGTGAGTCTCAACTAAAACTAGAAGCTGAAACTACTGAAACTATAGAAAAATCTGAATTATAGTAATAAAAAATTATGAAAGAAAATAGGATTATAATATTGATTTTACTTTTAATTATTTCATGTAAAAATCAAGAAAAGGAAAAAAACAATCAATCAAATGAAAATAAAATCACCCTTTCTAAGCTGAAGGGATCTCCTGCCTTTGGAGGAGCAAGATTATCTATAGATGAGAATAATTTAAACAGTAACGAAAACGGAGAAATTAATTTTAATTTTAACGTAGAAAATTATGAATTGGGAGCTCAGACAGCTAATGCTAAAGAAAAAGGTTTGGCTAATTCTGGAAAAGGGCAACACATTCATTTTGTTTTAAACAATGGCCCTTACTCTGCACACTATGACTCCAATTTTGATAAGACTCTTGATCAAGGAAACAATGTAATCTTATCCTTTCTTTCAAGATCATACCATGAGTCGCTAAAAAATACTGAGGCATTTTCATTAATTCAGTTAAATACTAAAGAACAAAAAGAAGATTCAATTGATTTATCATCGCCACTTATGTTTTATAGTAGACCTAAGGGAACATACGAAGGAGATGACACAAAGAAAATACTCCTTGATTTTTATTTGATTAATACAGGGATATCTCCAGAAGGTAATAAAGTCAGAGCAACTATTAATGGAGAAGAGTTTTTAATTGATGAGTGGGTTCCCTATTACATTGAAGGACTCCCTTTAGGTGACGTTATTATAAAATTAGAGCTGCTAGACAGTAGTGGTAATTTGATTAAGACCCCTTTTAATCCAGTAGAGCGAAAAGTTATTCTAAAATAGAAAAGCTTAATTTATTTAAGTGAACTTTCAATGTCAGATTTTAGATTTCCGATGGCTTGTTTCCACCTAAAAACACTTGCTTCATCATTGGGAAATTTATTATTGGCTTTTTGAACTGCGGTTTCAATTTGATCTGACCATTCTGACAAAAGAGTATTTATTTTATTTAGATTGAAATATTGTTGTTTGAATATAAGATCTAATTCATCATATCTGTCTTTATAGATTGAGTAGCTTCCAATAATTTTATCGCATGCTGCTGATCTTTGTTTTATTTGAAGAGGGCCATATCTAAAACCATCACAGTTTGAACTTGTTTCATTCCATTTATCTTTGATTGGCGTGACAGGATTTCTATCAGAGGCGATATTTTCAAAAGCATTGTCAAGATCCCATGGAATTATTTGCACCTTATCATTGTTTGGATCTTCATACCAATAATAGTTATGATTTGAGTAAGTATCATCCTCATCATTATACCAATGTAAGAACCCATCATCATTAGCTATTCTCCTGTCTACTAGAATTGTTTTCAAAAACAGATCTTTGTCTATCCAACTATTAATGACTGTGTTTAAGTCTGCTTCAGAGATGTTTTCAACTTCACTTCCAAATTTTAATATTTTAGACACATCAGCTATTTCTTCATTTGTTTTAAGTCCCTCTTTAAAATATGATTCTGAATTTACCTCACCCATGTTATTAATTGGCCAAACTTCTTTATATAGATTGCCATCACCATCTTCAAAATGTTTATTTGTGAAAGGGCCATCAATATTTTCTGTATTAGCAAATAAGCCATTAAATTCTCCATTTATATATAAAACTGCATGATTAGATCTTGGAGCAGTAACACCAAAATTTCTAAACATCCAGTATCCCAGTCGCTCATGCATTTTAGAATCATCTAAATTTTGTGAATGAAATTGAAGTTTTTTTAATCCGTAAAAAGTTTCGTCTCCTGATAGCCAATTAATTTTGATTTTCATTGAAAGTTTTGGGCAAGTTTTATAACCACTTGGATTTGTCCAATCTGAACTAGAGAGGCATCCAACCCAAGCGCCAATAGATCCTTTATATCTTATTCCAACTTTTTTTATGACCTTATTTTCAAAAACAAGAGACCCTTCAACATATTTTTCATCTGCAGGAGCAGAATCGATTTTGTCTAAATTTAGTTCTGACAGGTAAAGGTCAAATCTGTGTAATTTATTTTGGGCATAGATGTAATCTGATGAATGACTGGATTCTTGAGAATATTCCTCAAAGGATTCTAAAATTTCATCTATCCCCAAGGCCTTTTCAGAGGAATTATTTTTAGAACATGAAAAAAAAACGAATAGCAAAAAAATAATAACCTTCAATCTTTTATCTTTTATTAATGTATCAGATCTTTTCAATAGAAAAAAACGAAAATAAAACATTTATATTTATATAAAATTAAAATTATTTTGAAAAAAGTAGGGGGTTAATTTTTGAAATTGGTCTATAAACAAAAACTTAAAATTTATTTGATATGAAAACTTTAAACTTATTTAAATCGACCCTTTTAAAAGGGCTTTTTGTTTTAGCAGTGATTCTATATTCTTGCAACAAAGATATCGATGGCTTTGATATTTTGGACAAAATGTCTGATGATGCACTGATAGAAGCAATTGCAAAATCATCTGAGAAACAAGAGATCGATTACAACCAATTGCCCTCATCTGCAAAGAATATTATTAATGAAGATTATGAAACAATGACAGCAGATATTTCTTTCAAGGTTGAAGATTTAGGATATGAGGTAAAAATGATTGATTACTCTCCTTTATATGTTGCAGATAAAAATGAGGTTTATTTTAATAAAAACGGCAGAGAATTGGTCTCAGAGGACAAAAAATCAGAAAAGGGAAAAAGGAAAAAGAAAAGGAACCCCTTCAAGTTTGTTTTCCCAGTAAGTTTTGAAATGGCAGATGGATCAACAATTACAGCAAATGATAAGCAGGAGCTAAAGTCTCTTATCAAAGCATGGCGTGATGAAAACCCTGATTCAAAGGAGAAACCAAAATTAGTTTATCCTGTAGATCTTGAATTTAGGGACGGGAAAAGAGTCACAGTTAACAGTGAGGAAGAGATGAAGAAACTTAGAAAAAAAATAAAAGAAAGACAGCGCAGCAAGAAACCTTTCAAGTTTGTTTTCCCAATCAGTTATTTAATGCCAGATGGATCAACAATTAGTGCAAAAGATAAGGAGGAGTTAAAGGCTCTTATCAAATCATGGTATGATGAAAACCCTGATTCAAAAGAGAAACCAAAATTAGTTTATCCTGTAGACCTTGATTTTGGGGATGGAAAAATAGTTACAGTTAACAGTGAGGAGGAGATGAAGGAGATAAAAGAAAAATTGAGAGAAAGAGCTTCTCAGGGGCAATCAAATAATGGGCCTAAGGGAAGATAATGTTAAATCTTTATTTATTTGGTTTGAAATGTCACTCCTTCAAAATATTTTGGAGGAGTGATTTATAAGATTAAGTTTTGAAAGAAAGTGAATTTAAAAATCTTTATGACAAATATTTTGACAGTATCAGAAGGTATATTTATTATAGGTGTTCAGATGAAGCTTTGGCAACAGATGTTGCTCAAAACTGTTTTTTAAAACTATGGGAAAAAAAAGATTTTTTATATAAAAAAAATATTAAGGCCTTGTTATATAAAATGGCAACAGAGGAGTTTATTAATCATTGGAGAAAGAAAAAAAGAGAAAGGGAATTTGCTAATCAACATTTTGAAATAAAGTCTAATGAAGCTGAAAACGGAAATGAAGAAATAATCAAGTATAGAAAAAAAATGCAATTAATTTTGTCAGGATTAGGAGAAAGGCAAAGAAGCGTATTTTTGATGAATAAAATGGATGGTCTTACCATATCGGAAATAGCTAATTATTTAGGCCTTAGTATCAAGGCAGTAGAAAAAAGGATGACCCAAGCTTGGAAATATATTAAATTAGAGGCAGGGAAAAAATAGATTAATATGGATGATAGTAAAATGAACAGATTTTTAAAAAAAGGTGACATTAAATTTTCTCAAAGCAAGGAGCAAATTTGGCAGGAAGTTTTTTCAAAAAAAGTGACTCTAAACAAACAGGAAAGTAAAACAATCTCATGGGTTAATTTTTTTCCTAAAAAAAGGATTGGGTTTGCTGTCGCTGCAACTGTATTAGTTTTACTCGGGGTTACTTACTTTAATTATCAAGATAATTCTTCTATATATAAAGCGGATGAAGTTATCTATAAAATTTCAAAAGAAGAGATTGTGGAAATTGAATCTTCTACTATGCTTGAATCTTTGTTTTTAGAAGATCAGGAAGTCGACTATTTTTTTAATATGCATGTTGCAAATCAAATTATAGATGAATAAATATACAACGATTAAAGAATGAGCTAATGAGAAAAATATTTTTATATATCTTTTTTTCAAGCATTATTTCCTTTACTTATTCTCAAATAAGGCAAGGCCCTCCTCAACCAGGAATAGAAGTAAGGCTTTTTAATACGATGAAAACTTTATCACAGGAACAAAAAAATCAAATTACTTCTGAATTGGATAATATAAAAAGATCTAGAGAATTATTTAGAGGGACTCTGTCAAAAAAACAATTAGATATTTTAAAAAATAATACACTCTCCTCTTTAAAAAAAAGAGAGATGTTAATAAAAACATTTACTCCATCTCAGAGAGATATTCTTAATAAAGCAGATGTTAGGGTAAAAAACCTTATTCATACTGTAAAATCAAATTTTTCTGATAAGCAACGAAAGGAACTAAATGATTTAAAAAGGAAGTATTCAAAGATAAGACAAGGAGATCCAAGGGGGAGCCGTCTTAAAGCTGGGGAAATGGAAAGAAGGAAAAAAAGACCTTTACCAAAAAATAATCGCGGGAATCGTTAAACATTATTTCAAAGCAGTCAATTAAAATTATATTTTAGCTGCTCCAAATAAGCGATTTTTGAAAAATTTTGTTTTCCTCTTTTTGCTGATACCCTACACAAGTTTTTCTCAAGAAAACAAATTATCAGAAGAAGCCGAAGAGATAATAGATGAATTATTTTATGGCGATCTACTTGAAAAAACAAATACAAATTTTATTTATTCAAGCCTAAACTATAATAGCAATACATTTTTTTCTGGCAGGGAAACATCAGTAGATCAATTTAATTTTTCTCCTCAGATAACATATCTTAACACAAAAGGATTTTTTGCCACTTTAACAGGGATTTATTTAAGTGAGGTAATTCCTTCATGGGATTTAACTGCTCTTTCTATGGGATATTATTTCAGCATTAAAACCCTAAGCGAAAAGATAAATTTCAACACTAGTTATAGCAGATATTTTTATTCAGAGAATTCAGAGAATTTTGTCAATTCATTAGTTCTTGGCGGGAGTTATTTTTCAAATGACGAAAACTTTTTTTAAATATTAACTCAAATTATTTTTTTGGTGGGGAATCTTTTTTTCAAGTTACTACAAACGCCTTATACTCCTTTAACATAATTGGAGAGTCTAATAAAGATAATTATATAGACGGAATAGCAGAATTAATCGGCAAAAGGTCTTATCAGGAAGAACAATTTAGCCTGAATTTTAATCCAAGGGTAAGTTTTATTTTAAGCGAGGAGAATATAAATCCTGAATATTACTTTTATGAGGAATTTTTGGAGTCGGAGCAAACACGTTTTGGACTTATAAACACACAATTTAGATTTCCTGTCTATATGGAGATAAATAGACTTAGCGCTGAAGTATCATATAGTATTAATTTTCCAAGGGATATTCTAAAAAAAGAAACACTATCTTCTACAGGGTTTTATAGTTTAACAATAGGATACTTGTTTTCTTTTTAGTACTAAAGAGAGCGATTATTTTTCCATTTGATATATACATAAAGAGGGATTCCTGATAGAAGGAGTATAAATCCGTAGAATACACTTTCTTTTCCAGATCCATAAATAGCCCAAATACTGAATAAAAATCCAAACACTGAAATAATAATATTTTTAATAAGTTTTCCATTTTGAAAATTCCTCAAAGAAATTAGTGAAAAGGAAGCGGCTGTGAAAAGATATGGGACAAGACAAATAAATGTAGATAAAAGAATAAGAAACTCAAACTGATTTACCAAGGAATCATTATAGTTCATCAGCATTACAAAAGAGGTTAAAACACTACCTATTATTAAACCTAAAAGTGGGACTCCTTTGCTATTTTGTTTTCCAAATACTTCTGGAAATAATTTGTCTTTTGAAGCTGCCATAGGCATTTGTCCAGTCATTAAAATCCACCCATTTAATGCCCCAATTCCTGCTATTATTGTTCCCAGACCTACAAAAGAAGCCATATATTTACCTCCTATCTTTTCTGCGGCATCAATAAATGGAGCTGGAGAATTTTGCATGATTTCTACTGGTAAAACACCAAATAAAATAGCGGTTCCAGAAAAATAAACTAATACACAAATTAATGTACCTATCATTGTAGCTTTAGGGATATTTTTTTTTGGATTCTTAACATTTTCAGCTGGAATTGATGCAGATTCAATTCCTAAAAAAGCATATAATGTTAAACTGGCTACAATTGGGATAATACTAATATCAGAATTATTTGTAAGATTAAATTTTGGGAAATTTGATATATCAAAAAAGAATATCCCAAAAACGATGACAATCAATATAGGGAAGAGTTTCAAAAGGGTAGTTATAATCTGAACAATTGCAGAATCCTTTATCCCTCTTGTATTAATGTATGTTAAAATCCAAATAATAGAAATTCCATATGTTACTGAAAAAACTGGATTATTTGTTATGGTTGGAAAAAAAAACCCAGAGGCTCCTATTACTGAAATAACAATTGCACCATTTCCGATCCATGTACAAACCCAGTACCCCCAGGCAACTAAAAATCCAATAAAGTCACCAAATCCATTTTTAGAATAAACATATGGCCCTCCACTTTTATCTGAAATAATTTTACTTAAACTACTGAAAATAATAGCTAAAATAATTGCCCCCAAAGCTGAAATCAGCCATCCAATTAAGCCAATGGAGCCATATTTTGATAGTGCTGCAGGGAGAACAAATACTCCAGCACCTATCATATTACCAACAACTAGGGAAGTGGCGGAAATTAGACCAATTTTTTGATGCGACGACTTCATTTTTTTATTAAGACAAATAATTGTTTAAATTTAATTCTATTATCAACAAAAGGATATTAAAATGGATTATAATTTTAAGGTAGACAAGGATATCAACAAAGCTGAGACTCTGCCATCAAAATTTTATATGGACGAATCAATTTTTGACCTTGTAAAGAGAAAAATTTTTTCAAAATCTTGGCAATGGATCGGTCATGAGAATCTTGTTAAACAATCAAATTCAATTTACCCCATTAGTTTAATGAATAATTTTTTAGATGAGCCTATTTTACTGACTAAAGACAATAATGGAATTATTTCTTGTCTGTCCAATGTTTGTACACATAGAGGGAATTTACTTGCTTTGACTCCTACTAAAACTAAAAAACTTGTATGTATGTATCATGGCAGGAGATTTAATTTAAATGGGGACTTCGAATTTATGCCAGAGTTTGAAAAAACAAAAAATTTCCCTAGAGATTGCGATAATTTATTCAATTTTCCAATAGAAAAATGGGGACCATTTTTATTCATGGGTATTGACCCTCAATATGACATAAAAAAAGTTATTGAAAAAATTAATAATCGGGTAGGATTTCTTCCATTAAATGAGTTTTCCCTCAGGGAAGATCTTGGAAAAGATTACATAGTTGATGCTAATTGGGCTTTATATTGTGACAATTATTTGGAAGGATTTCATATTCCTTTTGTACATGAAGATTTAAATAAAGAATTAGATTACGGAGATTATGACACAGAAATTTATGATTATTTTAATGTACAGGTGGGATATACAAATGACTCTTCAATTGCATTTGATTTCCCAAAAGATCATGTAGATTACGGAAAAAAAATAGCAGCATATTATTTTTGGGTCTTTCCAAATATGATGTTTAATTTTTATCCTTGGGGTCTTTCTATAAATATAGTAAAGCCAATTGCTGTAAATAAAACTAAAGTATCCTTTATTCCTTATGTATATGATGCTAATAAATTAGACTCAGGGGCTGGGAGCATTCTTGATAAAGTAGAAAAAGAAGATGAATTTGTTGTTCAAAATGTTCAGAGAGGTATGCGTTCTAAATACTATGAGACTGGAAGATTTTCTCCAACTAGAGAAAAGGGAGTTCACCATTTTCACCTCTTAGTTTCAGATTTTTTAAATAAGTAAAAAATGAGTAGTAAAAAAGTTATAATTTTCAGGAAATCAAAAGGGCAAATAGTGGTTCAGGGAGATGTTAAATTAACTAATGAAGAGGGAGAAGAGATTGAGCATGGCGATAGATTTACTCTATGTGGTTGTTCTAAATCAAAAAAATTACCCTTTTGTGACGGTTCTCATAAAAAGGAAATTTAAGCCGGCATGGTTTTTGCCTTTTTTATTATAAACAGGCTACATGATGAAAAAAATATTATTTATCGCTTTTCTTTACTCAAGCATAGCTTATTCTCAAAAAATGTATTCTGTTGATTATCAGTCTCAAGCTGACGTTAAAGTATATGTTGTTGATTATGCTTCCCAGGCTGATCTTAAAGTTTATAAGGTTGATTATTCTTCACAGGTGAGAGGGAATGAAGGATTATGGTTTTTTGTTGATTATTCAACTCAGTCAGATAAAAAGATTTATTTCGTTGATTACTCTTCTCAAGCTGATTTGAAAATTTATTTTGTTGAATATCGTTCTCAGGCCGGGTGGAGAAATAATTCAAAGAAGTATCTCCTATATTAATTACGCACAAATTTAATCAACTATTTTTTAGATGAAACATTGTAGGAGTATAAACTTTTGCCAGATCTTTTATGGACGTTTATAAGCTTATTTTTTGTCTCTAGCACAACACTATTAATCTTATTTTCTTTAATAATAATAAAAAATGAATTGTTTTCTTTAATTAACTTTTCTAATTCTTCGTAATCTATTTTTTTTATTTTCCCTTTTGAATAAAACTGGGAAGAATAACTTTTAATTTTTAATGAATATATAGGGGTAAAACGACTAGTTGATTTTTCGATGAGAATTTTATCAGATTTATTTTCAACAAGTCCTCTTATGTCTTTAAAAGAATAACTTATTAAGAGTAAAATTGGAATAAAAATGGAAAAACCTAATTGAAATTTTTTAAATTTTAAATTCTCCCAATAGCAACATACTAATAGGGTAACCGGAACCATAACTGGCATAATATAGGTGTGGATAAGACTTTTGGAGATTGTAAAAAAGACAGGAGTCCAAAGCAACCAAGACCAGAGGAAAAATTCCCATTTGTTTCCCCAAATAGAGCTATATTTTTTTATTAATTTTTTAAGTAAAGAAAAAATCCACGGGACTGTTCCAAGAATAAGAAAAGCCCATATAATTCCAAGAGGTTGTTGTTTAGGGAATCCATATTTATCTCCAGACCATGAAGAATCAATGAATCGGAGAAAATGTTCTCCAATTATAAAATAATTTGTGAATCCAGGAGAATTTTTTTCTACCAAAAAATACCAGGGGAGGGCAACAAGAAGACCAAAAAGCCATGAAATTCTAAAAAGTTTTTTAATTGGCAACTTAAATCTTAATCCCCAAATGAATAATGGAGGGAATGTTAGAATAATTGAAATAGGACCTTTTGAGAGTAGCCCCATTCCTATGCCAACTACAAATAGAAATTCCCACATAAAAGATGTTTTTTTTGAAATTTCCCAAAAAGAAATCATTATGAGCATTATTGAAAATGAGAGTGAAATGTCAGTTGAAACAACACCTGCATGAAGAAAAAATTCTGGCAGAGAAAAAAGAATCAAACAAGGAAGAAAAAAAGGGAGTTTTTTGTTAGCAATATATTTAGAAATGAAAAAAGCCATTAATAAACTTAAAACAAGGGAAGGGAGTCTAACGAAAAACTCATTTTCACCAAATATAGATATAGACATTGCAGAGAGCCAAGTCGACAACGGAGGTTTAGCCCAAAAAGGAATTCCATAATCTATTTGTGGAACAATCCAATTGCCCGTTTCACTCATTAATCTTGCTATTTCACTGTATCTAGCTTCTGTTTTGTCTGTAAGGGGGATTATAAAATTGAAAA
>Ga0163108_10001216_pt1 | contig 18891 bp, 14 predicted proteins | sample Fk1155metaG_FD_109644 | JGI IMG/M metagenome (GOLD analysis project Ga0163108, IMG submission 109644) | Marine microbial communities from the Central Pacific Ocean - Fk160115 155m metaG | ecosystem: Environmental > Aquatic > Marine > Oceanic > Photic zone | place: The Central Pacific Ocean...
CTGATGGATTCACCTCGCTATGGCGAAAAGTGGGCAAGGACATGGCTTGACCTGGCTCGCTACGCTGACAGTAACGGTTACCAGGCAGATCAATATCGAAACGTCTGGCCCTACCGTGACTGGGTGATTCGTGCCATCAACGCCGATATGCCGTTTGACCAGTTCACGATTGAACAGTTGGCGGGTGACTTGTTGCCGAACCCGACCGTTGACCAGAAGATTGCTACCGGCTTCCAACGGTTAACAACATGTAACGTGGAAGCGGGTGTGGATCCGGAAGAAAATCGAGTCAACCAGGTTTTCGATCGCGTCAATACCATGGGTACCGTCTGGCTGGGAACCACGGTTGAATGCATGCAATGCCACAACCACAAGTACGATCCGTTCAGCCAGCGCGAGTATTACCAGTTATTTGCTTTCTTCAATAACACGCCGCTGGAAGTCCAGGGAAATGGGGTCTCCTATAATTTCACGGGGCCCAAGATGAAATTGCCATTCACCGGTAAACAACAGGCCCAGCGTCAGCAGTGGCAAGCGGAAGCAGATCAGTTGCAGGAAACGATCGAACGGTTGCAGCAAGACCACGTCGCGCAACTGGCCGCCTGGGAAGCACGGATGCAGGATGCCTTGCAGGACATGCCCAGCTGGCAGGCGTTGGTTCCGTTAGCCTTTCAGTCCCAGGGCGGGGCTTCCCACGAGGTGCGATCCGATCAGTCGGTCCTGGTGTCTGGTAAGCGACCAGAGAAGGATGTTTATACGTTGACGGTTCGGACCCGTCTCGAGGGAATCAGTCGGTTCAAGTTAGAAACCCTGACCGATCCAGCATTACCGGGTCAGGGACCGGGACGATTCGAGAAGAGCCGTCCCAATTTTGTGCTCAATGAATTCACGGTCAAGGCACGATCGATCGAAGCAGGTTCAAAGGATCAAGCGTTGCCTCTCCATGGGGCCCAGGCCGATTTTTCCCAGAAGAATTTCGCGGTGGCCGGTGCCGTCGATGGAGATCCCACCACGGCCTGGGCGATTGCTCCTCAATTTCATAAACCACATGAAGCTACCTTTTTGCTGAAATCACCAGTAGGTGATGGTCGTGAAACAGAACTAGTGTTTACCCTGGACCAGCACTATGGTGGTGGCCGTACGATTGGACGGTTGAGAATATCGGCTATGACAGGCGACCCGACCGCACTTTCCCTGCCTCAACCGATTGTTACGATTCTTCGCCGTTCGCCAGGTAAACGTACCGTGAAACAGAAAGCAGCGTTGCTGGCTTATTACTCCGAGCAGGACCCCCAGTTACAGAAATGGACCCAGCAGCGCAAGAAACTGCTGGACCAACTCAAGAACCAGTCGCAGGTGACCACGCTGGTGATGGTCGAACAGGCCAAGCCTCGTATGAACCAGGTTTTCGAGCGTGGGAATTTCAAGGAGCGCGGTGAAAGCGTGGTGGCAGATACGCCCCGTACGCTGCACCCGTTTTCGCCCGACCTTCCGCGTAATCGATTGGGGTTTGCACGTTGGTTGATGACAGAAGATAACCCGTTGACTGCTCGCGTGACCGTAAACCGCTGGTGGGCTTCGTTCTTCGGTCGGGGCCTTGTGAGTACGATGGAAGATTTTGGTACGCAGGGAGAACGTCCTACACATCCGCAGTTGCTTGATTACCTGGCCAGGGAACTGGTTTCACACGGCTGGTCACGGAAGCATCTGCACAAGCTGATCGTCATGTCCGCGACTTACCGCCAGGCTGCCCGTGCCCAGGAACAGTCCTGGCAACTCGATATCGATAATCGCTGGCTCACCCGTGGTCCGCGTTTTCGACTGAATGCCGAGACGATCCGTGATAATGCCCTGGCGATCAGTGGGCTGCTGACGAACAAGCTGGGGGGGCCGCCTGTCTATCCTCCTCAGCCGGCAGGAATCTGGCGGCACGTGGGTCGCAATGAACCCAAGTTCGTTACCTCCGTCGGAGAGGATCGTTTTCGACGTGGGATTTACGTGGTCTGGAGACGCAGTGCTCCCTATCCCAGCTTTACCACCTTTGATGCTCCCGATCGAGCAACGTGTATTGTCAGTCGATCTCGAACCAATACCCCGTTGCAGGCATTGACCCTGCTCAATGACCCAGCCTACGTGGAGATGATGCAGTCGTTTGCCCGTGGCATGGTGCGTCGCACGGAACTGCGAGACGATGCTCGGCGGATGGATTATGCTTTCCAATCAGCGGTGGCTCGTAAACCGCGTCCGGCCGAACGAGCCCTGTTATTACAGGTTCTCCAGGAACAAAGAAAACGATTCAGCGAGGATGTGGCGTCTGCCCGAAAGTTGGTTGGCAAGGCAGACCAGGCCGCCCAGGACGTAGTAGAACTGGCAGCCTGGTTCCACGTGGCCAACATTCTCTTGAATCTTGATGAAACGATTACGAAAGGCTAGGGTCGTGAATCCACTCGAAATCCATTTGCGTAACCTGAGTCGGCGCGAACTGTTCCAGCGCGTCGGTTGTGGAGTTGGTGGATTAGCACTCGCCTCACTGTTGAAACAGGATGGTTGCTGGGCACAGGCACCGACTGCCAAAGCGCAGGGGGGACAGCAATTCACGGGTAAGCTGCCTCATTTTCCAGCCCGCGCCAAGAACGTGATTTTCTTACACATGGTCGGAGCTCCCTCGCAGTTGGACTTGTTTGACGATAAGCCAATCTTGCGGAAGAACGATGGAGAACTATGTCCCAAGGAATTGATCGAGGGAAAACGTTTTGCCTTCCTGCGTGGACACCCTCGTTTGCGAGGATCCGAATTCCGTTTTTCCAGGCATGGTGAATCGGGGCAGGTGTTTTCCGAACTGCTGCCACACCTGGCTGGTATGGCAGACGATATTGCCATTATTAAATCCATGCAGACCGATCACTTTAACCATGCTCCGTCGCAGCTGTTCCTGCTGACCGGTTTTGGCCGCTTTGGTCGCCCCTCAATTGGTTCCTGGATCAGTTATGGACTCGGTACCGAGAATCGTTCGCTGCCTGGATTTGTGGTGCTGATTACCGGCTCCGTGGGTGGGGCAGGTAACAGCATGTGGGGCAGTGGTTTCCTGCCAACCGTTCACCAGGGTATTGAATTTCGCACCAAGGGTGACCCGGTCCTGTTCCTGTCGAATCCTGGCGGAATCACGGGCACCGATCGAAAACGTATTATCGATACGGTGAATCAACTCAATCAACAGCAACTGGCCGATGTGGGGGATCCGGAGATTGCCACACGCATCAGCCAGTACGAGATGGCTTACCGGATGCAGTCCTCGGTACCGGAGTTGATGGACCTGGCTGATGAACCCAGGCATATCCATGAAATGTATGGTACCCAACCTGGCCAAACCAGCTTTGCCAACAACTGCCTGTTAGCTCGGCGGTTGGTAGAACGAGGGGTTCGTTTTGTCCAGTTGTTTGACCAGGGTTGGGATCATCACGGAGGACTGAACAAGAACCTGACGAGTAAGTGTAAGCAAGTGGATCAGCCGGCAGCTGCCTTGATTCGAGATCTCAAGCAGCGTGGTTTACTGGATGAAACCCTGGTCGTGTGGGCCAGCGAGTTTGGCCGGACACCGATGCTGCAGAACGGCCAGGCCAATGGTGGCCGGGATCATCACAAGGATGCCTATTGCATCTGGCTGGCCGGTGGAGGCATCAAGGGGGGAGTGACCGTGGGACGTACGGATGACCTGGGTTATTTTCCCACGGAAGATCCTGTCCATGTCCATGATTTCCAGGCAACCCTGTTACACCTGCTGGGCATGGACCACGAACAGCTTACTTACAAGTACCAGGGGCGGCAGTTTCGTTTAACCGATGTTCATGGAGAAGTCGTGACCCAGGTCCTGGCTTAGCTGGTTGTCCTGGACAGCCAGTTTAATCTGGCTTGTTGGTCCGGTGTGATTTTGCCAAACTGGTTGGTAACAGATCCGGCCTTGTTGTATTACCGGGAGAAGATTTCATGGTGCGAGAGGAAATGGGAAACCTACCTGTTTCACGACCGGTGGTTCGCAGGTCGCGTCGATATTCGATACTGGCCCTTTTCCTGGGGTTACTTGTAACAGGTGTCACGCGGAGTGCGCCAGGCGCTGAATTGCCGCCACGCTTGCGACGCCCGGTTGCCCTGGCATTTACCCCGGACCATCAGCACCTGGTTGTTGCCAATCGTCGTGGACAGAGCCTGTCGCTGATTGATGTAGCTGAGCAGAAGACGATCAGGGAAGTGGCCTGTGGAGCGACCCTGTCGGATTTAAAACCGCTGGATGACGGTAACTGGATGCTGGCCACGGATGAATCTGGACACCAGTTACTATTACTGCGGATTGAATCGGATCAAATCCACGTGCATCAGCGGATTTCGGTCAGTCCTTACCCGGTGCGAGTAATGATCGACCGGCAACAGCAGTATTGTTATGTGACCTCGTTATGGTCGCGACGTGTTACGCGTGTGCGACTGGAAAAATCTGCAGCAGGATGGGGAATGTCCGGAGGCCAGGCCTTGGACCTGCCGTTTTCTCCCCGCGAGTTGCGATTGCTGCAGGATGATCAACGCCTGGTGATTGGGGATTCATTTGGTGGGCAATTGGCCGTGGTGGATACCTCCAACCCCGAGGCGAAACAACTTCGCCTACTGGGTGTACGAAAGTTTCCCGGACACAATATTCGGGGTATGGGCGTGAGTGCCAATGGCGAGATGCTGCTGATCGCTCACCAGATGCTTAACGAGCTGGCCCATACCGTGCGCAATGATGTGCATTGGGGGTTGTTAATGTCCAATGATCTACGCTGGCTGAAAATAGCATCGGTGCTTGAGGTCGGTTCGGACCTTTACAAGGGAGCCCACATGCATCCGCTGGGAGAAGCCGGTAGCGCGACGGCCGATCCCTCAGGCCTGGCGGTTTCTCCGCAGGGTGTGGTGGTGGTTACGCTGGGCGGAGTACGTGAAGTGGCGGTAGGACGGGAAAATGATTTTAGTTTGCAACGTGTCAACGTGGGGCGCCGTCCTGTTGCTGTGGTGATTCATCCCAACGGCAAGCGAGCCTACGTGGCAAACATGTTTGATGATTCGATTTCCGTGGTCGACCTGGAAGATCCTGGTGAATTAGCCAAGATATCACTCGGTCCCAGGGCTGAGCTAAGCAAGCAGGACCGAGGTGAGTTGCTTTTTTTCGATGCCCGGCTTTCCCATGACAGCTGGATGAGTTGTCACAGTTGCCATACTAATGGACATTCTAACGGTCTCTTGAATGACAATTTTAGTGATGCCTCTTTCGGAGCACCCAAGCGAGTCCTGTCGCTGCTGGAGCGGTCAGAGACGGCTCCCTTTGCCTGGAACGCAAGTGCCCCGGACCTGGCTTCCCAGGTTCGTAATTCCATCGAACAAACGATGCAATCCGATGATCCGCCCAAGGATGAACAGGTTCAGCAGATAGTTAGTTTTCTCAAGGCGCTGAAGGCGCCCCCGGCGATCGACAAGGTGCGAGGTCAATATGACGCCCCTGCGGTTGAGCGTGGACGACGGGTCTTCCAGCAGCAGCAGTGTGCCAAGTGCCATGCTCCGCCCCACTATACGACTCCCAGGATCTATGACGTGGGACTCAAGGATGAACTGGATCATCACGAATTTAACCCGCCGTCATTACGCGGGGTCGGTTACCGGACATCGTTCTTTCACGACAGCCGGGCCAAGCAGTTGCGCGACGTGTTTTCAGTCCATGGGCACCAGGTTAAAAATGGCCTGGAAGAGAACCAGTTGCGAGACCTGTTGCTTTTTCTACGCAGTCTCTAGAATTCGCATGAGACTAGCGACGCCAGCCGATGACGCGTTTCAGCAGTCGAGCAGACCAGGGTGACAGGCGACTACGCTGGAACTGGTCTCCCAGTTGCTGCAGGGCCTGTGATTGAGTCGGGTAACAATGGATGCCGTTGCTGAGTATACCCAGCGACAGGCGCTGCGTCATGAGTAGTGAAAAGGTATTGATCAGCTCACCGGCGCGATGTCCTGCAATAGTGGCGCCCAGCAATCGGCCAGTTCCCCGGCGACAATAGGCAGCGATGAATCCTCTTTCATTTCCATCGAGTACGCAGCGGTCGATCCCGGAAAAGGGAACCCGGTACGTATCGATGGCCAGACCCTGGCTTTCTGCTTCTGCGGCAGTCAGGCCAATCTGTGCGATTTCTGGATCTGTATATGTGGCATGGGGAACGGCATATGCGGGCCATGAACGACGTCCGAAGAAGAACGCGTTGCGAATGCAGAGGCGAGCCATGGCATCAGCGGCATGCGTGAACTGCTGGTCACCAATGACATCGCCGGCAGCGAAGATGCGGCGATTTGTTGTTCGCAGGTGATGATCCACCTGGATTCCCTTGGACTGGTAAGTTATTCCAGCTGCTTCCAGGTTGAGACTTTCCACGTTTGCCTGCCTGCCAGTTGCCACCAGTAACTGATCTGCTTCCACGAGCTCGGTTCGCAGAGGTGTTTGTAATTGCAGCTGCTGAATCTTACCCTGGCTGGTTGCTTCCACGACCTTGGTCTCCAGGTGGACCTGGATGCCTTCCTGTTGGAACTGATCCAGCAGCAGTTGGCTGGCCTCGTGGTCCTCGCGTGGCAGCAGCCGCTTTGCCTGGTCGATCAAGGTGACCTGGCTGCCAAAACGGTGGAATGCCTGGGCCATCTCGACACCGATAGGACCGGCTCCAATAATCGCCAGTCTGCGGGGAAGTTCCGTTAGCGCGAAGAGGGTTTCGTGGGTCAGGTAAGGAACATGCTCAAGGCCAGGGATGGGGGGCGCGAGAGGGCGACTGCCGGTAGCCAGGATACAACGGCGAAAGGTCAAGGTATCGTTCTCAACGTGGACGGTTCTTGGATCATTGAAACGCGCTTGTCCAAAGAAAACGTCAATTCCTAACTGCTGGAACCGTTCCGCAGCATCGTGTTCACCCAGACGAGCCCGCAATTCCCGCATTCGAGTCATGACCTGGGGGAAATCAACGGTTGGCAATTCCTGCTTGCCTGACTGGGCGTGGTAGGCCTGGCGAGCCGATGCGAGGAGGGCCTTGCTGGGCACACAACCGGTGTGCAGGCAATCACCGCCCAGCCGACGACGTTCTACCAGTGCTGTTTTGGCACCGAGTCCGGCTGCGATCACGGCTGCTACCAGGCCGGCAGGTCCCCCACCCACGACCACCAGGTCAAAAGATCGGTTTCCAGAAGGGACCGGCCAATTTGGAGGTTGGGTTCGATCGATCAGTAACTGATCGTGTTGATCGACAGATATCGGTTCCATGCGATCCGAGTGATTTCGTGTGATTGCAGGCGTCAGCGATAAGGTCGCCACTGTAGCCGTTGCGGGTTTCCAGCAGCGGGTTGAGCCGTAGCGGATCGGGCTGCACTGGGAATATGAAGTATTGAGGCGGGGGGCGAAATCGGTTCGCTGGTCTGGGCACCTGGGTCCAGTTGGAATGATGGTTCCGATGGAGGATCCACTGGGAAATCCAGGGCCGGACGCTCCTGGGGAATATTTCCGCTTGCCTTGTGAGTGATCCGCGTGTGCGTTTCAAACTTCCGACCATCAGCGGTTTCGTAACGGACGAACAGCATCAATTCGGGATTGCGGGGAGGATTGTCCGGCCATTCGAGTTCCAAACGAATTCCAGGAGTTCCCACGGTGCTGGTCAATATGCGTTGTACGTCAGCCTGGGTAATATCCCAGCGAGCGACACGCGCTGCCTGGCCTGTCTGTAGCGGATCAAGTACCACGATAGACATCGCTCCGGGTTGTTCCACGTAACGATCCTGTTGGTCTCGCGTTTGCATGGAGAGCATCACTCCATCATTGGTGGACCGTCCATCGAAACCTGTCATGGATGTCTTCTCGGGATCGAGCACAATGTGTGATAATGGTCCGGTTCCGGATGCGGGTTGAAATGTCGAATCACCCCTGGGTGCCGGCAGTAATTCAAAATCTTTGTCATTACTGTTTGCGGGCGGATCTTCCGGAGCTGGTTTTTCGGTAGGAGTGCCCGGATCAATCTTGATTCGCGGTAAACCTGGAAGTGGGGCCTGGTTGTCCGGTGAATCATTACCAGGATTGATCTGCAAATTACCGTCAGATCCATCCAGTTGTTGCTTTAACTGCTGGTTTTCCGTTTGAATCTTTTCCAGTTCGGCGGTGAGATCTTCCATCTCAAACTGGAGATCGTAGATACGGTCCTCGAGGGCTCGGCGCTGAGCACCCATTAATTCCACGTAGGTATCGTTGCGGGCCTGGCGATGGCAGCCGGAGCAAAGCACCGCGACCAGTACAGCCAGGATCAGGTAACGCACATTCATGAACGCTTGCAGGGGGTATTAAAAGGGGGGAGGAGAGGGGAAAACCGCTAAAAGAAGGGCCCCTGATGTACCTATTTTGAGCTTGGCGAACAAGAGCAACTTGCGCCAGACGCTAGCAATCGGAACTGTTACCAGGTGGGATTGAACTGCCGCATTGGCAATGCAGAGAGCGATCTGGGCAGTTTAGTCCTTGGAATCCATTTCCATTTGAGCCACGACCTGATCAATCAGCTTGTATTTACAGGCCTCATCAGCGGTCATGAAGCAATCGCGATCGGTATCTTTTTCGATCTTTTTCAGCGTATGGCCGGTGTGTTTGATAAGAATTTCATTCATCCGGTCCTTGATGCGTTGAAATTCCTTGGCGTGAATCATGATTTCTTCAGCGGTACCCTGCATACCTGCCAGCGGTTGGTGAATCATGATGCGGGCATTGGGCAGTGCATAGCGTTTTTTGGCTGCGCCGGCGGTCAGGAGGACAGCTCCCATGGAAGCGGCCTGTCCAAGGCAATAGGTTGCCACGTCGCAGGTGATGAACTGCATGGTATCGTAAATTGCCAGGCCAGCGCTAACACTGCCACCTGGTGAATTGATGTAGAAATGAATATCTGCCTTGGGATCATCAGACTGGAGGAAGAGCATTTGGGCTACGATGGAGTTAGCTACTTCATCATTGACTCCCGATCCCAGGAAGACGATTCGGTCTTTGAGCAATCGGCTGTAGATATCGAAAACGCGTTCTTCGCGTCCTGATTTTTCGACGACGTAGGGCACGACAGGCATCGAATGATGATCTCCGGTTAAAGCAGGCGATTGGTATGTGTTATGACAGGGAGTGGATCAGGCGGTCTCTTCGTCTTCTGCTGAAGGCTTGACGAGGATTTCGTCCACCAAGCCGTATTTCTTTGCTTCCTCGGCGCTCAGGAAGAAATCGCGGTCCGTATCCTTGCGGATTTTCGCGATACTTTGTTCGGTGTGGTCGGCCAGGATCTTGTTGAGCATTTCCCGGTTCCGGTTGATTTCATTTGCTTGAATTTCGATATCACTGATTTGGCCGTTAACCCCGCCATAGGGTTGATGCATCATGACTCGTGCATGCGGTAATGCGAATCGTTTTCCCTTGGTTCCGCCGGCTAACAGCACGGCGGCACCACTGGCAGCCTGGCCGACGCAATAGGTAGAAACGGGACAGGAGAGCACACGCATGGTGTCGTAGATCGCCAGCGTGGCAACCACGTCACCGCCGGGTGAATTCAGGTAAAAGTGGATATCTTTCCTGCGATGTTCGCTTTGGAGATAAAGTAGTTTCATCACCAGTTCATTGGCGTTACCGGTATAGATCTCACCCTGTAGAAAAACGATACGGTTTTCCAGCAGCAGGTCGCCCAGTGTCAACTGTCGTTGACGCTGGTAGCTTTGGTAGGCATGAGAATCACGGAGAGGTTCAGGAAAGCCACCAATCATATTCAGGGGATCCTTGGGTCGGGTGTGTGGTTTGGTCAACGGATTGTGGTTAAAAGTCGGTTTGCGTGTCATGGCAGGATAACCAGGCCATGAAAGTAAAGCTGTTTCTTTGCGAGGATACCAGGTTTAACGAGTCAGGGACTCGCAGCTCTTTCCCCCGGCGGGCAGTATGGTTCCTCCTTGCCAATGCGAATGGATCACGGTGACGAGATCCTGGACTGCTTGATTCCTTGCAGTACCGTCTGATGTTGAGCTTCCTACTAGGTGTAATCTGCCGGTGCTTCGATTGCTTCCGTTCCATCTGAATGTTGGGCATCTGGAATGGATGTCTTGGATTCGCCACTGATCGCGTGGTCAATCGCGTGATTTGTTTCCTTGGATGTGTCTTCGAGCGGGATGTCGGTGATGTCGGCATGCTCTGTGATCAGGTCGATTGCCTTGCGTTCCACGATCTGGTTTTGAAGCGCATCCATTTCCCCCTGTTTTTCCAGGCGAGCACGTACTCGTCGTGGAGATTCATTGCGTTGAGCAGCAATCATACCTAGCTCAATGGTAATATCTTCGGCGGTCGCTTCCAGGTCATGATCCTCGGAAATTTTTTCCAGGATGAAGTGTTCTTTGAGTGCTTTTTCTGTTCGGCCCATCAGGTCGTGCTGTAATCGGTTGGCCTGGTTGCGGATATCGTTATCAGAAAAACCACTGGCTTGCAATTCCAGTATCATCCGCTGCATTTCACGATTGGACTGTCGTTTCAATAATGCGGGAGGTAATTCCCAGTTGGCAGCTTCCGTCAGTAACCCGGTGATTTGTTGTCTCAAGTGTTGCTGCTGGTGGTACTTCAGTTGGCGTTCCAATTCCTCACGTACTACGGAGTGAAGTTCCTCCGTACTGCCGAACCCGCCAAGTTCTTCCAGGAAATCGTTTGTTAATTGTGGGATCTTGATGCGTTGAACATCCTGGATACTCACTTCCACGTCCACGCTTTTTCCCTGCAAGTCCTCTTTTTCGCAGTTTTCACTGACAGTCGCCGTGGTTTTCTTGAGATCTCCTTTTTTGGCTTTCGTGAGCAGTTTGTCGAAATCCTGGATCTCACCGTCACGCAGCACGCAGGTTGATCGCACCGGGCAGGTGTGACCCTCGATCGCGGAAAGCGTTTCACCATCAGCAGAGAAGGTTATATTGACCGTGACCATGTCCGCGGCTTCAATTTCGCCGTCATGTGCTTCCACGGTTCCATAGCGTTGTAGTAATTCCTGTGTTCGTTCTTCGACTTCATCCTGCGTATAATCGTGCTGCTGACGATCCAGCTTCAATTTTTTCCATTCGGGCATTTCGAAATCGGGGCGAACTTCTACGTTGAATTCGAAGGTCAGATCTCCGTCGTCGGGCATGGCGATGGAATTAAAATCGAAGTCCGGTTCGCTGATTGCCGAGAAGTCATGGTCCTCGTTGACTTGCGTCATGGCATCCATCAGGACCGATCCCTTGACCTGGTCTCCAATTTCTTTCTTGAAACGTGTTTCTACCAACTTGCGAGGCGCCCGCCCAATACGAAAACCTGGGACTTCCGCCTTCGGAACCAGTTCCTCGTAAGCATCGTCCAGGTAGCGGTCAATATCACCACGAGAAACCGTGACCGTGATATGTCGCTCGCAGGCACTTGGCTCGTCGATCTGGACCTCGAGCGAGAGCTTTTGGTCCTGATCTTCTTGCTGGTCCTCATCAGAAGAGGGTTCCGAGTCGGTGTTCTCAGCAAGGGTATCATCTTGCGGAAGATCGTTGATGTCACTGTCTGAAGATGTCATGCGCTTCTACTTACGGTTTGAATTGGAGAATTGTGAATTCAGCTCAGTAAATTCGACAACGCCCGGATTTGACGTCCAGCCACCACATTGCAGGACTGATAAGCAATCAATCCTGCCTGTGGCGCACCACAATAACTAGAGCGGGTGATGGGATTCGAACCCACGACAACAACGTTGGCAACGTTGTGCTCTGCCAACTGAGCTACACCCGCAGTCCTTCCCTGCTGTTCATAAACCATGCGTCTCACTACGTTGGTACCAATTTCAACAGGAAAATCGGTTGCCACAGGTCGTGATCTTTTGCTTGGCAAACAACCACGACCTGAAACATCGGATTATAAATGCGTAAACTCCAGTTGCAAGGGTACTTCCGTCTCTGGCAGGCCTGCTTTTCCAGAGTTCGAGCAAGATCCCGGCTAGTTTTCCATAGCGTTGCTGATTGTCAGCATTCCGTTCGATGGATAAACTGAGTGGTGCCAGTAGGTTAAATATCTTTCTAGTAGCATCTAATGAGCCTGAATTCGGTTTTTCGGCTTCAGGGGATGTGGCTTATGTCACTTGACAAAAAACGCGTGGACGCATGAAGCCCAAACTAATTGTTGTTGGCGGTGATGCCAAACCGAGTGAAATCGATTTGACGCTGCCGAGCGTGATTGGCAGAGGGCGTTCTGTAGCCGTGACGTTGCCACATCCGCTGGTAAGTCGCGAACACTGCGAAATCTATCTCAACGAGGGACGGTTGCATGTTCGTGACCTCGGATCCCTGAATGGCACCTATGTGGGCAATGAACGTATCGAAGATGTCGTGCTGCCTGCGGGCGGCTTGTTGACCGTGGGGACCGTCACGTTTCGTGCGGTCTATGAAGACCCGGCAGCAGCTGTTGCCGAAGATGATTTGTCTTTTTCGATTGCCGATTCCGAATCAGACGATTTAACCGTGGGGCCTGATGAACCTCTTAGCAGTCGAACGACTGCCATGTTGACTCCAGGAGGCGTGAACGACGGTGACGCCGAATCTGTCGAATCTGTCGAATCTGAAACTGAATCCTTGGAACGTATTCTCGAATCGCTGGGTACGTCGCCATCGAAGGAAGTTGAATTGAATGTTTCGCCGTCAGCGGACCAGGATGAATCGGAAGATTCCGCGGAGGCTGATGATGAGAGCGATTCGACGGATGATGATGACGATTTCCAGACGTTCCTGAGAAATCACAGTTAGTCACGATGGCTGGCTCCCGGATACGGGATTTTCTTGATGGTAACCACGTTGGCAGGTGAATCATGAGAGCACGAATGAGAATCGTTGTTAAAAACATGTGGCGGCACCGAGTCATTGCCTTACTCAGCGTGAGTTTGCTGTTGGCCGGAGGCTGTTTTTCCCGGCAGGATGCACAGGCTGATCCAGCACAGCAAAAGAAAGAGGAAAAGAAAGAGGAAAAGAAACATACGAACCTGCTGGCCAAGGAGACCAGCCCCTACCTGTTAATGCATGCCCATAATCCTGTTGATTGGTATCCCTGGGGACCGGAAGCGTTTGCCAAGGCGAAGAAAGAGAAAAAGGTCATCTTTCTTTCCGTGGGTTATTCCAGTTGCCATTGGTGCCATGTCATGGAGCGAGAGTCGTTCCTGGACAAGGAAATTGCTGCATTCCTCAATAAGCATTTCGTCTGCATCAAGGTGGATCGCGAGGAACGTCCGGATGTAGACAAGATCTATATGACGAGTGTCTATGCAATCAATGGTCGCGGTGGTTGGCCGATGAGTGTATTCATGTTGCCTGATTCTCGTCCGTTTTATGGCGGTACATATTTTCCCGCACGCGATGGAGATCGACAGGGGATGCCCGGTTTCCTCACCATGATCAATAAAATAAATGAATTATGGACCAAGGATACTGCCAAGGTGGAACAGAGTGCCGGGCAGTTGACTGAATATATCAAGCAGGAATTGAACGGGCGACAGATGCCGCTGGAGACCAACCTGCCTGGAGATTTCCAGCAACAGACCCAGCAGGCCCTCGCCCAACAGTTTGATGATCAGTTTGGTGGTTTTGGCTACAGTCCGACAAACCCGGATCGTCCCAAGTTTCCTGAACCGGCTAACCTGGCTTTCCTGGTTAGCCGGGTCCGGGCTGAAAAGGCCGCCGGCAAGGATGCACAGGAAGCACTCAAGATGCTGCGATTCACGCTCGACCGCATGGGAATGGGGGGAATTCGAGACCACCTGGGCGGTGGCTTTCATCGCTATAGTGTTGATCGTTTCTGGCGCATTCCGCATTTCGAAAAGATGCTCTATGACAACGGCCAACTGGCCAGTGTTTACGCGGAAGCATTTCAACTGACCGCAGATGAAAATTATCACCGGATCCTGCGAGAGATGCTCGACTTCGTGCTCCGGGAAATGACCGACCCGGAAGGCGGATTTTATTCTGCCCTGGATGCAGAATCCGAGGATGTTGAAGGTAAGTTCTATCGCTGGGAGAAAGAAGAAGTTGAGAAGCTGTTGTCGCAGGAAGAGTTTAAGATTTTCGCCACGGTCTACGGCCTGGACCGCAGCCCGAATTTTGAAGAAGAATACTATGCCCCGCAGTTAAGCCGTTCCATGCAGGAACTGGCAGCAGAGCAGGGAGTCAAGCCGGCAGAACTGGAAGCGAAATTGTTACCAATTCGTCGCAAGTTGCTCGCGCATCGTGACAAGCGACCTCGTCCATTAACCGATACCAAGATTCTCACGGGCTGGAACGGATTGATGATCCGGGGCTTTGCAGATGCCGGTCGTATCCTCAAGGAACCCCGCTACATCCAGGCTGCAGAGCGAGCAGCTAATTTCGTGCTCGAGAAACTTACCCAGAAAGAAACAGGTCGGTTGTTGCGAACCTATGGCAACAAGGAAGCGAAATTTAATGCCTACCTGGTGGATTATGCATTCCTGGTCGATGGCCTGCTGGGATTACACGAGGCGACCGGCGAACAACGCTGGTTGCAACAGGCTGACCGGCTGATGCAGCTTCAATTGAAATTGTTCTGGGATGACCAGCGAGGAGGATTCTTCTTCACCTCCGAAGATCATGAGTCGCTCCTGGCTCGCAGTAAGAACCCGTTGGATGGAGCGCGGCCGTCAGGTAACTCGGTTTCTGCGCAGAACCTGATCTACCTGGGCAAGGTGCTGAAAAACGAGAAATACCTGGACCATGCGGAAAAAACTGTTCGATCGATTTCCGGCATGCTGGCTGCCGCACCCGCAGCCGCCACGCGCATGACTGTCGCCGTGGGACAACTGAGAGCCCTCGGAAGACTCAAGGTGGTCAGTCCGCCGCCGCCCGAGAAGGCACCGCCGGAAGAAAAAAAGAATCCCTAGGTTCAGGCCGACAGGAACAGGATCTACAGCCGCAACATCTCGCGTAACTCGGTTTGGACCAGTTCCAGGTTGGTCGCCATTTTACAGGTGACCGCGATGGCCATGAAACTAGCCAGCAGGATGAGACTCATCGCGTAAGGGTTGATCGTCGTGCGAGTCGCCTGCAGAGCCTCGGCTAAACGAATCTCCAGCTTGCGCCAGCCAGCACAGCTCTGAGCCGGCCCCGAGGAGACCAGTTGCGTGCACCTCAGCGTGGAAAATGTTTCCAGGTGTAACTGGACATGGAGCGTGGGCAGTGAAAGACTGTCGCCCGCCCAACGTAATTCAGGATCCAACTCGCTCGCCACCGAGGATAGGATTGGTCGTAACTGCTGCAAAGTCATGTTGTAAATGACCAGCCGGGGACGAATCAGCAGGACCAGTAACGTCCAGCAAAGCCCATAAAGAGCCAGCATCATCGGCCAGACATAGCTGCCGAACTGGTTGGCTGCTAGTTCGGGTAAGAATAACTCCATGGGACCAGCCACGACCAGGCCAGAGACGCCGATGCCCAGCGCTGCCAGGTCACGAGCCCCGGTGGTTAGAAAAGGACGCCGCCGGCAGTTAAGCAGTCCCAGGAGCATCAGGTAGGCAATTACCGGGCCCAGGGCAATACAAAGATGAAGCGGATCCATGGGAAACTCTTTGGAGTTCAGGTCACCGTGAAGTGCAGGAAAGTTCAGCCATTTCGCCAGTTATCTTAGTGACGTAGGTACCACCGGTCAATGCGCTGCCTGCTACGGATAAGCGGAATCAAACAGTACGTGAATTCAGTAAGCGGACCAGTAGAAAGACAGGAATTCCCAACAGAATCAATCCGATACTGACCAACGATTCAACAAACAGGCCTCGTAGAATCATGAACATGAACCAACCATAAAAAGCCAGGAAACCCAGTGGTACGAGCGGATAGAAGGGCGCTCGGAAAGGACGTTCACGATCCGGCTCCCGGCTGCGCAACACCATGACCGCCGCAATGGTTAACATCAGGAACGGTCCATAACAAAAGACCGTGTAATTGGAAAGAATTGTGAAAATGCTTTGCTCCTGGAACCGTTTCACGAAGCTGACCAGCAACAGGGAAGCTACCAGCAGGATGAGTGCCATCGTCATTTGCATGAAGATCGCCACGGCCGGGGTTCGGTACCTGGGATGGATGTAGGCAAAGGAGCGGAAAAAAGTTCCACTGCGCCCCATCGCCAGGGTGACACGCGGCGTGATTAACATGCCACCGTTGAGTGCGCCCAGCGTGCTGCACATGATGACTGCGGAAACCAGCGCACTACCGATTTTTCCCCAGCCGTAAGGTGCCAGCAGGCGGGCCATCATGGTTTGCGAGACGGTTTCACCAGCGGCCTGCATCTCTTCCATGCTGAGAACACCGTGGAATGCCAGGTTGGCACCGACGTAGAGCAGGGTCAGGATACCAATGCCACCCAGCAGCGCCAGTGGAATGTCGCGGCGTGGGTTGCGAATTTCCTCGGCGACAGGAGTCACGAAGTGCCAACCGCTGTAGGCCCACATGATTGCCAGCATGACGACTGCAAATCGTGTTGCCACGGATGTATCTGCTGGGACCAGCGACGTGGAATAGTTGGAAAACTGAATGCTCTGTTCCGCGAAAAACACCATCGCGAATGGAAGTAACGCCATCAGGCCGACGAACCCCGCCTTGACGATCGTGGTCACGGCCTGGAAACGCCCGCCCCAGACCACGCCGACAAAATTGATCCAGGCAACCAGTACGACCAGGGAACCGGCAATCAGGGTGGTCGATCCCAGGCCAAGTTCCCATCCCATGGTGTTTGTCAGCGCCCCCACAAAGGCAATCGCCAACGCACCGTTGGAGGCGGGCTCCACGAAGAAGAAAAGATTCCAGCCGTAAAGAAATGCAGTCAGCTTCCCGTAAGCTTCCTGCAGGTAGACGTAGAGTCCACCCGCCCTGGGCATCATCAGGGCCAACTCGGCAACACACAGGCCACCCAGTAAACAGACGATTCCACCAATGACCCAGGCAGTGATGATCAGTGGAAAGCTGCCTCCGTCAGCAGCAATCTGTCCTGGCTTCAGGAAGATCCCCGATCCGATGACAGCTCCCACCACCATCGAGATGGCAATGCCAGGTCCCAGTGTTCGAGAAAGCCCGGGGCTGGAGTCGGTGTCAGGAGTCGCTGGGGACTCGGGAGCAGTCGGTGAATTCTCCATCAGGGGCACAACTCACTGTCTGGGAACCAGGAAAAGAACAGGACTGTTATCTTACGCTCTGAACGCTTACCCTGCCAGCAGTCGCATCAATTCCGGGGTTGTACCAGCGACTGGAATCCCTTTTCCCGGAGTTGATCAAATGCTGGTGCCTTGAACTGGCGCTTGTTTTCGAAACCCGGGAAATCGCCACGACCGACCTGGTGGAATTCCCGTGTTACACCCTTGCCGAACCCCAGTCGATCAATTCGTAGGTTGCGCAGGCCATCCTCCATGCGTACCCCGACAACGGAATCGTAAATGGCACAGTTTTTTACCTGGACCAAGGCGCCTCCGCGGGATCCCGGACCCCGCAGCCGGAAACAAACCTGGTTTTCCCGGAACAAGCAGTTCTCCACGGTGGCCTGGATGTTTTCCTTGAGATTCAAGGCAGCCATCAGGTTGATTTGGGCTGGCTGCTTCCAACCGTACATCAGGCAGTTACGGATGATGACCTTGTTACGTGCCCCGTCCGCTGGAGTCTTTGAATCAAAAGCATTTTCACCAGGTCGTTCGCCCCGTTTGAAACCGGCTGCATCGTTCGGTAAAGGACCGGTCCAAAACGTACAGTTTTCAATCAAGACGCTGCCGTGTGACCGCCGGTCCGGATCAAACTGAACAGCGTCTCCTGAAACGTAGTAGATCTCGCAATTTCGAATCGTCACGTTGTGCCATCCACCCGTGATCCCGTGGGCATCACCCTGGTTACGGAAGGTGGAATTCAGCAAGTGGTGTATCCGACAGTTCTCAATGACCGTGTTCTTCGCAAACACACCAATCCCGTTGCCCGTGGCATTGCGGATCTCACAGTTTCGAATGGTGACGTCGTCAGCCGTCACCTTGACCCGGTTGCCACCCTCCCATTGGCTGTCGACCAGGTAATTCTCGTACAGGCCAGGCTTGCTGATCAGCAACCGTTTGACACGGGTTGGATTTTCCCGGGTACCAATCGATCCCTGCACACCAACCGGTTTATTGCCTGCAGCCCCCCCGGTAACGGATTGACCCGATAGGACAGGTGTTGTCCCGAAACTGAACAGGAAAAAACTCAACATGATTGACAGGCAACCGTTGTATTCAAGTAAACAGCTCATCACGGTTCCCGTTATGTGCTGGCAACCCCGAGAGGCCAGGGGATTCACTCGATCGGTTTCAGGGCACCAGTCGAGACATAGGCGCGAATCCCGTCCTCGCTGACTACCATGCTGTAGCTGCCAGAGTCCTGTACTAACTCCACCCGGGTACCAGCCGGGAATTTGCCGTCCGGGGGTCGCATCTGCTGGGGACCGTCCAGGTAGTAGACCTCCTCGCCACTGATGACATGGGTTACCTTGACTACAGGTTTTTCGGAAGTCACGATTTCAGGGTTGTTGGCATCCCTGGATTGCTCGGCAGCTGATTGACCGGGATTGTTTTCATTCCCGGCTGGTTCCGCAGGCTTGTTTTCTGACGAGTTACCTGTGGGCTCCTGGTTGTTACAGCCCCAGACTCCCAGCAGAACCGCAAGGAAAAGCAAATGAATCTTCATGGTGTGCTCCTGGTCAAGACTGACTGACATGACTGCGAGCAATATAACAGAACTGCCGTTCGCAAGACAATTGCGTTCCCAGGGCAATCAATCCATCGA
>Ga0163108_10001217_pt1 | contig 18884 bp, 11 predicted proteins | sample Fk1155metaG_FD_109644 | JGI IMG/M metagenome (GOLD analysis project Ga0163108, IMG submission 109644) | Marine microbial communities from the Central Pacific Ocean - Fk160115 155m metaG | ecosystem: Environmental > Aquatic > Marine > Oceanic > Photic zone | place: The Central Pacific Ocean...
AAAATTCTTTTTTAGATTTAAATTTTAATACAAATTGTCATTTTAGATTTCGAGTATACAAAAACAAACAACTAATTTATCCAAAATACTGGTATGAAACCTGTCGGGCTTTTGCAAATAATAAAGTTGTATTGAATAATAATGCAGCTATTGAGAATGAGTTCATTATACCTGGCAACACCTTGCCTACCGGGAATTATTTGGTTGTAAACACTGTGAACAATGTAGATCTAAGACAGGTTATTTCTTTTGAAATTGTAAAAAAACCAACTTTAGTTTCTGGTCTTGGTGAAATTTGTGCTGGATATCAAAATATTCAATGTGACCTTGGTTTAAGATGCGACATAGATAATAAAAACGATGGTAAATTTGGAATCTGTAAAATTTCTGCAGTTTCGATTAATAACTCATTGGGTTTATCAAGAAATTCATATAATGAATCTTTAGAAGAAAATACTCTTAAAAATTTAAATGAAAAAAATGAAATTAAAGAAGATTCTTTTGTATCGTTAAATGATTTTTACGACACTTTGTATTATTTGAATCCCACGAAACTATATAGATCAAAATCAAATAATTTTATTAAAAGAGCAGAAGCTTTATCTTTATTTGTAAAAATATTGTATGGAGAGGTTAACGATAATCGTCTGGACGGTTATTTGTTTGCAGATACTATTTTTTCAAAACACAGAAAAGAGATTGACTTTGCATATCTCGAATTTCTAAATAGAGGTGAACAAATTTATTTTAGGCCAAATGATTATCTATTGAATTCAGAATTTTATAAATGGATAAATTCTTTAAACAAAAAATAAAATTTGCTATAGTAAGTATATGAAATCAATTATTTTTCTTTTATTATTATTGTCATTGAGTATTTTTGCTTACATTAAGCAAGATGAGCTTGTTGATGTTTTAGTTGGTGAAGAAAAAAATCAGGAAGTTCAAATTGAAAATAATATAAAAATTGAATCCGAAAGTGAATCTCGAGATGAATTTTTAGATTTTCAAAATTCGAGAAGTTTAGATGATGACTTTAATTCAGACTTAGCTCCGGAAACAAATGATAAAATAATTGAAACTCAATTGGAAATGGGAAGAGAGAATCAATTAATTCAAGAAATCTTAAGCTTTAAAAACTTTGAATCACAGGCTTTAAACTTAACTTACTATGATGAACTTAATTTTGTAGAGGTTGAAAGATCTTTAATTGATATTATAGAAAATGAGCAAAAGGTTGGTGAAATTACTTTAATTGAAAACATTCAAGAGTCTAGTATAGAAAGTTATTTTAAAAATCAATCATTTGATTTGATTCAAGATGCAAATAATCAAGGGGTTTATATTGATGCCTTTGAACAAAGCTTTTTTGAGGAAACCTTTAAATTAGTTGGCTTTAAAGGACTGAAATACTATGACTATTATTTTTTTAGAAAAAATACAGAAATTGTAATGTTAAAAATAGAGTCAAAATCTAAAGACTTAAATTTTGAGAAAGTAATTGTTTCTTCGTTGCGATTAAAGTAATTTACAATTTGTAAACTTTAAAAGTTTCTTAAAAAATGATATAATTTAAATTAATAATTAATCTTTTTTTATGTACCTTGGTTTTTATGGAGCAGCTAGAGAAGTTACAGGCTCAAAACATTTACTTAGAATTAACGGAAAGAATATTTTAATGGATTGTGGTTTTTTTCAAGGGCATAGAAAAAAAGCTAGAGAGAAAAATGAAAAATTTTTATTTGATCCAAAAAAAATTGACTATGTAATTCTATCTCATGCTCACATGGATCACTCAGGATTATTACCTATGCTTGTAAAACAAGGATATAAAGGTCCTATTTTATGTACATCGGCAACTCGTGATTTGTGTACATACATGTTACAGGATTCAGCTAAAATTCAACAAAGTGAAGTTGATTTTATGCTCAAACGGAAAAAAGAAGTGGTGCTTCCTTTATATGGAATGGAAGATGTACTTCCTACTATTTCACAGATGATGACTGTTCCATACAATATGAAACATACTGTTTGTGAAGGAGTAAGCCTTACGTTTTTAGATGCTGGGCATATTCTGGGTTCAGCTATGATAGTATTGGAACTTGAAGAAAATGGTAATAAGAAAACTTTAACTTTCACAGGAGACCTTGGAAGAAAAGGATTGCCAATTCTTAAAGATCCATCTTATATTGATAAAACTGATATATTAATTACCGAGTCAACTTATGGAAATAGATTTCATAAGTTTATTGATGATGTAGATGAATACTTAGAAGACTTACTTAAAAAAGCAATCGCAAGAGGTGGGAAAATTATTATTCCAGCATTTGCCCTAGAAAGAACTCAAGAAGTTGTTTATTACACTCATCTTTTAATTAAGTCTGGAAGAATTCCTAAAATTCCAATCTATGTAGACTCCCCTTTGGCTACAAATGTAACAGATGTATTTAGAGCTCACCCAGAGTGTTTTGATAAAGAGGTGTATGATGAATTTTTCAAGAATAATAAAAATCCATTTGGTTTTGGAATGTTAAAATATACAAACTCAGTTCAGGAGTCTAAAAATCTTAACAATATTCACGGTCCTATGATTATTATTTCTGCTTCTGGGATGTGTGAATTCGGTAGAGTTTTACACCATTTGAATAATAATCTTTCAGATCCTAAAAATTTAGTGTTAATTGTTGGGTATCAAGCTCAAAACACTCTAGGAAGAAAGTTAGTAAACGGTGATAAATCAGTAAAGATTTTTGGGGAAATGGTTGATGTTAAAGCTGAAGTTGCTGTGGTTGATGCATTTTCTGGGCATGCTGATAGATCAGATTTGATTGATTTTATTTCTCATGTAAAAGGGGTAAAAGAAGTTTTTGTTGTCCATGGTGAAGAAAATCAAGGTTTAACCTTTAAAGAGATACTAAAAGATCTAACTCCAGAAGCTAAAGTTGTGGTACCGCGCTTAGCTGAAAGTTTTGAAATTGGAAACTATTAATTTTTAAAAAGAGAAAAAGCTCCACAAGGAGCTTTTTTTTATTTGTTTTTTAGTTTATTGCTGTCTAATGAAAGTAACTCTATTTCCTTTAAGAGCTTCCGGTAAGTTTCTATTTACTATTTCATTAACTAGTAGTGGATTAATAGTTCCATCTGGATTAAAAATATTTAATTGAAGTGGACTCCAGTTTTCATTTTCGTCTCTAAAAAATGTTTGAAAAGGAACTCTAAGTTCTCCTTCATCTGTGTATCTCGTGAAATAACCTTCTACATAAAGAAGTGATATTTGGATTGTATCGCTTGTTTCAATGGTTTGGGAATTGAAACTTCCTGCAAATTCAACATTCAACCAGAAGCTACTGGATGCTCTATAAAATTCATTTACATATCCACCAGTGCCTAAGCTACATCTGTCTTGATTGGAAAGATCTACGAAAAAATTATTTCTATTGATATTTTCAGCAATTACTAAAACATCATTCACCCAAATTTGGTTGAAAAGTTCAATCTCTTTATCTCTTTTACCAAATACTAATTTTGTATAACACTTATGAACGCTTGAATTATTACCTAATTCTATATTGGCAAGTTCAACCCTTTCAAATTCTCCAATAGTTCCATCTGGTGCGATATCAATTATTTGATTCCTTTGACTGCTTTGAGTTAAATACATATCTGGAGTATTAAAATAGTATCTAACAGCATTTCCTTCAAATGGCATTGGTCTTGGTGCCTCCCATAAATCAGTATCAATATTAATTGACTCTTGTTCCTCATTAAGAACTTGAAGATCTCTAAGATCAAATTGAATTTGTGGTGGAAGTTGCTCGAATGAAGATGGTAATCTTAATTGTTCATCGTCAATTGATACTATTTCAAAAAATAATTGATTATAACTCTGGTTGTCAATATTCAAATGTAAGGAGTGTTGACTCTGCCCTCTTGGAATAACTATATCTTGAGCAAACAATTCTTCCCCTTCCCAATTTAAAACCCTAGCTCTTGCAAAAATTCCATCATTGTTTGAAAGATTTATATTGAAGTCAATATTTTGATAGTTTCCAAAACCTTCTAATTCAAACCTAACAAGGTAATCATCAAAATTTGGATTGTTTTCAAAAAATTGAACCGGTCCTCTATCTCGTCCCCTATATCCTTGGAAATACACTTTAATTGACTCTTCTGGCTCGCTTGTATCTCCAGCCTCTAACCATGTAATGTGGTTACCGTATAAATTTTCTTGATTCCATTCATCGTAACGATAGTATATTTCTAATTCTTGTGGAAAAGAAGATCTTTCAAAGTGGCACTGAATTGTATCTCCATTTTCCGGAGATTGAACTATATTTTCTCCATTTACTCGAATGTAAACATCTGTATATGAATCAACAAGCATCGGTTGAATTTGAAATGGAATTCGATTCTCTCCATTTTGAATTTGATAAACAGACACTTGATTATTCTGATTTTCTTCAGAATCATATGATGTATTATTTGCTTTAATTTCAACTTCATAATTTCCTCCTGTAGAATTACATACTACTTCAGCATCAATAGTTTGTCCTAAGTAAGTATTTTGCATAGTTCTAAAAGATCCTTCAAAAATAGAAACTTGATTTACAATTTGCTGATTTAAATCCTGTGAATTTTCATCTGCAAATTCAATTTGGTTTTCACCTAAATAGAAACTATCAGAAAATGTTTCACCATAGGTGAACACCTTTATTCTCTCAAGGTAATTAAGAATATAAATATTAGATTCACGCATATAGGGATCAACTGAAGTAACGCTGAAAAAATCAACCAAGTTATCATTATTACTAAGAAATGCGCTGACTTTAACTTGAATATCTTGACCTGCTAAAATAGGAATATTACTTTCGGGTAGGATTTCAACTTGCCCTCTGTATCCGTCAACTTCAATATCTGGTAAATCTACTCCAGAAAATTCCAATTTAAAATCCAATTGAAAATTACTTCTCCAAAAATCAAAAGCTAATCTATCTAAAACGATAATTTCTTCTCCTAGGTTTTTGTATTCGAAACATCCTATTTCTTGATATTGCTCAAAGTCTGAAAAAGATGTATTCCAATAATTTTTAATGTGAGTAGGAAATATAAAAGGTTCATCTGAAGGTGGTTCATCGTAATTAACTAAAGCTCTTGGATCATATGTTTCTTCATAAGACCTAACTAATTGACCTACTTCAAGTCTTGAATTATCAACTGGACAAGGATGAACTTCTAAATTTTCAAGTGTTTCTGCCGGTTCAAAAATTACTCCTTGATCTGGTTCTGGCAGATCAGAATCTATTTCTTCTACGGGATCCATGTCTGATATGTCATCTTCCATATTTTGATCTAATTCTGGTAGTTCTTCAGCGTCTGTTTCATTAAATACTGCCATGTCGGTAACTTGAGAGTCTAACTCAGGAATTAACTCTGCATCTTGATTTAAAACTAAGTCCATATCTTGTACAAATTGATCTGAAGTTTGATCAATAGTATCTACTCCTTGGTCTACATAAACATAAACTGTTTCAGTTTGAGTTTCTCCAGGAACCTCAACATATACAGTTTCCCCTGGTTTTTCGACAACTTTAACTTCGGTACAAGCTAAAGACAAAAACATCAACCCTATAAAGGTCGAAGAGGAAATGGAAAATTTTTCTAGTTTATTTTTAAAATTATTTATCATATTGATAGTTATTTTTTAAAACAATATCATTTTTTATTTTTATGTCAAGCCTTTGTCATATTTTATATGTTTGTAGTTTTGTAAATTTATAGCTAAGATTAAAAAAAAGACTATGAAAATTGGAATTATTGGAATGGGTGCAGCTGGAATGATGGCTGCAAGTCAGATTTTAGAATCAGACTTTGCTGGTGAATTACTTTTATTTGAAAAGAATTCGAAGATTGGAAATAAAGTTTTAATTTCAGGAGGTGGAAGATGTAATGTTACTACTGGTATTCATGATTTAGGGGAAGTTTTAAAAAAGTATCCTCGGGGTGCTAAGTTTTTAAGATATGCTTTTCATGAATTTGGGCCTGAGAGTGTTTATAATTGGTTTGAAGATCATGGAGTGAAATTAAAAACTGAAAGTGATTTAAGAGTATTTCCTGCATCAGATGATGGTCATGATGTTGTGGGGGTATTTGAAAATATTTTTTTGAATAATCAAAACTGTAGTTTGCTTTTAAATTCAAATGTAATTGAAGTTATTAAGGTTGATGAGGGCTTTGAAGTTAATTGTAAAGATGGATCGACTTATGTTTTAGACAAATTAATTTTAACTACCGGAGGACAAGCTTTTAGACATACTGGTTCTACTGGAGATGGATATAGTTTTGCAGAAAAACTCGGTCATAGTATTACAAAATTGGGACCTAGTTTAAATTCATTTATTCTTAAAGAAGATTGGGTGAAAGAATTAGCTGGAGTGAGTCATAAACATGTAGTTTTTAAAGCTAGCTTAGAAGGTAAAAGAATTGCTTTTGAAGGTCCATGTATTTGGACTCACAAAGGTAAATCTGGACCTGCGATTTTTGCAATGAGCTCGCTACTTGCTTTTGCTGAATTTTCAAAAGACTCCCCTTTTGATTTATTTATAGATTTGTATCCCCAGATGGATCAAGAATCTTTAAAAAATGAGATTTTAAAATTTAAGGATATTAATTATAAAAAATTATTCAAAAATGCCTTTACTGGAATTATTCCAAAAAGAATGGTTGAAGTTTTTTTTAATACACTTGGAATTTCTTTGGACGTGTTGTGTTCAGAAATTAAAAATAAAGAAATTTTTAGATTAATTGAGACAATAAAAAACTGTAAAGTTTCAATTATTGGTAGAGGTAAAGGTGATGAATTTGTAACTGCAGGAGGTGTAAGAACTAAAGAGATAGATAGTAACACTATGGAATCAAGGATTTGTCCAAATTTATTTTTTGCAGGAGAATTAGTTGATATTGATGGATTTACAGGTGGTTTTAACCTTCAAGCCTCTTGGGCAACTGGCTTTTTAGCTGGAAATAATGCAAAAAAATCTTGCAATTAAACGCAAACTTTTATATATTACTCATACAAATCAATTGCGGGTGTCGTATAGTGGCTAATTATGTCGGCCTTCCAAGCCGAAGAGGTGGGTTCGATTCCCATCACCCGCTCCATTCAAATTCCAGCAACCTATATGGGTGGTGGTATTTTTTTTATAGTCTAATGAAGAACGTGTAGCGTGAGAATCCTAATTGATAGATAGTGTAACGAGTTTACTAGATAGGTTAATAAGTAAATAATTCATAAATCCATCTTTATATGAAAGTGGGGTTATTTATTTTAAAAGTTTTAAGGATTGTATGCTATTATTATGTTCGCTGAGTAAAGATTCAATATAATTTTATAAAAATGCAATATGCCTGAACTTCAAGCCCTCTTAAAAACTTACTTTGGACACTCGGAGTTTCGCCCTCTTCAGTCAGAAGTTATTCAGCAGATATTAAATGGGAATGATGCATTGGTGCTAATGCCGACTGGAGGAGGTAAATCGATTTGCTATCAACTGCCTGCTTTGGTTTTTCAGGGAATAACCGTGGTGATCTCTCCTTTAATTTCTTTAATGAAGGATCAAGTTGATGCAGCTTTGAACAATGGAATTTCTGCTGCTTATTTAAATAGTACTTTGACCGCAGAACAAACAACAAAGATAGAAAAAGACTTAAGAGCTGGCGAAATAAAATTACTTTACTGTGCACCTGAACGTTTTGCTATATCCCACTTTCGTGATTTTTTAAAAACCTTGCCTATAAAGCTTTTTGCGATTGATGAAGCTCATTGTATTTCGGAATGGGGTCATGACTTTCGATCCGATTATCGTACTTTAAATTTGCTTAAAAAGGAATTTTCGTCGCTACCCATTGTTGCCTTGACGGCAACTGCTACTAGTCAGGTTGCTGATGATATTGTAGGCCAACTTGGAATACCGAATGCCAAACGCTTTGTTTCAAGCTCCAATAGGCAGAACTTAACCTATCGTGTAGAACGTAAAATCAACACCTTCAATAAACTTGTAAGCTGGGTTAATAAGTTTAAAGGTGAATCTGCTATTGTATATTGTTTTTCAAAAAAAGAAACTGACTCCCTTGCCGATAAACTTTGCAAGATGGGATTTAATGCACGGCCTTATCATGCTGGTATGAAACCCGAAAAACGCGCTCAGAATCAAAGTGATTTCATAAATGATAAAGTGGATATTATAACTGCCACCATTGCGTTTGGCATGGGTATCGACAAATCAGATGTAAGACTAGTAGTACATTACAGCTTACCTAAAACTATAGAGGGATACTTTCAAGAAACTGGTCGGGCAGGTCGTGATGGACTAGAAAGTGAGTGTGTGCTTTTTTATGGAGCGAGTGATCAATTCAACCAAAAATATTTTATCGAACAAATTAGGGATCCCCTTCAGAAAGAAAAACGCTACGAGCAACTAAACCAAATGGTAGGTTACTGCGAATTGAAGAAGTGTCGTCGTAAGCAATTACTGAATTACTTTGGAGAAAATTTTGGACAGGACAATTGTGAAGGATGTGATATTTGTTTAAAAACAGAAAGTTGTTTTAACGCTGCAGAAGTTAGCCAAAAAATTCTTCAGTCCATCAATCAAACAAGTGGACGTTTTGGCAAAAGTCATATCATTAATATACTACTAGGTCGAAATCTAAAAAAAATTCGAGAGCTTGGGCACAACAACTTAGCTAGCTATGGTTCAGTTACTGATTATACCAAAGATGCTTTGAGTCAAATCTTAGCAAATTTACTCAATCAAAATTTTATCAAAAGAGAAACAGGTATGTACCCAACTTTAAGTTTGACTGAAAAAGGTAATCAATCTCTTGAATTAATGAATGTTGATGAGAATTTTGAGTTACAAATGGATGAACCTGAAATAGAAACAGAAATTGAATCTCCAAAAATAAAAACTTCACGTAAGATGAAATTAAAATCAAATTTGGACTATGATCAAGATTTATTTGAAAAATTTCGAGTTTTACGGAAAAGCCTATCTATCGAAAATAAAATTCCGCCTTATGTAATTGCTTCAGACAAAACACTGATTGAACTTGCTCATTATTTACCTCAAAATTCAACTCAACTCTTAAATATAAACGGTTTTGGAGAAGTAAAGGTAAAACGATACGGAAATGCATTTCTTGAACTAATTCAGGAATGATTTCTATTTTAAATAGATAAAATTAAATATTTTTTATATTATACAGCTCTAGTTTTAAAGTCCTTCAATAACTTGCTCCTTTTTTAAAGCCTTTATGAGTTTTTTCATTTATATAAAAATACTTCATTTCAATAGATTAATATAGGTATTCGCAATTAATTTGTGTGGATAGTTTTTTCATGTTATAATGATATAATGTAGAATTAATCCAAATCAAATGACATCTCCAAAATCGCGATTCGAGTCTAATGAGGAAGTAAACAATCTTCAATCATCGTTCTCTGATATAACAAATAATATTCCTGCAACAGTTAATAGAGAACAAGATATCTCAAATTTGTATAATGAAATTTTGTCTTCATACGAGGATGAGTCAAACGATCCAATGAATGAAGGTGGAATGTATAGAACTCGTTATGAAAGAGAAATAGCAACAGAAGAAACTGTTAAAGTCCTACAAGTATTAGGTGAAAAAATCACCTTAACTTCTTTTGCTATGAATAACGATGATATACTATTAAGTTTATACATGATCTCTCAGGGATATTTAAAAAACTTATACGGAGGGTTAAATGAAAAATTCAGCTTAAAAAAACTACGACAATCTTCCTCTGAATTATTAGATTCATATCAAGATCAAAATCAAATTCATAGAGTAGTGGAATCTTTTCGTGCCAACCTTGATTCAAGAATTCAGGAAAGAATCCTTAAAAGAGAAGTTGAAATTTCGCAAATGTCGCCACAAGAACTATTCAACACAGTTTTAAAAGAAGCTTCTGACTTCAAGAATGTTTTAAATCAATATTATTCTAAAGATGAATTATATAATTTAGTTTCAGAAAGTGAAATTGATGGAAATAAAAAAGATGAAATTAAATCTACCTTAGATGATTTTTATAACGAAGATTTTTTTAATGGAATGATTATTGAAGATGTTTATAAGCTATTTATAACAGGTGGTATAGTAAACCAACAAATTCAAAATAACTCAAAATTAGCTAGATTAGCAGAGGAAAACTTATTAAATCATTTTTTTACTACGGAATATGTTGGGCTTGAAGTCGATCTGTCTAGTATAGATGAGTAAAAATAGTTTTAATTAAAAAGTAAAAGAAAGATTGCTATGTAGATTTTAGGTTTTTAAGGTGTATAATAATTCTGATTTAAAGCTTTAAAAATGGATATTCTGAACTTTTTGAATTTTAGTGGAATTAATATTGCCGTCTTTATTAGTAGTGTTTTAATTTCTTTAAGATTACAGGGATTTAGAGTGCAATCCATAGGTAAGCTTTTGATTTCTAGTTTTGTTTTATTTTTTAGCCAGATTTTACTTATTCAATTTATTTTAGGTTCTTTTGGAATTTTAAACTATTTAAATATTTCAATATGTTCTTATTTATTATTTTCTATCTCTGCATTATCATTTGGTAAGAAGGCTTTTAATTTCAAAGTTTGGAATTTTAAAAAATTAGACCTTCCAGATTTCTCAGTAAGCCTTTTGATTTTTGCTCCAATTTTGTTTCTGTTAATTGCCAAATTTTTTAATGCTGCTCTGCAAATTCCGCTAGAATATGATAGCGTGGCTTATCACTTGCCTTTTATAAGCGAATGGTTGCAAACTGGAAGTCTTATAAAACCATACTATTCAGCATTTGCGGGTCCCATATCCTACTATCCGAGTAACTATGAACTTTTTGACCTTTGGACTTTCTTACCGTTTCGAAATGATTTTTTTGCAAATTTATTAAACTTTCCATTGTTTGGTTTACTAGGAATGATGACATGGAAAATTTTAAGAAATTTAAAAATTGATAAGCTAACTGCAACTTTTGCAACTGCAATTCCCTTTTATATGCCAGTATTCTTAACTCAAGCTGGTATGCCATTAGTTGACTTGTTTTTTACGATAAGCTTTGCTTTTGCATTTTATTATTTACAAGAGATTTATATTAATAAAGATTTGAACCTTTCGGATTTTTTGTTTTTTGGTTTAAGTTTAGGATTATTTATAGGAACAAAATATTTAGGACTTGTGTATGCATCGGTACTTATTTTTGCTGTTTTTATTTGTACATTATTTAAGGTTTGGAATAAGAAAGCTGAGATTTTTGAATATGCTGGTGTTGCAATCTTTGGTTTATTTCTAACTGGAAGTTTCTTTTACTTACGAAATTGGTTTGATTCTGGTAATCCATTGTTTCCCGTGAACCTAAGTCTATTTGGATTTGAGATTTTTGAGGGGTATAAAGGATCAAATCAATCTCTTTTAGATACATCGTTACTTGCAAATTTAAACTCTAAAGATAATTTGAAATCATTTTTTGATTACTTTTATTACCTTGCAAGTCCGATGGGAATTATATCTATTTTCATTCCAATAATTTTATTTTTCCAAGTAGGATTAAATGCTTTATTGACTAGATTAAAAAAAACTAACTTCAAAGATTATGCGGATGGAATTTACCTAGCTTTGTTTGGAATCTTGTTTTTTATGATTTATCTAAAAGCTCCATATACTTTTAGACACTTAGCTCCAAATATTCGATATGCAATGCCATTTTTACTAATTGGAACTTTTTCAATTGCTTACACTATTGAGAGAATGAAATTTTTGAAGCCCATTTTTTATTTTTTAATGGCTCTCTACTTTACCTATTTTTTACTTTTTGGAATTATTATGCCTCCTGGGTTTATAGATGTGAACGGTGGAACTTTTATTGATTTAAATATCATTATGAATTATAAAAGTTCTTTTATGTACATAATCGCTTCGATTGTAAGCTTGTTCTTTTTTATGCAAATTTCACTTTCCGAATTTAAAAAATTTGAATTAAAAGTTTCACTGTTAATCATTACATTTATTTGCAGTTTATGTTTGCAATTTACTTTTATAAACTTTGCTTTTAATGAAAGAGAAGAATTAACTAATTACTGGATAAATTCTTGGTTTTCTAAATATAAATATAAATTCAATATGGATATTTTAAAATCAGCCATTTGGTTAAATAAACATATAAAAACTGGTAATATTGCTTACTCTGGATTTAATTTCCATTATCATTTCTTCGGAAGGAACTTTAAATTCAAAGTTGACTACGTGAATATAAATGAATGCTTAGACTGTAAATATGTAGATTATAAAAATTCAGAAGATTCAATTAGAAGAGATCCTAACTTTGAAAATTGGTTTTCTAATTTGAAAAAATTAAACAAAAATTATTTGGTAGTAAACCCTTTTGAAACTTATGGGGTAAGAAACTATGAGTTCGAATGGGCTAAAAAATATACCAAGCAATTTGAGCTAGTCTTTCAATCAAATGACGTATATATATTTAAAATAACTCAAAATTAGTTATATTAGCAGAGAAAAACTCATTAAATCACTTTTGTAAGACGGAATATGTTGGGATTAAGTTGATCTGGCTAGTATGACTAAATAAAAATAGTTTTAATTAAAAAGTAAAAGTTAAATTTCTTTATTGTATCTATTGTGTTTGTTATAATTTAAAAAAAAATAAATGCTAAAAATCAAAAAAAGGCTGATTACAAAATTATTTATATTTACATGTATTTTTGTAATTTTAACTACTTTATTTAAATTTAATAACAGAGGAAATCAGGGTGATCAAGTTCACTTTCAAGTTATAACGTCAAGTATAATTAATGACTTTGACTTTAATATAAAAAATAATTACCAACCTAAAATTTATAGTGATTTTTATAAAAGTGATACTGCATTAAATTATCACATTCTGGATAGTCAGTTTAATAATGACTCCAAATCCTGGTATTCACTTCATAATCCAGGACTATCACTATTAATCGTTCCTATAGTTTTACTATTTGGATATGGTTATGAATATTTATTAATGTGTTTTTTTTCAACTTTACTCATATTAAATACTTACAAGTGGGCATATGCTTTTACTAAAGACAAGAAGAATTCTAAAATCGCGAGCTTTTTATTTTCTATTTCCTTAATTTTTATTTCTTTAAACGGATATATTTTTCCAAATATTATAATTGCACTCATGACTTTGAATATTTTGTTTTTATTTTTGAAAGAAGATAAAAATGATTATGATTTGTTAAAGTTAAGTTTTTTGTTAGGGTTGGGGCCATGGATACATGTAAAAACCTTACTTACCTATGCTATAATTGGATTTTGGAGCGTACTTGATGTTTACAAAGACAAAACTAAAAACTACACAGTGAGATTATGCAAATTGATCCTACCTTCGTTTATATTGATTGCTTTATTTGAGATATGTCTTTATAAGTGGTATGGAGTATTTTTACCCTCCAGTACTTTTGCAGGTGATAGTATGTTTAAAGTGTCACCTATTATGTCTTTTTTAGCTCAACTTTTTGATTCAGGTAAAGGTTTATTTATAAACAATCCAATTTTTTTATTACTTCCTGTTGGAATTCCAATTATGTATTCAAAGTTCAAAGATAAAACAATTAAGATATTATGCATTATTTTGCCATCATTTATTTTACAATTAACTTTTAAGGACTGGTGGGGTGGATGGTCTCCTTCTAATCGGTATCTTATTGAAATATTACCTGTTTTTATTCCAAGTTTAACACTTGCCTTAAATATAAGAGATAAATATTTTAGAGTAATTACAAAGCTTTTAGCCTTATCAACTTTTTTTGTATCTTTTATCTATATGTATGGAAAATCAGGTTGGTTCTTACCTGGTAACCGAAATCCCTTTATTATAGCAATGGAAAATTATACAGGAATTAATCTTGACCTTTTGATCGTAAAATTCAATCCAGACTTAACTATTCAATCTGGGAAAATTGTAATTATATTTTGGTTAATTTTATTTTTCTTGCTTATTTATTATGGATCTATCCATTCAAAAAGACATACTAGCATACAACCCTAGTGACATGAGATGATTTTATTGATTTGAAGCTCTACTTTCCTTTTGTTATACTTTTTGTAGATTTGTAATCCTAGGTGTGAAAAACTATATTAAAAATTTATTGCCATTTATAAAATACTCAATAGTTGGAATTATTGGAACTGCTGTAGATATTGGTTCTTTGTATATTTTAGTTGATTATTTTGCATTTGGAATAATCTTTGCATCGAGTATTTCTTTTATACTTGCGGTTGTGAATAATTTTATTCTAAATAAAATTTGGACTTTTCAAAATAAATCAAAAAACTATAGAAAATTATTTATTAAATTTCTAATTGTTTCGATTGTTGGATTAGGATTGACTCTAATAAGTATGCAAATTTTAGTTTTTACCTTTAAAATATGGTACTTATTTGCGAAAGCAATTACATCCATTATTGTAATGCTTTGGAATTTCCTTGCCAATAAATTTTGGACATTTAAAACAAAAGATTTTAAAAATTTTAAAACTCAAGATTTTAAATATGATTTAAGTATTATACTTCCGTGTTACAACGAAGAAAAAAGAATTGAGTCTACATTTAAAATCATAGATAAATATATAAAAGATAATAATTTAAAAAGTGAAATAATTTTCGTAAACGATGGAAGTACTGACAATACCCAGGATCTGCTAAATAAATTTTCTAAAAAATCATCTGCATATAAAAACATTGAACTTTCAAACAATCAAGGCAAAGGGTACGCTGTAAAGAAAGGGGTTTTAAACTCAAATGGAAAATATATTTTATTTACAGATTCAGATAACTCAACTCCTATTTCAGAACTTCCTAAATTAATGCATGTACTTGATAAGAAAAATATTGATATATGTATTGGGTCAAGATATTTAGATAATAAAACTGTAAAAATCAAACAGCCATTATATAGAATAATAATTTCAAGGCTTGGAAATTTTTTAATTAGCTTACTTTTAATTGATGGCATAAAAGATACACAATGTGGCTTTAAATTATTCAAATCAAATGTAGCTAAAGAAATTTTTGAAATGCAAAAAGTAAAACGTTTTGGATTTGATATGGAAGTTTTAATTACTGCAAAACATTACGGATTTAAAATAAAAGAAGTTCCTGTTTCTTGGATAAACTCTGAAGATAGCAGATTTAGATTAATCAAAGATTCATTTATAACCCTAAAAGATCTACTATATATTAAGTTAAACCTTATAACAGGAAGGTATAACAAATATTAATTCAATTACTTAAACAATTAAAAATGTTTGTTTCTCTTATTAATTTTTTGATTATAAACCTTCTGCTGATCGCATGTTCTTTTATTTTAAACTTTTTTTTATCAAAAAATAGTAAAAACAATATTGATAATCAAATTTACTCTATAATTGTTATCTACCTTTCCTTAATTACCTTTTTATTAATCAGCCTTGGATTATTAGGTGCAATAAATCTTTTAAATGTATCAATTGTTTCATATACGTTTTCTTTTTTTTGCATTTCATTTGCAAGCTGGAAACGTGTTTTAAGACAATCTTTGAAAATTAACTCATCTAAAACTAAAATTTCACTTACCCCCCTAGCTTTACTTTTTGGACCAATTGGCTTTCTTGCCTTAGCAAAATTATTTGTTGCACTCTTTAAAATACCTGTTGAGTTCGATGCACTTGTTTATCACCTACCTATCGTGTCTGAATGGTTACAAACAGGTAGCTTAATGAATATATACTACACTGCATTTTCTGGTCCTTTAGCTTATTACCCAAGTAATTTCGATCTAATTTATCTGTGGAGTATTTTTCCTTTAAATAATGACTATTTTTTAAATTTATTAAATTTTCCAATCATCTTTTGTATTCCATTTTTAATATATAGTATATGTAGAAACTATAAGATCAAACAAAAAATAAGTTTACTTGTATCAGCTTTGCCTCTTTATTTACCTGTGTTTTTTCAACAACTTGGTACTGTTTTTGTGGATGGATATTTTGTTTTAAACATGCTTTTTTCAATCTATTTTTTACAAGAAATTTATAAAAATCATTCTCTAACAAAAAACTCGATTTTATTTGGTTTAAGTTTGGGTTTATTTGTGGGAACCAAGTACCTAGGCGTACCTTTTGCTGTAATTATTTGGCTGTGGTTATTACTGTCCTATTTTAGGAAAAAAATTCTATCAATTAAAAATCTATTTTTAAGCTCAATATCCTTTCTTATAACTGGTGCTTTTTTTTACGTAAGAAATTTTTTAGATAGTGGAAACCCAATTTTCCCTGTAGATATTTCAGCTTTTGGAATTAAAATTTTAGAGGGATATCCAAGTGCAAGTTCCAAACTTTCAAATTCTGCAATTTGGGATAATCTTAGCAATTTATCAACTTATTTAGAAGTTGGCACCTCATATTTTACCATGACAGATATCCCTGGCTTAATAATTTTTTTATCTGTTTTTTTTAGTTTGATTTATTGTATTGTTAATTTATTTAAAAAGTTTATCAATAAAGATATTTTAATTATTTTAATAACATCGATTGTCTTTTTTATACTCTATTTAAAAGCTCCTTATAGCTATAGAGACTTAATCCATAATGTAAGGTATGCTATGCCATTTTTATTAATTGGAACTATAAACTTAGGGTATTTATTAAATAAATTCACAAAATACCATAGCTATTTTTATCTAATTTGCATTATGGCATTTTTTCACAGTCTAATATTCTTGTTACTGCAACCTGATCATAAAACTTTTTTTAACCTCTGGATAATAGATTTATATAGCGAATATTTCCTTATATTAATATTAGGCTTTGTTTTCGGATTAAGTACAATCTATCTTAAAAAACAGACAATTAAGTATAATTTAACTTTAATTTCAGCAGTTTGTTTGATTTGCTTAGTTGTAAATTTTGCATTTAATAAAAGAGAGTTTCATAAAAAAGATTTTTATGAGGTTTACTATCCAGAATCAAATATATTTTGGGGAGTTTGGAATTCTGGACTATGGATAGAAAAAAATGCGCCAACATCAAAAATTGCCTATAGTGGATTTAATTTTCACTACCCATTAATTGGAAATGAATTTAAAAGATCTGCCAGCTATATAAACATCAATAATTGCTTAAAATGTCGTTATGTAGATTATAAAAATAGCTTGGATTCAATCAGAAGAGATCCAAGTTTTAATGACTGGTTTTCAAATCTACAAAAAAATAAAATCGAATATATAGTTCTTGATTATAGCTTATATCCAAGTCTTGAAAACTATGAACAATTATGGATTGATAACTACCCTGAATTTTTTAAAATCACCAAAACTTTCAATACAGCAAGCATTTATAAATTAAAATAAATAAATTTTAAATACCTAAATTAGAAAGCTTGAAAATTGTTTTCATAGTCATTGCTATTTGTGCATTTTGTATTAAGATTCCAAAAGCGTCGGAATGTAGATTTAAAATAAGGACTTTATCATCATATATAGTAATTGAACTATATAGTAATCCAATGTTTTTAGGTACTAATTTTAGATTTCTTTTGTGTGATACGGATTGTTTCTCTAGTGATTTATGAGTAGAGTCTTTGTTGGCTATGCTTTGATTTTTAATATCTAATTTAACTCTTTGTGAAATAAAATCATTCATAAAGTTTTCTCCAAACTTATCAACTAAATCTTTATGATTACCAAACTCTAAAATTTCGGTTTTACTTTCAAGTAAGTTCAAATAAGCTTTTTTACAGTTTTCTACGCCTTGATAAAAAGAAACTTTTGGCCTTGCGGTAAAAGGAGATTTAAATTCTTTTAAAAGTGGGACTACCTGCTCTAATGCATCCTGCTGGTCTTTAACCGTTTGATTGATTACCTTTATAAGATCATTTACTTCCGCATAAAAAAATTGGGTTTTCCCTTTGTATGATTTCAAAACTATACCCTTTTCAACAAGTTGATCTAATAAAAATAAAATTGTAGACTTTGGCAAATGTATCTTCTTAGCAATAATAGAAGCTGGCTGAGAGCCAAACTCTAAAAGCGCTAAGTATACATCTATTTGTTTGGAATTTAACCCAAGCTTTTTTAGCAAACCTTGCATATCGACAGTTTTTATTGACACTATAATGCTACTTCAAATAGACATTTTTGTCAAATTTAGTTAATATAGTCAAAATTAATAGTACAATATGAAACATTATAAATACCTACAAAATACATATCTATATACATACCAAAGCTTTATTAAAGAAATTGGAGAATTTGATGGGAAAAACTACATAATACTTTGCGACACAATTTTCTACCCGCAAGGCGGAGGTCAAGAGTACGATAAAGGTTATATTTTACAGGGGGATCTAAAAATAAAAGTTACTAACGTAAGAAAATATAACGAGGAAGTTTTACACTTTATAGATGAATTGCCAGATGGAATTAACTTATCAAAAGAGGTAAAGCTTGAAATAGATAAAAAAAATAGACTACTAAATGCAAGACTACATACCGCAGGTCACCTAATAGCCTTAGTTGTTGAAGAAGCCACAAACCTAGCACCATCAAAAGGACACCATTACCAAGAAGGCTCTTATGCGGAATTTAGTGGCGATATTGGAGAATTAAAAACTCAATTACCTGAGATAGAATCAAGACTGTACGCAAATATAGAACAAAATCTAGCTATTTATACTAGTTATGATCCAAATGGAAAACTTAGATATATTCAAATTGAAAATCATCCAAAAATGGGATGCGGTGGAACTCACGTTAAATCCTTAGGTGAAATAGGAAA
>Ga0163108_10001219_pt1 | contig 18880 bp, 14 predicted proteins | sample Fk1155metaG_FD_109644 | JGI IMG/M metagenome (GOLD analysis project Ga0163108, IMG submission 109644) | Marine microbial communities from the Central Pacific Ocean - Fk160115 155m metaG | ecosystem: Environmental > Aquatic > Marine > Oceanic > Photic zone | place: The Central Pacific Ocean...
GATCTTGGCTTTAATATGAAGGTGCCGAACTTGGGTATTTGCAGGCAATGCGTGTCCTTCCTCCAGTTAACTCTATGATTGCTCACATAGTCCCAGAATCCGTCCATGACCCGAGCCGCTTTCTCGATGCTATGACCAGTCATCTTGGACATTTCGCGAATAATCTGAGCGCTGAAGGAACTGGGCGTCTTTTCGCTTTGCAGACTCTGAATGGACGATACTGGAAACGTCGTTTGGCCCTTATCTGTTGTTGTTCCTGACATTTCCTTTCATAACATTACAAGAAGATTCGTCTTCAAATACAAGAATGAAATTGAAAATGATGTGGCTCTTAAGGGGTATTTTTAGTTACTCCCCAGACTTTTTCTACCATTAGGTATGCTTTTGGGTCGTATTCCTTGAGCTCTTTTCTGTTATGTGGAAACCAGTCATTTTTACCGAAATAGGCTTCCGTGACTTCGGCGAAATATTCTTCTTTGTTTGATGCTGCGTAAGCTTTGACTTTCTTGTTTTTGAATTTCCTATCTGGAACTTTCAGATAAAGTCCTCGGGCCATAGCGCTGCCATACGCTTTCTTGATGTCAGGGTTACTGAGGCCCAATTTTACATTGTGATATGCGTGTGCAAGTTCGTGAAGCATAGTCATTGGGCCCCACTCGAAGATTTTGTGGTCCAAGAGGGCCGCTCTTGGATTAATGATGTGCACTCCGGGTGCCATGTGTGGATTGAGGTCATGATCTCTGAGCCAGGTCTTGTCGCGATGGAATGGAATGACTCCTCGCTCATTCTTTCTCATTGGGTAAGTCGGCTCATTGCTTGCCCATATAGGAATTGTTTGTAAAAATTTAATGGCTTCGGGTGGTACAATATTAATGAATCGTTCTATTCCTTCCCTCACTTCTTTCTGTATGACAGCGTTAAGTTCTTTGTCTTTGCTGATTGATCTTTCAATGTATAGGTCCCATCCGAGGATCTGAACCTTTTCGTATTTCCATGTTTTTTTGCCGTCTTTGTAGGTGACTGATTCTCCATGACTTAGTGACAATGAGATCGACATGAATATTGATACAAGTACCGTTTTAATGGGGTCGATATTTGGTTTCATGAGTTATGAATTATTAGTGAGTTGCCTTAATTTGCGTGGGGAAACTTGGGTCCTATCCTCAGTGATATCTCTTCTAGTGAAGTGAGGCCTTCATGTGCCTTGTTGAGTGCATTGTCAACGAGTGGTACAAATCCCTGTTCCTTTGCCATGTTATTTAATTCAGCGACTGAGGCCCCAGTACTTATGGCCGTGCTAATTTCCTCGTTCGGGAAGAAAAGCTCATAAATACCAATCATCCCTTTGTATCCTGAACCGTTACATGATTCACAACCCTTACCGTGATAGTGATTTACGTTGTCCTTACTATCATAGAATAAGGATAACATTTCTTCGGTTTGTGGGTCTTCTTCTTTGCATTCCTCACAAATCTTTCTGACTAGTCTTTGTCCAATTGCTCCTAGTAGATTGTCTGAAATGTAATCGTCTGGAATGTCCAGGTTACGTAATCTCGAGACTGTTCCGATAGCGCTTCGGGTGTGGAGTGTGCTAAGAACGAGGTGACCAGTCGTTGAGGCTTTGATGACAATTTCGGCTGTTTCCGGGTCACGAATTTCTCCGACCAGAATGATGTCTGGGTTTTGTCTTAGGAATGATCTGATGTAATCTGAGAAGTCCATGAATTCGTCAATGCTCTTCTGATTCACTTTGTTCATTTCATATTCGACGGGGTCCTCAGCCGTCATGATCTTGAGGCCTCTGTTAACGAGGCTCTGGACGCTCGCGTAGAGTGTTGAGGTCTTCCCCGAACTCGTTGGCCCTGTTGTGAGGATCAGGCCGTTAGGGTAGTTAACGATTCTTTTGTATGAGTTGAGAATGTTCGCGGGCATTCCCAGTTCATTTATATCCAAGATGAATCTGTGAGGGTCAAGGACTCTAATTACAGCTTCTTGGCCGTGATTGCCTGGAACGATTGAGGCCCTGAAGTCTATTTTTCTGGAGTGTTCCCCATCATCATATTGGGCAGAAAATCTTCCGTCCTGACTCTTTTTTCTTTCTAAGTGATCCAGATCACAAACAATTTTAAGGCAGGCAATGACTCTCTGGATATTTGACGGAGAAAGTGAAGTTGTTACCTGATGCAAATTTCCATCGATCCTTAGCCGCATATCCACGTCTTCATTGTAATTTTCTATATGGATATCTGTGGCTCTTCTTTGAAGCGCGGCACTTAATATGTCTTGAAGAATGAGGTTTGGTTTGCGGTCCTTAGAAAAGTCAATCTCTGATGAGCTGTTCAACTGCAGATTGGGGCCTGCATTTGAGTCAGCTTCAATATTATAGATCAGAGAGAGTGCCTTGCTTATTTCATAATCATTGAGTTGAACGGGCTTGATCTTTTCTCCGATAATTTCCTGTGCTTTGGCTATGAGATCTTGGTCTTCTATGTCTAGGACGCCTACTCTTATGTTTTGCGTGTCCTTCGAGGATGGGTCATCGAGTAATGCAATTTGATTCGAAGTGCAAAAATCCTCAGGTAGAAATGATGCGAGTGACGGACTAATGTCAAAGAGTGATAGTTCGCTGAACTCGGGGACGTTTTTTTTATTGGCGGTCATGAAGTCTTTCCAGTTAATCGTTTAACATTTAAATCTAATTGCGTGAGCCTCACTATTATAAATGTTAATTTGTTTTATAATAATATTTTGTGAGCTCGAATCAGGGTGGGCAATTGGGAAATTTGTTAGGATTGAACGTTCAGTGGTGATTCGTCAATGGCGTTACGCCCAGATTTCCTAAATGGCCTAGGCAAAGGCTGAGGAATTCCATTATCATCAATTGTTCTGCAATAAACCGTATATTCTCCAGGCTTAATGTTCCTGAGAACCGTTGCCCAGTGAGCGATGGTGTAACGCATGGGCCAGTGCTGTGGTTTTCCTTTTTCTGAGAAAAATCTAACGTTTTTGGGCAATTTACCTTCGGGGAGCTCTGCTCCCCAGTTATCTGGTGCTGGCAGAATCTCTGCATTTTTCCAAGGAGCTTTTGTGAAGTAGGGATCATCTTTCGGCCAATCTTTGTTCTTCGGTTTGATCCATACCTGAACCTTGCTCAGTCCACCCACTCCGACCTGTGCTATTCCTGTCACCGGAATGGCTTGCCCAGTCCTGGCAGTTTCTGGTTTATGAATGAATAGACTCATCGTTTTCATCCAGCTGTCGATGTCATTATTACCATCGCCGTAAGTGTCATTCGCGGCAGGTTCATTAGTGAGAATTACTGATTTTAACCATTTTACGGATTTGAATCCGTAAGCTTCAGGGACAATCATGCGGACCGGCCCTCCTCGCTCTCCGCTTAACCATTGCCCATTCAGTTTGTAGCAAAGGATCACTGGGTGGTCACCAGGGGGGTCTTCAAGGACTCGACCAATGGGTAATGAGCTTTGAAACTTTTGTTTTGGATCATTGTTGTGATGGCCGTAATAGAACGCACGTCTAATATTTGATTTTGGATTTGATTTCCATATAACATCACGCAAAGGGACTCCTTCCCACAGCCCCATGCCTAGGGGTGTTTGCATGTTGTTGCAGGTCATGACCTTCAAGAACTTCACCGATTTTTTCTTGGCCAATTCCATGAGGTCTTTAAATGATAGGGCGTTGTTCTTTTCTCGTGACATTGGGCTTTCGACCTTCGGGTCACTGTCCGGATCTGGGATAATATCCAGGCGCCATGTTTTGCGTTCCATGCCGACTCTAAGGCGCTGCTCTAGGGATAATTTGTAAGGGAGGGGATCTCCTCGTTCTACAGTTTCAAATTCTTCGCTTGGAGTCAGGTACTCTGAGTCTGGTTCATTAGCAGGTGAGTCCTCTCGATCTTTGGCATTGAGTGATTCTGCTGTGATTGAGGCTACTCCGCTCAGCCCTAGCCCAATCAGGTATCGACGAGTTACCTGTTTGTGCTGGTCATAGATTTCAGGTGAGATGGTCGGCCTTTTCATTGGAGAAGGGTAATGCTGGTTTCCATGATTCACTTAGAAGAGATTCAATGTAAAGGAAATGTTAATCAAGGTTCTCTAGAGTATGGTTTGTATTGAATAGATTTGATTGATTGGTCTTTTATCAATTGTATGGATACATTTGTAATTAATGAATAAAGAGAAGATAGGGTTAATTGGATTGGGCCTAGTGGGTACAGCAGTTAGCGAGAGATTAATAGCCTCCGGTTTTCAAGTCCTCGGCTATGATGTTCGTGCAGTTGGGTTAGATTTTGTGCAGTTTTGCTCTGACGCTGGCGAAGTATTTTCTCGTTGTGATAGAATAATTCTGTGCCTTCCGACTAGCCAGGTAGTGACTGATATTGTCAACGAATCGCGTTCCCATTTTCGATCGGGGCAGATCGTCATTGATACTGGTACTGGATCTCCGGACGAAATGATAAAAATACATGATGATCTGATGGGTCAAGGAGTTACTTATCTTGAGGCAACTATCGCTGGATCCAGTCAGTTGCTAAGAAATAAACAGGCGCCACTTTTCACTGCCGGCGACAAGGACATGATTGAAGGGCAGGGGGACCTTTTTAGATCACTCACAGAGAAGAGTTTTTATCTTGGATCTTTTGGCAATGCTTCCAAGTTCAAGCTAGTGCATAATTTATTGATTGGTCTTAACAGGGCAGTGCTTGCTGAGGGTTTGCAGTTTGCAGAATCGCTCGGATTTAGTTCTGAGGAATCGCTTTCGATATTAAAGCAGACCACTGCCAGTTCTGGTGTCATGAAAACTAAAGGGGACCGGATGGTGAAACGTGATTATGAGGATCCTCAAGCCTTCCTTAGTCAGCATATCAAGGATGTGAAATTAATCTTAGAAGAATCTGAAAGGTCTGGTGCCATTGTTCCTTTTTCGCTCCTTCATAAGGAGCTTCTCGAAAGCATTGAGAGTAGGGGCTTTGGAGGCGTTGATAATAGTGCAATAATGGAAGCCTTTAGCTCTGACTCTCTAAAGGGAAGCTGATCATGCATTTTATTGATATAGGAGTTATTATTATATACCTGATTGGGATCACTTTACTTGGGATTAAGATAGGTAAGAGGATTAAGGCGTCTACAGATTTCTTCATGCCCAGACGTTTTGGTAAGAGCATGATGATGATGCATGCCTTTGGTACGGGCACTGCATCGGATCAGGCCGTTATCGTTTCCTCTGCATCATTTAAAAATGGACTTTCTGGAATTTGGTTTCAGTGGCTCTGGCTCTTTTGTACACCCTTTTATTGGATAATAGCTCCTATATTCAGGAGGCTAAGAGCGATTACGACTGCGGACGTTTATGCCTTGAGGTTTGGTTCAAGTGTTGCTGTTCTTTTTTCGATTATCGGAGTCATTGGTTTGTCTCTAAAGATTGGATTAATGCTTAAGGGTGCCGGAGCATTAATTGATGCTGGAACTGCCGGATCGATCTCTTCTGATCTCGCTATCCCGGTAGTGGCTTTGCTTTTTGTTATTTATGGTGCAGCTGGCGGCATGAGTGCAGCAATTATTACGGATTACATTCAAGGAATACTGACCATTGTTTTTTCATTCATTCTATTGCCTTTTGTGCTTAATGCGGTCGGAGGCATTGATGGGGTCAGGGGGCTAGTTAATGATCCTGCCAAAATGTCATTAGTTGCACCCGATAAGATCGGGGTCTTTTTCATTATTGCTTTTGGAGTAAATAGTCTATTTCTCATCGTTTCCCAGCCCTTTATCATGGGTGTTTGTTCTGCCGGGCGAACCGAAATGGATGGTCGGTTCGGTTTTGTTGCCGGGAACCTTATAAAAAGAATTTGTACCGCTGCCTGGTCAATTACTGGGCTCGCCGCTTTGGCTTATTTCATAAAAGAGGGAACAGCTATATCGGGAATTGATCCGGACCGTGTTTATGGGCAAATGGCAAAGGAATTCTTGCCTGGCATTATGCCGGGCCTTCTCGGTCTTTTTATAGCGGCCCTTTTGGCAGGGGTGATGAGCTCATGTGATTCATTTATGATTTCTTCTTCGGCCCTTTTCACTGAGAACCTTTATAAACCTATGCGCAAGGGAAGGACCAAGTCACACTATTTAAAAATTGCGCGATTCGCGGCTGTAGCGATTGTGGGATTTGGTTTGGTGTTTGCTTATAGTATGGATGGTGTTGTTAGTGGGCTAAAGTCTTGGCTCAAATTTGGTGCGCCACTTGGCATTGGCTTTTGGATTGGTCTTTTCTGGAGGAGATTTAATTCTTCAGGTGTTTGGGTCAGTACTCTGACAGCTTATTTATGCTGGTGGATGACGACTCAGCCTTTCTTTGTTTCTTTGTTAAAATCTTTTTCATTTAATGAAAAGTTGGGGTTCTTGCGCTCAGTTAATGGTTCCAATGTTGTGTATGAGCCTTGGCAGATTGTTTTCTACCTCTCCTCAGCTATCATAGCGGGTATCATTGCCAGTTTGCTCACTGCAAAACCTGACGAGGAAAAAATAAAGAGGTACCATGATTTGATAAGCACTCCGGTCAGGGAGGATGAAGTCGTTCTTGAGCCCTGCACGTTACCTGTAGGTACATTACCCCATGCGAGAAAGAAGTGGTTTGCTAACACAAATTTTGAAATTTGTGCGCCGTCAAGAATGTCCTACGTAGGTTTTCTTCTCTCATGGCTTGCAGTTGCTTTGATGGTCTTTGGATTCATGTACATTCTGAAGCCCTGATTGTGCGTAAGTGTTTGACTCTCAATATTTAGCATCGCTTTGAACAGGTTTTTGCGATGTTTCAGGTCCAAGACACTTTGGAATTTTCCTGAAAACCTCCACGAAATCAGAAAAATAACCAAAGTATCTTAACCTTAAACTAAGAACGCTATAACAATACAATAATCAGATGAACTGAGTGTTAATCTTAGCTTCTAGAGGATGTTTAAATTTAGCTAAAGTCTTGTTTTTTGAGGCATTTTTGCTCTAGTTGGGAAAATTTTACTTATTTTTTCAGTTTGAGGACTCGGACATACTGGTGCATACGTTGAAACGAGATGATGCTTTCTCTTTAGGAGGGGTGGCAGAGCGGTTGAATGCACCAGTCTTGAAAACTGGCAGGCTGAAAGGTCTCGTGGGTTCGAATCCCACCCCCTCCGCCATCCAGATTAGTTAAATTCTCAAGAATTGAAGATCACGGTTGATTCGAGGCTTTGCATTGTTGATAGTTTTTTTATGTCCGAATTTGTTGATAAAGTCGTAGTTGTTACCGGGGCCGGGCGAGGCATTGGCAACGGTATAGCAAAGCGCTTAGCATCGAAGGGAGCTAAGGTCGCGGCACTGAGCCGTTCAATGGAAAATGCACAGTCATGTGCTGATGCGTTGAACGCTGAATTTCCTGAATCATCTAAACCTTATTCGGCCGACGTTTCTGATTTTGATGCAATGGCTGAGGTGGGGAAAATTGTTCTATCTGACTTTGGCAAGGTGGATGTGCTCGTTAATAATGCTGGTGTGACTCGTGACAATCTTATGCTTAGAATGTCTGAGGAGGAGTGGGATCTTGTCATTAATACCAACCTCAAAGGTGCATTTAATTCTGTTAAAGCGTTTCAGCGTAGCCTCTTAAAACAGAACGGAGCACGAATCATAAATATTTCCTCAGTGATTGGTCTTATAGGAAATGCGGGGCAGGCCAATTATGCTGCAAGTAAGGCTGGACTCATAGGTCTGACCAAGTCCCTTGCCCGAGAATTTGCTAGCCGGGCAGTTACGGTCAACGCGATTGCTCCTGGCTTCATTGTGACAGATATGACTGATGCACTGTCCGAAGAATTGCGTGAAGGAATCAAGGCTAAGGTGCCGTTAGGTTCTTTGGGTGAAGTTGATGATGTCGCCGCTGCAGTTGAATATCTTGCCGGCGAGGGTGGGCGATATGTTACCGGGCAGGTCCTTACTGTTGATGGAGGAATGGTTATTTAGAGTTCTTTAGTATGCAGTTCATAGAGTCATCTGACTTTGTAGGTGACGCGGTTGACATTATTGCTTCCGCGCTATCTGGTGAGGTTAATCGAGCTCATAGAATTTCCCTTTGTGGAGGGAGTACACCTGAGCCGGTCTATAGAGCTTTGGCAGAAGTCAATTTGGACTGGAGTAACATTGAGATTACTTTTGGAGATGAGAGGTGCGTTGCTCCTGACCATAATGATAGCAATTTCAGGATGGCTAGCGGTTCTTTGCTTAGTAAGGTTCCTTTGAATGGAGAGAACGTTTTGCGAATGAGAGGTGAGCTCGATCCTGTTGATGCAGCTAGAGAGTACGAGGATGCTTTACGTCAAAGGTCGAACACAGAAATTTACAGACATGACTTAATTCTTCTTGGAATGGGAGAAGATGGGCACATCGCGTCACTTTTTCCGGGCACTAGCGCAATCAATGAGAATGATCGGTGGGTCGTTTCTAATCATGTCTCACAGAAAGGTGAGAACAGAATCACTTTCACTTACCCAATTATCAATGCGGCGCGGAAAATTTTATTTCTGATCAAGGGTCAAGAGAAGAGGGCTGTCGTTGATCGTGTTCTCTCTGGCCAGTCTAATTTGCCGGTCTCTTTGGTTGATCCTGATGAAGGGGCAGTGACTTGGCTCCTCGGTTAGTTTTCAGACTAATAGAGTCGGTTCTGATTGATGAATTCCTTTACTTGAGGATTCAAAAGGGATGATGCCAATTGATCGGTTGCGAGGTGCTCTCGGATTGATGCGCTGGATGCTTCGTGACGGAAATCAATGAAGATGCTCTTAAAATTATTCTTCGATTCGGGGGTTTGACCTTCCCTTGGAAAGACAACGAAGGTGAGATTTTCTGAAAGCCTTTCAGGTTCTGCCCAAGTCTCAATCTTTTGCCACTGATCATTGCCGATGATCCAGAACATTTCCGATCCGGGAAACTCATTTATAAAGTGTTCAGCAGCTAACCATGAGTAAGAGGGCGATGGGCGGTCGATTTCCCACCGTGACACGTCGATCCATTCATGTTCTTGAGTCGCTATTTTAAGCATCTCAAGCCTCTGATCTGGAGAAGCTGAAGGGATATTCGTTTTATGGGGTGACTTTAGGCAGGGAAGGAAGATGATCTTGTCGAGGCCAATTGCTGATCTTGACTCTATCGCAAGATCAACATGACCAAGGTGAACTGGATCAAAACTTCCCCCAAAAATTGCGATTTTAGATTTAACTGGCATTGCCGACTTTAGGCAATGTGTTGGTAATTCTCTTTGAGGTCAATAAACGTCTCTTCTGTACCGCTTATTGGTTTTCATTTCACTAACATATTCTGCGGCCTCGTCTTCAGATTTGCCACCGTGCTCCATAATTATTTGATGCAAGGCCTTGTCAACGTCGGGGGCCATTCTTTCAGCGTCTCCGCAAACATAAAATATTGCTCCTTTTTCTAGGTACGACCAGAAGTTGGCACCTTCCTCAATAATTTTGTGTTGGACGTAAACTTTCTCTCCTTGGTCTCGTGACCAGGCAGTTGAAATTTTATTCAGTGTTCCATCTTCTAAGAAGCTTTCCCATTCGTCCTTGTAGAAATAGCAACTCTGTTCATGAATTTCTCCAAAAATTAACCAAGCATCGCCCTTGGCGTTAGTTTGTTTGCGCTCTTGAAGGAATGCCCTGAACGGAGCAATTCCTGTGCCTGGGCCGCACATGATGATGGGCGCATCTTCGTCAGGATCGGGTAGACGGAAACCTTTGCCGGGGGTGATGAAGCAGGGAATCTTAGAGTCCTCAGTGGCTCTTTCTGATATCCAGCTAGAGCAAACTCCTTGGCGTTTTCTGCCATGGCTCTCGTACTCGACGATTGCGACAGTTAAATCTACTCTGTCCGGATGGTGCGATAAGCTGGATGCGATAGAGTAGAGTCGGACGTTGAGTTTTTTGAGTAGGCCGACAAATTCTGATGCTTCGAATTTTGCTTCTGGATTCTCCTTGAGAACATCAATGATGTCACGGCCCCACAAATGGTCTGCTAGATCTTTCTTTTTTTCACGATCCAGGAGTGAAGAGAGTTCTGCGTTTTCAGCTTTCTCTGCGATTGATCTTAGTAATTTTTTGTCCGGAGTTGTGATGACGTAGTTTTCAATTAAGGCCTTTGATAGGGTTGTCTCTTCTTTGGTTGGGTTGATTACAGTTTCATCGCCTGAGAATCCGAGAGCCTCAATTAATTCGTTAGCTAGGGCCGGATCGTTCTGTGGTAGAAGGGCAAGAGAATCGCCTGGGGTAAAACTGAGTCCTGATCCGAGGAGATTAATTTCAAGGTGCCAGGTTCTTTTAGTTTCGCAGCCTTCTGAGAGTAGTTTCTTACTACAGATACTAGCTAATAGTGGGTTCTTCCGGTTAAAAACGGGAGGTAGCGGTTCCGTCATAATGCAATGATTTATTATCAATAATGATGATTTATCATTGTGTATACAGTTTTTTTGTAAAGCACTGAAGCTTAAAGAATTTGATTTATGAAGCGCTCAGTATCGAATGTTTCAAAATCAGTAACTTCTTCTCCCAGGCCCATGAAGCGAGTCGCGGTTCCAAGCTCATTTGCTATTGAGGCGACGATGCCCCCCTTGCCGCTCCCGTCCATTTTTGTCACAATTAAACCTGTAAGCTCAGTAGCGGCATGAAATTCCTTTGCTTGTGACAGAGCATTTGATCCGGTAGTAGCATCAACGACAAGGAGAACTTCGTGAGGCGCATTTTCGTTCTTTTTAGATATGGTTCTCTGAATCTTTTTCAACTCCTCCATCAAATTGTGCCTAGTGTGAAGTCTTCCGGCAGTGTCACATATTAAGAAGTCTGCATTTGCGTCGATAGCAGCAGAGTGGGCGTCAAAGCATACTGAGGACGGGTCTGACTTGTATTCACCTTTGATAAGAGGGACATCGATTCGGGTCGCCCATATTTCTAATTGTTCAATTGCTGCAGCACGAAAAGTGTCAGCGGCAGCAAGCATGACGCTGTGACCCTTGGACTTAATTAGGGCAGCAAGCTTTGCACAGGAAGTGGTCTTTCCTGTGCCGTTCACACCAACGACAAGGATGACTTTGGGGCCTTCTTCTAATGGGGAAATTTCAACAGAGTCAGTGGGCAAGATTGAGCGAATTTCATTGCGGCACGCTTCGATGATATCTTCAGGGTTAATGGATTTTCTTTTTTCCTGAAGTGAGTCAATTATTTGCATTGATAATTGAACGCCGAGGTCACCAGATATGAGAGTTTCTTCCAATTCGTCCCAGTCAAACTTTTCGCGGGAAAACTTACTTAGGATCCTTTTAAATAATCCGGCCATATATTATAAAATTTGTTTTGCTAGCGGAGCGGTCGATCGAGTTTGTCTTTCATTTTGTCCAGTACACCATTCACAAAACCTCCTGAATCTTCTGTTCCAAACCTTTTAGAGATCTCGATTGCTTCATTAATGCATACGATTGGAGGTGCGTCATCTAGGTAGAACATCTCGTAAGTGGCAAGGCGCAAAACGTTTCTGTCGATAGTTGAGAGACGCGGAAGTTCAAAATTCTCCAGTTCCGGTTCTAGTTTCTTATCGATCTCCTCTAGGTTATCAAGCATTCCAGACAGCAGCTCTTTGGCAAACTTTTTGGCGCCCGCCGGAGTTATGCAAATGGAAAAGAATGTGTCGAAATCATCTGGCCCAAGTTCCTTATTAATGTCACGATTGAAGAGGAACTGTATTGCGGCTTCTCTGCCGTCCCTCCTTTTACCCATTACTAGTGCTGGTCTTGCGATTCTTTATCGCGTTCAAGCTGGAAAAGAGTTCTGCCATGGTGATTGCTGATCTGGCGGCTTCTTTGCCTCTGTTCTTATCACCTTGGCACCTTTCAGTGGCCTGTTCACGGTTCTCAGTGAGCAGGACCTCATGAATGATTGGAATGTTGTTTGCTAAGGCCAAGTTCTGTAATGAAGTTGTCACTGATGTTCCAACGAGCTCAGCGTGGTCTGTTTCTCCCTTAATTATGACTCCTAGGGCGATGAGTGCATCGTTCGGGTTATTTTCTATTAAGTGTTTAGCGCATACCGGAATCTCAAAGGCTCCGGGCACTCTGTACACGGGCACGGTGATGCTCGGCATTATCCGCCTAAGTTCTTCGATAGTTGAATTGAGTAACGAGTTAACCAGTTCTTCGTTGTAGAGGCTCGCGACGATACTGATAGTTCGTCTTGTGCCTATGGACCTTGGTTTTGGTGCGAGAGGATTAGAGGGCATCGAAATTGAAGTTAGATAGATTTGGTTTTAGAGGTCGTGACCAAGCTTTTCTCGTTTGGTATCTAAATATTTTTTGTTGTGAGGAGTTGGGCACTGCTTAATAGGTATTTGTTCTATAATTTCTAATTTGTGGGCATTGAGTCCAATGACTTTTTTGGGGTTATTGGTCATCAGGCGGATCTTACGCACTCCCAGATCATAGAGGATCTGCGCACCTATACCATAATCACGAAGGTCGCTAGGAAATCCAAGTTTTTCGTTAGCTTCTACCGTGTCATAGCCCTCTTCTTGTAACTTGTATGCGTGGATCTTTGCTTTGAGTCCAATGCCTCTGCCTTCTTGTCTCATGTACAGCAAGATGCCATTCTCTTCATTTGAAATTCTTTCCATGGCTGAGTCCAGTTGGCCTCCACAATCACATCTCTGGGACCCAAATACGTCTCCCGTTAAACATTCACTGTGGACACGAACAATGATTGCCTTGTCTGGGTCAATTTCACCTCTGACGAGTGCCAAATGCGTTTCCTCACCGTAAGTGGATTGATACATATGAAGATTAAAGTTTCCCCATCTTGTAGGAAGGTTAATGGATTCGAGGTGATCGACGAGACGTTCGCGTTTCCTGCGGTATTGAATGAGGCTTTCAATGGTGCCAATTTTTAGGTCATGTTTTTCGGCGATGCTGGTAAGTTCTGATAGGCGGGCCATGCTCCCATCATCATTTAATATTTCACATATGACAGCGACTTCATTGAGCCCTGCTAGTCGAGCGAGGTCCGTTGCTGCCTCCGTATGTCCTGCCCTTCTTAAGACTCCGCCGGGCTTTGCAAGGAGTGGAAAAATATGACCGGGCTGCACAAGATCCTCGCCGATGGTTGCGTCATCTGCCAGAAGTCTGATGGTTTCGGCCCTGTCAGAAGCACTGATGCCGGTAGTGATTCCCTTGGCGGCATCTACAGAAACCGTGAAATTTGTCTTAAATGACTCCCGATTATTAGGAACCATCATGGGTAATTCGAGCCGCATGGCCACAGATTCTGTGATGGGAGAGCAAATTAAGCCGCGTCCATATTTTGTCATAAAATTGACAATTTCAGGCGTAATGCATTGAGCAGCAACGATTAAGTCGCCTTCGTTCTCGCGATCAGCGTCATCTGTAATGATGACCATCTTTCCGGCCTTGATGTCGGAGACGATATCTTCAACCGGACTGAAAGGGGATTCGTTATTCATATCAAATTTGCGGGACTATAGCATCAATTTAAGGGTTGTGCTGAATCTCTGCATTCTGAAAAAAATCTTTTTTATATAAGGTTACGGGTTTATCGTTAATTATCACATGAAAACCTACATACGGCGCATTTCCCCGCTAGCCGCGCCCCTCTCGCTGCTCGCAATTTATTTTTCAATTACCTCACATCTTCTTGCTGACTTTTCCATTACGGAAATTAAGGCGGTGGCTGAGCTTACTGGTCTCGATGATGATGGGGAACCTTCTGATTGGATCGAAATAACCAACACGGGCAATTCTACGGCTTCTCTAAAAGGTTATTATCTGACAAATAACGCGGACGATCTTACGCGTTGGCAGTTCCCTGAGGTCACGATTAGAGGAGGCAGAAGCATTGTTATTTTTGCTTCGGCCAAGGATCGCCAAGACCCAAACTCTTCACTACATGCCAGTTTTACTCTCGATAGGAAGGGTGACTATTTAGGTTTGATTGCGCCTGACGGCAAAACAGTCGAATCAGACTATGGTGAGGGTTATCCTGAGCAGTACCCTGGTTCTTCATACGGTTACGGAACCTCCGGATTGGTAAATAGGCAGGTCCTAGTTGCTGAGGATGCGACAGTTAATTATTTTATACCGACCGATGATTCATTGGGCGATAGCTGGAAAGAAGCTGCCCCAAAATTTGATGACTCTGAATGGATATCGGCAGCCCATCCTGTCGGATTTGAGTCTAGGGGAGGCACTTTGGAGCCGCTCATTGCGACCGACATATCAGGGAATATGAAGGGGGTTAATGCTAGTGGTTATTTCCGTTTCCCATTTGTTTTTGATGATGTTGATAAGAGAATTGTTTCAGCTCAGCTTGCCGTTACCATTGATGATGGGTACGTGGCATATTTAAATGGACAGGAACTTGCGAGTATAAATGTGCCTGTTCCAGTTACCTTTGACTCTAGAGCAACCGCGTCACGTCTTGATAGTCTAGTCATTAGGGGGCCAGAAACAGAAGACATATCCTCAAAGGCAGGCTCCATAGTTGGTGGGAATAATGTTTTAGCCGTTCAAGCGATGAACAGATCCACTAGTGGATCTGACTTTGTCGTTGGTGTCGAACTCATCGCTGAGGTGCAGGACACGAGCGGTGGTGCTCAGTTTGGTTTTTTTAAGGAGGCTTCTCCTGGATCGCCAAACGGAATTATTTTTAGTCAACCCCCAGGCGAGGTGGTATTTTCAGCCGAGAGCAAGCTCTATGAAGATAATTTCCAATTAGAACTGAGTTGTGAGACTCCAGGAGCGGAGATTCGATACACGACAGATCTCTCAGTCCCTTCCAATGAATTTGGCTCAGAGTCTAATCTTTATACTGGACCAATCTCAATCACAAAGTCTACGCAGGTCCGGGCTCAGGCCTTCCTCCCCGGCGCGCTTGATGGAGAAGTTGGAACGAATACTTATCTTAAAATGTCAGGTTCAGTCCCTTCATTTTCATCGAATTTACCTGTCATTGTCATGTCCACTCTTGGTAAGGGTGGCCCTCCTGACAGTGGTGCGACGACCCGCAAAGACGCCTATATCTTCTTTTTTGAGCCTGATCCCGAGACTGGACGAACTACTCTGACGCAGGCTCCGCAGATAACGACACGCTCAGGTGTTAGAAAGCGTGGGTCCAGCTCTGCGGGTTGGCCAAAGTACGGAATGTCTGTAGAGACCTGGAACGATGGGGACGATGAGGACAATAATATTAAGCCTTTCGGTTTTGCCCGGGAAGCTGACTGGATCTTTAATTCCCGTTATCAATTTGACCGTGCCTTGATTCGGAACCCTCTCATCTATGAAATTAGCCGAAGCATTGGTCGTTACGCGGCCAGGAGCAGGTTCGTTGAATTGTATAATGATGTGAGCGGCAATGAGCTCAATGATTCTGATTATTTTGGTGTCTATTCACTCATGGAAAAGATCGAAGCTGACCCGAACAGGGTCGAGGTGGACCGACTCATGCCATGGGATAATAGTGGTGAGGAGATAACGGGCGGGTACATTTTCAAACGTGACAGAAATGATGCGGGAAGTCCTCCAACTTACAGCGTTGCTGGTGCGGGTGGATCTTTAATCCCTCATGATCCGGGCGGACGGGAAGTCACTAGCCAGCAAAAGTCCTACATTCAGAATTATCTCAATGAGATGAATTCGGCACTGCTCAATAGGCCTAGTGGTGTTAATACCAAAACAGGTAAACACTTCAGTGAGTATATGGACATCGGCTCATTCATTGACCATCAATGGTTAAATACTTTGGCCATGAATGTGGATTGGGGCCGATTGAGTGCTTATTACCATAAGGATAGGTCAGGTCTAGTGAATGCTGGTCCTATCTGGGACTTTGATAGAAATATGGGTTCTGAGGACGGTAGGGATGCGAATCCAAGGACATGGGACGGGAGCGGAGACTCAAGCAAGACCTGGTACGACGGCCGTTACCCATGGTTCGGTAATTTGATGGGGCCTAACTCAAACCCTGCGTCGGCTCACTATCCTGACGTCCGACAGCAACACACAGACAGATGGTTTGAATTGAGACAAGGAGGATTTTCCACTGAAAGCATTCATGCCATCATTGATAGGATGGCGGGAGAAATTGAAGAAGCGCAGGAGCGAAGCTTCGCCAAGTGGACCTCAGCTCGACCTAACGGAGGCACTTTTGCTGACCGGAGTCTCAGAGGATGGGAAGCTGAAATATCACACTTGAAGGGTTGGATGCAGGCCCGCGTCGAATGGATCGATGGGCAGCTCGGAAAATTTAGCCCGCCTGATTTTTCTAAGCCCGGTGGAGTTGTTCCTTCAGGGTTTGAAGTCATTATGAGTTCACCGAACGCTCAGGTTTACTACACACTGGATGGCACTGATCCAAGAGTCGAAGGAGGAGCCGTTGCCGTGGGATCCATACCATTTGAGGGAGGCCCCATTGATGAGGTTCTCATTTCTAGTGAAACGAGCTGCAAATACTATGTTCCGACTGATAATTCACTAGGCTTGACCTGGACAAAGGAATCCTTCGATGATGGAGAATGGGCAGTAGGAGCCAATGGTATGGGATATGAAAGTGCTGGAGGGCCCCTTGAGCCCTTCGCCGTCACTAACCTGTACGAATTGATGAGATCCCCAGGCAGATCCTCCTCAGTCTATGTTCGCTACGAGTTTGATTTTGAGAATCTAGAAAACATCAACACATTGACTCTACGCGCCATGGTCGATGATGGCTTTGCTGCTTTCTTAAACGGGCAAAAAGTCGTGAGTTTCCAGGCCCCTGATGAGCTTTCCTTTGATTCGAGGGCGACAAAGTCGAGGCTCGATTCGCTTGTTATCAGGGAATCCTCATTGCCTAGCTTTGACCTAATGGAATTCAAGGAACTCCTACGCAAAGGGAAAAACGTACTCACTGTGCAGGCCATGAATACTTCTGCCGGTGGTTCCGACTTCCTTTTCCGTGCCTACCTCGATGTTAATCATACCGTTACTTCAACTCCTTTAATTTTGAAGGAATCCGCAGTCGTAACAGCTAGGGCCTTTGATGGTAATTTGTGGAGTGCTCCTTCGCAGGAAACATACGTGATCGGAGACGCGGCAGTGAATGAGAATAATCTGGTCGTTTCTGAATTTATGTATCGCCCACCTCAGGAGACAGATGAAGAGGATTTACTTGGTTTCACTAAGCGCGATGATTTCGAATTCATTGAATTATTAAATATTGGCAAGAGCCCTATTTCTCTTCTTGGATCTGCTTTTACAGATGGGATTGATTTTGATTTTAATAATGCGTCTAAATCCATGGTCGGATCCGGCGAGAGAGTGCTTCTGGTGAAAGATGCTGCCGCATTTGCGCATAGATATGGTGCTGCCGCAGCGGCAAAGGTCATAGGTGAATTTGAAGGCAGTACAGGGCTCAGTAATGATGGTGAGACAATGACTATCAGCGGGGCTGACGGAAAACCGATCCGTACGTTCACCTATAACGACAAGGAGCCTTGGCCCGAGGGCGCTGACGGTGACGGATTTAGCCTCGAATTGATCTCTCCAGATTTTAACCCGGACCACAATGACGCAACGAACTGGAAACTAAGTTTAGTGGTTGGTGGTTCTCCAGGCGAAGAGGGGACTGTTGCAGAGAAAGATACTGATGAAGATGGGTGGTTTGATGCGACGGAGATATTTTTTGGGAGTTCACCAACTGAGCCTGGTAGCGCTCCTCGATTCCAGTTAAAGTCTGATGTTTTAGATGATGGACAGGTACAATTTATGTTCCCGGCGGAGTTGGGTTCCCAGTACGTTATTCAGACATCGGATGATCTTCGAACATGGATTACTCTAGAGAAGCTAATCCTTGGTAATGGCAACATTGTAACGGAAAGATTCTCAGCGTCTAATAAGCGTCACTTCTACAGAATAAAGAAGCAGTAAGTTATTACTCTTGGATTAATTTAGTCCTTACCGTTGCGACTAAGTCGCCAACGGTTGGAGTCAAATTAACGTTAGAATATCCTAAGCTTTATCACGGATGTGAATCCATGCATGAACGTGCGGATCTCCACGGAAGAAGCATATCATTGATGGGCCTTCAATTTGCCAGACGTCCCATACCTTGTCCTTACCAATATCCTCTTTTTCAGAAAATGCCATGTGCAGGTGATCAAAGCCGGCGTCATCAACGAGTTTGAGGGCTTCTTTAGCGTCTTTAGAACGGTAAGGAGCGAGAATATCGACTAATGTTTCACGGACCTTGCCTTTTTGATCGGCTGTCAGTTCTGTTAATGGGATTCCCTCGAGTCCTTTTTTCTTTCCGGTCAATTCAACAGTCTTTGTAGCTTCCTCGTCCCTACACTCATCAATGAGGGCAATTTTGCGCTGCTTGCCATCCAGCATCTGGAAGACCTCATTGGCGCGTTTTGCCTGATACCAGTAGGCGTTGCCGGGATGATGTGGCTTTTCATTAAATCCATCAGCCGCATGGCCATAGAAGATGGGGCCACCAAAAGCGGCACCTTCAACAGAATCACCGTCGCAACGCCGTGTGCAGTGGCGTCCGGTAAGAACAAATTCGAACTTTCCGGTCTCTGGCTTGCCGAAGAGGGCAATTGAGGAGTCTCCAAAGCCTGCTTGACCACTGTCATGGACGACCTGATCGTAAACGGCCTTAACGTATTGTTCGCTGTGAAGGCCCATGAAAATTTCTTTTACCAGTGCCTGCTGGTCTGGGGTGTAATCTTTGCCGAGACGAGGCTTGGTGATGTGCCAGTTATTATTAACAGCGGATCGTAACTTATGATCGAAATCAAAACAA
>Ga0163108_10001221_pt1 | contig 18874 bp, 16 predicted proteins | sample Fk1155metaG_FD_109644 | JGI IMG/M metagenome (GOLD analysis project Ga0163108, IMG submission 109644) | Marine microbial communities from the Central Pacific Ocean - Fk160115 155m metaG | ecosystem: Environmental > Aquatic > Marine > Oceanic > Photic zone | place: The Central Pacific Ocean...
GCCAGACAATAGACCTGCTCGTGCATGGACGTAACCCCACGATCGTATTCACCACCGCGGTAATACATTTTGTACAGGTCGCCATCCTGAAACACCGTAACGTAGTTAAGGCCGTTGCCCTCCCATGGGCGATCACTCACTAGAACAACTTCGCGAGGAACGGGATGGTGAAGAACCTGGCGCGCCTCTCCCTCAAGTGCATCCACCAGATGGCGATCAACAAAAAGTTCGCGACGATTTCCAATATCCGTAGCGGCTGGCTCACTCGCCCCCTCGGAGACCGCTTGAGCGCACACGGGAGCCGCCAACATAAAACAAGCCAAAACTAAGTGTGTCATTTTCATTTTAACAGTGTCGCCTGCAACTCGATCAAAGTGAAAACCGCCAACTCATCCTTGCTCAAGGAAACCTCACGCATGATGGATGCTTTTCGAGTCATTACGAACAGAAGCAAAGCTATCGGACGCCCTTGGCCAAGGCAACATCGGAGCTGGGGCACCCTGGCCTTAACTCAATCTTCAGCCTTGGAGGAGCGGGTAGTCAGGTCGAGGAGGGCTTGGCGCAGGTCTTTGCCCTCGTGCAGCATGGCGTAAACCTCGTCGATGATCGGTGTGCTGACATCGCGGGAGCGCGCCAGATTCCATGCCGACCGCGCAGTCGGGTAGCCCTCCACCACCGACACCGAGTCGGCGAGGATGGCCTCCGGCTTTTCGCCGCGCCCAATGCGAAGGCCAAATTGGTAGTTGCGGCTCAGGCTTGAAAAGCACGTCACCGTCAAGTCGCCCAAGCCGCTCAAACCGGCGAACGTCTCCGCACGCGCACCGCACGAGACGCCCAAGCGACGCATCTCCGCGATCGCGCGCGTCACCAGCGCCGCCTTCGAGTTATCGCCAAAGCCCAGGCCTGTCGATGCCCCCGCCGCGATGGCTATAATGTTTTTCAACGCGCCGCCCAATTCAACGCCAATCAGGTCTTCGCTCGTGTAAACGCGAAACGTGGGCCGATGAAAAACCTGCTGCACCGTCTCCGCCGCGCCGGGTGCCCCGCTCGCGGCCACCGCCGCGCTGGGCATGTCACGGCAGACCTCCTCCGCCAAGGTCGGGCCGGACAGCGCTGCCACCTTGGACAACGGCATCGTTTCCTCAAGGATACCGCCCATCGTCAGACCAGTCTCGAACTCAATACCCTTGGTCACGCTTACTGCTACGCCGTCGAAATTGGCCAAGCGCGCTGTGACCTCCCGGAATGCCCTCGACGGAACCGCCATCACGATACAGCCCGCGCCGTTCACCGCCTTGGCCAAGTCGACCTCCGTCGGCAGGCCGGTTGGCAAGTCTATACCTGGCAGGTAACGCTCATTGCGTCCAGCGCGCTTAAGCTGAGTCATCGCATCGACATTACGTCCCCAGAGGCAAATATCGCTGCCGTTCGCGTGTGCCACCTTGGCCAACGCCGTGCCCCAGGCGCCCGCTCCGATCACTGTTGTTTTCAATTTATTTCCTCCATTCGTAAGTTCGTCAAATTAATAGCATACTCCAATTCGTTACAATTTTCCGCGCTCCCCCTCTTACCAACTCTCTCCCGAAAGCGGCAGGGGCGGCCGCACGCCAAGACGCTCCCGCGACAAATCCGTCCCGCTTGACCAAACGCAGGCATGTTGCTCCCTTCTCCATCAGGGAGAAGGGAACCGGAGGCTGAATGAAGGTGAACGCTCGAATTTTTTTGAGAAAGCCACTGTTGTTCAATTGACGGCTTTTTGCCCACCCCACGCGCGATGCTCAGTTCCTTTCATGAGCCGCTGGATGTTCATCCGATGCTTCCATATCGCCATGATGCCAAGCAGCAGAAAAATCCAGAACAGCAACCCGAAGCGCTCGCCTCCCGCGCCCGGCAACGCCCCAACGCTGACTGGCAGCGCTACCGCCGCCGCAATCGACGCCACCGACACATAGCGACTGGCCGCGAAAAAAACGCCCCACGTACCCAGACAAATCCCGAACGGCACCGGCGCTAGCGCCCCGACCACACCGGCAGTCGTAGCAATGCCTTTACCTCCCTTGAAGCCAAGCCAGCAAGGATAGTTGTGTCCTAAAATCGCCGATACACCTATCAGCAACCGCAGGGTCTCCGGCTTGGCCACCTGGTCATCGGGAAAAAAAACAGTAACGAGCGAAGGGAAAAACAGGCACGGCAACAGCCCTTTCATCACGTCAACCAATAGAACTACTGTTCCGATACCCTTGCCCAGGATGCGAAATACGTTGGTCGCACCTATGTTGCCGCTGCCAACCGTGCGGATATCCAGGCCCTTCAACCGGCCGGCGAGAAATCCGGCCGGCAGCGAGCCGGGTAAATATCCCGCAAGGACAACGATCAAACACACAAACGCCTCCATGCGCGGACTGTAGTGGCTTAACTTCACGGGCAGCAAGCCGTTTCCCCGCAACACGCGCGGATTGCTTTAGACGGCCCGTGGCCGTTAGGTTCGCAGCGGCTTGCAGATGGAAACGCCGATGATCGAGGTCCAAAATCTGACCAAGCGCTACGGAGAACACCTGGCGCTTGACAGCGTGTCGTTCTCCGTCAGGCACGGTGAGGTGGTTGGTTTTCTCGGGCCGAATGGTGCCGGCAAAAGCACCACCATGCGCATCCTCACCACCTTCATGGCGGCCACCTCCGGCACGGTGCGCATCGGGGGTGACTGTATTTTTGAAAACTCTATGCACGTCCGCGAGCGTCTTGGCTATATGCCGGAGAACAACCCGCTGCCGCCGGATCTGCGCGTCGGCGACTACATGAAATTTCGCGCCCAGCTCAAGCGCTTGGCCAACGGCGAGCTTACCAAGCGCATCGACGGAGTGATGGAGCAGTGCGGCATCACCGACGTCGCCGGCCGGTTTATCAGCCAGCTCTCGCGCGGCTACCGACAACGCGTAGGCATGGCCGACGCGCTCCTGGCCAAGCCGAAGTTGATTGTGCTCGATGAGCCAACCGCCGGCCTCGACCCCAATCAGGTTCGCTCCGTACGCAAACTGATCCGGAAACTGGCCGGTGACCACACGGTGCTGATCTCGTCGCACATCCTCTCTGAGATCGAGATGACCTGCGACCGCGTCGTCATCCTGCACGAGGGCCGTCTTCTCGCCAGCGGCGCCCTGGAAGAGTTGATGACCAAGACCAGCGCGGCCGTCGTCGCAGAGGTGCAAACAACATTGGCCAACGCAAAAGAGTGGACCGCCCAACTCGCGCTTGGCCCGACAGAGTGCGTAGAGCAACCGGGTGGCTACGTGCGCTGCCGGTTCGCTGACACCGCAAACGCCAACACACGCGAAAAGATTTTCGCCAGTGCCAACGAACGCGGCTGGCCGCTGCGCGAATTGTCGCGGCAACCCCCATCGCTTGAGGATCTGTTCGTCAACCTCACACACGGAAAGGAAGCAGGCGAATGAGAGTATTCTGCGCATTGGTACGCCGGGAGTTGTCAGCATTTTCCCAAGGTCCAACCGGCTTCATCATCATCGCCTCCGTGCTGTTTTTGATCGGACTCGGCTTCGTGGTTGTTCTCTCAGGCCTCAACGGCCAGGCAACGCCGATGCCGGTAACGCAGGTCTTCTACGGCACCTATTTTTTCTGGGTGATCCTGCTGATCATCGCGCCGGTGATCACCATGCGAAGTTTCGCGATGGAACGAGCCAGCGGCACATACGAAAGCCTCATGACCGCACCGGTCGGCGACTGGCAGGTGGTGCTGGCCAAATTCACCGGTGCACTGGTTTTTTACGCGATCCTTTGGCTGCCCCTACTGGTTTGCTCGCTGATCGTACGGTTTTATGTTGGCGAATCGGCGGTGCTGGGCTTCGGCACGATGTTTACCTCTGCACTTGGCATTCTGCTCGTCGGCTGCCTATACATGTCAATGGGGTGCTTCGCCTCGGCGCTCACGCGTAACCAGGCCGTCGCCGCGGTGAGCGGTTTCGCAATGGGTGCAGCACTGTTCTTCACCGGATTTTTCTCGTACTTCGCCGGCGACCGGTCGGACTGGCTCTCGCAACTCGCCCGGCACGTGTCTTTGGCAAACCATATGGAATCGTTTTCACGCGGCGTGATTGATCTCGGTGCGGTGATCTTTTTTGGCAGCCTCACGACGTTGTTCCTATACCTCACGCATAAGGTGATCGAAAGCCGCCGCTGGAAATAAACGATGAGCAACCAACAAACATTTGCTAGTTTTTCGCCGGCCACTCGACGCGTGATCTCGCGGCGCGTGATCCTTGCAACAGCTGTGGCGTTGGTGTGCATGGTGCTCGCAAACCTACTCGCGCTGCGCAACCCTGCGCGGATCGTCCTCACTCAATCGGCCGACCACAGCTTGTCGCCACTCACAAAAAATGTACTCGGCGCGCTGACGAACAACGTTCGTGCCGTGGTGTTGTTTGACCGGCAGGCTGACCTGTTCGAGCCGGTCAAAAACCTGCTCAAAGAGTACGAACACACGTCGCCAAGGCTGAAGCTTGAAATGATCGATCCCGGCCGCGATCCCGGCCGTGCCGAAGCGGTCCAGCAGGAATTGCGACTACCACTTAGCTCGCCCGAAAACCGCGTCATCTTCGCCGTCAACAACTCGGCCAAGGCGATCAACGAAAGTGAACTTTCGATCCTCGATTTTTCTGAGTTCATGGATACGCGTGCGGCGCGGCGCACGCATTTCGCAGGCGAGAAACTGTTCACGTCCGCCATCGTCGCAGTGACCGAGGGACGGCAGACCAAAGTCGGCATCGTCACCGGACATGGCGAACACAAGGCCACCGACACGGGAGGCCAGTGGGGCTACTCGAAATTCGCCAACCTTCTGCAACAGAAAGGATTACTGCTTCAGGAAATCTCGATCGCCGGCACAAATCGTATACCGGCCGATTGCCGAATGTTGGTTGTCGCCGGCCCGCGAACGCCATACAGCAGCAGCGAGTTGGCCAAGCTGAGCGAGTATGTCAACATCGGGGGGAGCCTGTTTACTTTGCTCAATTTTTACTCACTGCAACGCCCAACCGGCCTCGAGAAATTTCTCGCCGACTACGATTTTGAAATCGGATTCAACCAGGTTTCCGACTCGAAAAACGAACAGTCCGGCCAAGACGGTTTGCTGCTCGTCGACGACCTCGGCAGCCATCCGGTCACGAAACCGATTTTGGGCAGCCGACTGCAAATGCTCCTCCCCCGATCCGTCGGTTTTTCTCAGCCGGATGAGGGCGACGAACCGGCTCCGGTGAAGATCCTCGCACACTCCTCCGACGCCGGCCAGGCGGTTGGCCAAATACAGGGCAACAAGGGCGTCGTCGAAAGGGAAGGTAAAGTTCCGTTGATCGCCGCTAAGCTGCACACGAACGAAGGCCAGCCGCCGGCGCGGATTGTTGTCGCCGGCGACTCGTTGTTCCTCGGAAACAGCGCGATCGAAGCCGGGGCCAACCGCAACTTCGCAGGCCTAGCCGTCAATTGGCTGCTCGAGCACGAACACCTGCTCGCTATCGCGCCCCGTACGGTCACCGAGTATCGCATTAGCCTCACCCGCGCCGAAATGAGGTCGATCAGCTGGCTTCTGCTTGTGGTGCTGCCCGGCAGCACGCTTGGCATTGGCCTGCTTTGGTGGCGACGACAGATGAAACTACCATGAACCCGAGGGAACTATTTTGGCTGAGCGGCTTGGCTACGGTATTGGCGATCGCGTGCGTCGCGAACGGCATGTTGTCATCGGACAGTGACAAAGCGCTTGGCCAAGCAGAGCGGCTATTCCCCGGGCTCGTCGCCGAGTCGATTGAGTCGTTCACCGTCGTCCGTGGCGACACGACGATTGCTGCAAAAAAAATAAAAGGCCAATGGCGGATCGCCAATCCTGATTACCCGGCTCATCCCGAACGGATCGCGCGCTTGGCCAAGAGAATTACAGAACTTACTGTAAACCAACGTGTTAATGAAGCCAACTGGACCGAGACAGGCAACGAAAAAACGTTCGGCCTTGACGCGACCAAGGCGCTTGTTAGCTGGACGAGTGGCGGTAAAAAACAGTCACTTGAAGTTGGCTCTGCGGCGTTGTTTGGCCGGCAAACTTACGTGCGGCTGCCGGACACCCGTGACGCGCTTTTGGCCGCGAGCGATCTGGCCAACTGGGTACCGCGCAACGCCAACGACTGGCGCGACCTTCGGCTCGTGCCGGAGAATCTCGAGTTCGACCGGCTGCGATTCTGGGGCCAAAGTCGCACCGTGGAGTTGGCCAAGGGCAGCGACGGCTCCTGGCGAATGAAGCAACCTATCGACTCCTCTGCTGATCAAATGATCATCCACCAACTGATCCAGCGGATGCAACTTGCACGCATCGTACAGGTCGCCGCAGCGGCCGGTGAAGGCGAGCCGGACGCAACCGTTCGGTTGGCCAAAGGCGGCGACGCAGTGATCGAGTTGGAACTCCGCAAACCGAACGGTGAGGAGGCGGCCGTGCTGGTCAAACACTCCGAACGTGGTACAGTAGTGATTCAGGACGACGGACTGATGGCGTTACTGCGACTGCCTCACGATCAGTACCGCGAGCACGCCGTGTTCCGGCAGCCGATTGACGAGGTCACATCGGTCACCGTGGACACGATCAAGAAATATACCGTGACCAAAAAACCAGACGGTGCCTGGCAGGTGACTGAGCCGAGTCAGTTCCCCGCCGACGCGCTGCTCGTCAATGCCATGCTCACCAACTTACGCAATGCACAGGTAATCGACTTTATCAAGGATGACGCGACGGCCGCTGATTTCGAGACGCACGGCTTGGCCAACCCATGGCTGAACCTCGAAGTCAGCGGCACTTCAGCCGGCGGCGATTCGTGGAGGGAGACGATTGCGTTTGGCACTGTGGACGTGTTACGTACCGCCGCACGCGCCAACAACGAACAGGCAATCATCGGCCTGCCGCGCGAACAGGCGATTCTGCTGCCCAAGGAGGCGTTCAAGCTGCGGAAGCGTCGGCTGTGGTCGTTCTCCACCAATCAGGTCGCCGGCGTCACCATGACGCTGTCAAACAAGCCGACCCGGTTTGCCCGACTGCCAAATGCAACATGGCGCACGGCCGATAACAAGCCGCTCGACCAGATTCAGTCCGCGATGCTGGAGGAGACCGTCTACCGGATGGGCGTGCTATCAGCCGTTGGGTGGGTGGCCGAGGGCAAGCCAGCAATGGAAGCGACCGGCATCAAGTCTGGCGCAAACCAGCTCACCGCCGAGGTGGACACCGCCGACGGCCCAAGGCGATTCCAGCTGGAGTTTGGCAATAAAGGGCCGCTTGGCCGAACGCGGGTAATGACCGAACAATACGGCACACCGACCATCTTCTCCGCTCCCAACGAGTTCGCCAACATCTACTACGCCGCCCTCCAAACCCTCGGCTTTGGCAGGCGATAGAGCGCTTGGGAAAGCGTTGCCTTATCCGTTCAGTGGGCCGAGCTGTGTCAGAACTTTTTGCGTGGTGCGAAAGTGAAGCTTGGCGGCTTGGCCAAGTTTCTTCATTCCGTGTCTTTTCAGGAACTCCACGCCGGCGGCATCCACCCTTGACGAGGCGCCCTTGGGCAGCTCAAGGCCAAACTCCCGGGCAAGCGCGGCGAGGCGCTCGACAAACGCTGCCCTTGCCAGAATCGAGGCGGCGGCCACCGCGATATCGGATTCGGCCTTGTGCATTTGCACCAACTCGAGCTGGCGGCCTTCCTCCATCAGCGCGCTCTTGACGGTGGCTTTGTTGCGGGCAAACTGGTCGCTGACTGCCCGTAACGGCGGCGGCTCCATTCGATGCCGCTGGCCAAGCAGATTCTCAATAACCCGCGCGTGGCCCCACGCGAGAATCTTGTTCACGTTACGCATTTTTTGGTGAAGCCGATTGTACGTGGCGTTGCCGATTGGTACGACGGAGTGGATGCAACCGGGGCTTTCGCGAATACCCTTGGCCAAGTTGGCAATTTTTTTGTCGCTCGAAATAGCCTTGGAATCCTTCACACCCAGCTCGTGCAACGCGCGGGAGATCGGCTCGTTCACGTAGACTCCGGCAACCACCAGCGGCCCGAAAAAATCGCCCTTGCCGCTCTCATCGACGCCGAGTCGGGGCTCGAGTTGCTCCGGTTGCATCTCAAGCTCGTAGCCGAGTATCGCTTGACCAAGGACCTTCGGCTCAAGGGTGAACTCGACAAACTCACGCGTGCCCTTCCCCTGCGCAAGCAGCTTGCCGCTTTCGTACCAGGTGACAGAAAGGCCGGGACGCTTGAAACTGTAAACGGCGTGCGGCACGTCCGAGGCGTCGAATTCGCGCTTGGTCAAGATCCCGCGCAATGTCTCCGCCTGTTCGGGCGTCAGCTTCGCAGTGTGGCTCGTCATCAGGCAGTGGTATCGCTTGGCTCGAGCCATTTGCCATGCTTGCGAATGAGATCGACAAGGCTCTCGACGGCCTCGGCCTCGGGAATATTGAAACGAACCGGCTCGCGACCGACATAGAGGTTGACCTTGTTTGGTGCGCCGCCGACGTAGCCGAAATCGGCGTCGGCCATCTCGCCCGGGCCGTTGACGATGCAGCCCATGATGGCGATTTTCACGCCCTTGAGATGTTCGGTGCGGGCCTTGATGCGGACGGTGACTTCCTGTAAGTCGAACAGCGTACGACCGCAACTCGGGCAGGCGACGTAGTCGGTCTTGAACGTGCGACTGCCGGCGGCCTGCAAAATATTGTAGGCCAAGCTCATCGATTCGCCAGCGCCAGTTTCGCCGCGAATCAAAATGGCGTCCCCGATACCATCGCACAGCAACGAACCGATCACGACTGCGGCGCGCAGCAGGGCAATATTTCGCTCAAGTGGCGTGTCGCCGAGACTCAGGCAGTCTTTCAGCAGGATGGGATTCGTCCGCCCAAGTGCCTTCAACCGAGCGGCCAGCAGGCGAAACGAGGTGATGGCAGGCAAGTCGATGTCGTCCTTCACCGTAACAAGCTGGGTGTCGCAGTTGACCGTGAACGCCTCGCGCGGATCGACTTCCATCACGTTGAGTTCTTCGTAAATTGCCTCAGGCTTCACGTCGTCGCCTGGCTGGATGCGCGGAGCGAGCTTGTCCCAGGCCACCTGCGTCACGACCACGCGGATGGTTTGATCCCCGCCGCACTTTACGCCGCCGACCAACTCCATCTCTGGTGTTGCTCGGCGCGCGTAATCGAACGGGTCATAGGCCACCGGCACGTCCGACACCTCGGCAACCGGGTCGGTCAACTCTGGAATCTGTGCGAGCAGATCATTGCAGACGACGATTTCGTTCGGCGAATCCTCGGTGAGCGAAACGCGGATGGTGTCGCCCAAGCCGTCGCACAGCAGCGAGCCTATTCCGATAGCGCTCTTGATGCGGCCATCCTCGCCGTCGCCGGCCTCGGTCACACCTAGGTGCAGCGGGTAATTCCAGTCCGGCCCCAGCTTGGCCAAGCGCGCGGCCAGAAGCCGGTAACACTCGATCATTACCTTGGGGTTGCTGGCCTTCATCGAAAACTTGAAATTGTGAAAATTGCGGTCTCGCGCAATTTGGGCAAACTCCAGCGCGCTCTCCACCATGCCCAGCGGCGTGTCGCCGTAGCGGCTCATGATGCGGTCGCTGAGCGAGCCGTGGTTGGTGCCGATACGCAGTGCACGGTTGCGCGTTTTGCATTCCTCAATGAGCGGTGCAAACTCCAACCCGATGCGTGCCAGTTCGTTGGCGTATTGCTCATCGGTGTATTCACGGACGGCAAATTTTTTGGAGTCGGCGTAGTTGCCAGGGTTGACCCGAACCATCTCGCACCATTTTACCGCTTCCATGGCGGCATCCGGCTTGAAGTGGATGTCTGCCACGATCGGTACATTTGATCCGCGAGCGCGGATACCGGCAACAATTGGCTCGAGGTTGGCGGCGTGGCGCTTGGTTTGTGCGGTGATGCGGACGATCTGGCAGCCGACATCGACCAAGGCCATTGATTGTTCCATGCAGGCGTCGGTATCGAGCGTGCTGCAGGTAATCATCGACTGGCAAACAATCGGTGCAGCGCCTCCAACAATGACACCACCGTTTTCCGGTTTTCCGATGATCACTTCGCGCGCATCCCGACGCGCGTGGCGATACGGTGAGGCACAGTAATTCATCACGGAGAGTTACTCGCTGGAAACAGGGGAAGAGTCAGCTGGTGCCTGGACTTCCGTGTCGCTGTTGAACATATCAACAAAAATGCCACGCCGCATGACAACGTCGTGAAACGTCACATAGATCATCAGCGATATGAGAGCTACGGCAAAGCCGGTCGTGGCCCATTCCTGTAGTTTGGCCGGTATTTTCCGACGAAAGATGCCTTCGATCAGGCCCATGACTGTATGGCCGCCGTCAAGCACCGGGATCGGTAGCATGTTGAGGATGGCAAGATTCACGTTGAGCAGCACAAGGAAATTCAATGCCAGGCGGTAGTCGGTTTTTACCATGGCGCCGAGCATTGCGAGAATGCCGACTGGACCGCTCAGGTCGCTCACGCCGACACCGGTTTCCTCCTTGTGAAACAGTGCGTAAAGCGTCCGCCACATGAGCGAACCGACTGCCGAGATGTTTTCCCACGGCGTCGGGCCGGGGTGGCGCTCGATGTAGACCCTCGGACCGTGTCCGAACTGCACACCGATCATCACCTTGTCTTCAATCAATCGCGGCGTGATCGCAAGTACGACTTCCTCTGCGCCACGCTGCACGACAATCTCGGTTGGCTTGCTGCCATTCTTTTGCAACTCATCAATCAACTGACCTTGGCCGCCAATCGGGATGCCGCCGAGCGATACAATCTTATCATCTGCCTTCAATCCGGCGTCGTCGGCCGCCTGTTCAGGGAGCACGCGCCCGACAATCGGCGGAAATTTTGATGGCAGATCGAGCGTCTTGATCGGAATCTCATCGCTGACTGGGGTGGCCGTCAGCACGTGGGTGAACTCGTTGTCATCCCGCATGAACGTCACCGCAAAACGGTTCGTCACCGACAGGGCAGTCAGCTTGTGGGCTTCCTCCCACGATGGGATCGCTTGGCCATCGATCTTTGTCACAATGTCGCCCTCCCGAATACCAAGCGCGTACTCAGTCGACTCCTCGCTTAGGTTGCCGACCACAGGCGGAGTGATCATCTCCGGCAGGCCGACGAAAAAGATCACGGTCGCCAGGACGACGGCAAAAACGATGTTCATGATCGGCCCGGCGACAGCGACGGCAATCTTGGCCCACGGCGAGATTTCAGGCAGCGGCTCATTATCCTCCTCACTTTTGCCCTCGAGCGCCTCGCTGGTGAGCATTTGAGGCAGCTTCACAAACCCACCGGCAGGAATGGCGCGGACAGTATAAAGGATGCCATCCTTTTCTCTCTTCCAGAGAATCTTGCCGAAGCCTATGGCGAATTCCTCCACCTTCATGCCACACATACGTGCGACGAAATAGTGGCCCCACTCGTGCACAAAAATCGCTGCGCCGAACAGCAGCAGCACAACAGCGATCACGTAAATTGTCGTCAAAATAATCATGGAATCAAACTTTCACCCTGGCACAAAACCGGCTTGGCCAACGGAACAGTCAACGAAAGACAGTCAATCGTTCAAAATTTACCCCAAATCCCAGCTGCCCCGGTCGAAGAGTGTTACATTGTGACCAGCGCGGCGTCAAACCGCTTCAAAACCTCCGCCTGGCCAAGCACCTCCATCAAATCATACAGGCTTGGGCCAACCTTGCTGCCGGTACAGGCCACGCGCGCCGGCATGACGAGTACCTTATTTTTCACTTCGCGAGCGGTGGCCGTGGCCTTGAGCGCCTCCTGTAGGGTTTCGCCGTCGAACTTGTCCAAGCCAGCGTACGCCTCCCGGAGCGAGGCCAGGTGCGGCTTGTTCTCCGGCGTCAGCGCCTGTGCAGCCGCCTCAGGATCGATCTCCACCTCGTCACGAAAGAAAAAACCGATGTAGCTGGCGACATCGTTGAGGTTTTTAATTTTGTCCGTGCACAACGCTAGCGCAGCATCGGTGTACGCAGGATCGCGGTTGGCAATGGCGATCCCTGTAGCCTGTAGTTGGCCAAGCGCCCGGCTTTTGAAATTGGCAGCCGGCAGAACGCGGATGTGCTCAAAGTTCAACCAGTCAAGCTTGGCCATATCGAACCGCGCGTTGGCCCGCTGCACGCCGGGGAGATCAAATCGATCGATCAACTCGGCGGTCGGCATAACCTCCGTGTCATCCTTTGGTGACCAGCCGAGCAAGCTCAGGTAATTCACCACCGCCGATGGCAGGTAACCGCCCTCCATGTACGCTGTCATCGACGCCCCCGTGTCGCGCTTGCTCATCTTCGAGCCGTCGTTGTTCAGGATGAGCGGGATGTGCGCGAACTTCGGTGCCGCCACGCCGAATGCCTTGAACAACTCCACGTGTTTCGACGTATTCGAAAGATGATCCTCGCCGCGGATGACGTGCGTGATGCCCATCTCGATGTCGTCCACCACGTTGACGAGATGAAACACCGACTTGCCGTCCGAACGCACGATGACGAAATCGGGATCAGCCTCCTCGCGATCGGTGAGTTTGCGGACGACATCGCCGGCGACCAGGTCCGGGATGGTCACCGGCTCGCGAGTCATGCGGAACTTGACCGCGCCCTCGTGCTCGTAGGCCAGGTTCTTGTCCAGCAGTTCCCTGATGCGGCGCTGATAAATCTCCCCGCGCTGCGATTGAAAATACGGCCCACGATCGCCCCTGCTCTCCTGCATGGCATCGCCGGAGACCGGCCCCTCGTCCCAGTCGAGGCCAAGCCATCGGAGGCCGTCGAGGATCACATCGACCGCCTCGCGGCTATTGCGGGCATCATCAGTATCCTCCACACGGAGCACAAACGTGCCGCCTGTGTGCCGCGCATAAAGCCAGTTGAACAACGCCGTACGCGCACCGCCAATGTGAAGATACCCAGTTGGACTGGGGGCAAATCGAACTCGAACACTCATGGAAATACCGGCTCCGAAAAAACCGGTGCGCAAGTTACTGGCCGCCTGGTTATTGGGCAAGCTTGGTCGGCTCTTTTACAGGCGTTTTATTCCAAGACGCTAAGTTCAATGTCTTTGTACTCGACGTGCATGACTTGGCCGCCATGGAGTTGGAGCCCAATGTGGCCTTCCCGGCGACTCTTGTCGTTGATCAGTCTGGTGGAGACGATGCCGTTTATTTTCACAGTGATGTCGCCGCCCTTGGCTGTCAACTCGAGGTCGGTCCACTCGCCTTTCTTATAGGAACGTTTTTTTGCCACTTCTGCGGTCGACTGGTGGACCCAGCCCCGGCCGCCGGTCTCATACAGGCCGCCGGTCTCGTCGGTTTCATCAATCTCAACCTGAAAGCCGTGGACGCTAACGCCGCTCTTCACCCGGTCGACCCGGAAGTAAAACCCACTGTCGCCGTGCAGCACGCGAAACTTGGCTTTCACGACGAAATCCTTGAACCGTTTCTTGGTGAGCAGGATGCCATGGCGGGGTTCACTCTTCGGGCTGGTGCCGATGACGACACCATTTTTTACCTCCCATTTGCCGCCTGGTGTGGGTTCCCAGCCGTTGAGGTTTTTGCCGTTGAAAAGCGACTTGAACTCGACTTCCTCTGCCGTCGCCGAAATGCCGGCTGAAAATAGCAGCCCCAATACCAACCCAAGTGTGCCTGTTCGTTTCATGTGCGCTTGGCCGACAGCCTACCGTATCCGACTGATTTGCCAAGTGCTAAGACCGCCGAACAATGCGTGCGGTGCCCATGCGGCGAGGTGCGGCGAAAGTTGGCCGATGATAGCCATCGAAAACTGTTGCACCATGAAAAACGCCAGGCAAACGATGATGCCGGCAGCCACCCCCACAGCAGCGTTGCGGCGTCCGGACGGCGCCGCGAACGGGATCGCGATCAGGACGACAATGAGGCAAGTCAGTGGCTCGGCCAAGCGGGCCTGATACTGGGCATTTAGAATTCTTTTTTTCTCAGGCGCAATGTTCGGATGAATCCGCCGGTAGCCGTCGATCTCAACAAGCGACACGCTCCAGCGCTTGTGCGCCCGCTTGTCAAACAGCGGCGCGATCTTCAACTCACCCTCAATCTGGGTTGGTGTCTCGCCGAACTCCTCCATCCGCAGTGTCTGATGCAGTGTGATGGGGTGCGCCTCAGGGAAGCCTTCAGTCGGCTTATAATCCTTGACTTGATCAAAGGTCCAGCCGCTGTTTTCCCACTTGCCCCGCACTGCCATGATCTCGCGTTTCGGCTGCTCGTCGTCCCATTTCCACGAGATGATGATCGGGTTTTTTCCGATCCCGCTCATCTCGCCGGTGCCCGGGTTAAACGCCGGGATTTGCCAGCCGCGGTTGGCCTCGTCGTTTCGGAACTTTACGTCGGCAATCCAGCCGCGGCCCAGCCGTGTTTTCTCACCGGTGACTTGGCCACCCTTGATCATCTCTCCCTCGCGAAGACCGCTTGGCAGCCAAAACTCATTGGACCAATACAACACAGCCGAAAGCAGCACGCCAACGAGCAGGTACGGAGCACTCATCCGGAACATGCTAACGCCAGCGTTGCGAATGGCGATGAACTCGTGATGCCGCGAATGCTGGTTGATTGCATACATGAGCGAGAGCAAAAGCGCCACCGGCACGACAACAAATAAATTTCCCGGCAGTGTCACCCAGTAGTACCGCACGATTTCACTGGCACCCAACCCGACCTCGATAAAGTCGCCCAGTTCGTTGATCAGGTCAAAGGCAATCCACAGCACCATGAATCCGGCCAAGCAGACGGTAAATGGAACGAGCCACTCGCGAATCAGATAGCGATCCAGCAGACGCATGAGCGGCGCAGCGTATCCGCCGACCATTCCCAAGGCAAGCGATGTGCTTGTCGAAGTGCTCTCAAAAAAAACCCGGCACGAGGGCTTTGCGCTTCGCCGGATACTCCGGAAACCGCTCGCGGTACCAGCTATGATGCGCCCACGATCGCGGCACAAGGTTGGCTATCGTCCATGCCGCGAACGCCAGCCCGGACGGACTCCATGTCAGCAGCGCCCAACCGAGCCACTCGACGATCTCGCCGAGATAATTCGGGCAGGACACCCAACGGAACATGCCGCCGCGTGGGATGTAATAGCCGGCTCGATTATCCCTGCGCAATCGCAGCAACCGCCAACTCGAATCAAAATTGACCGCCATGCCAATGCCGAACAACACACCTCCCGCAACAAACGGCCAGCTGGCCAGCCACCGCGAGTCGACAATAGCCGGGTGTATAAACAGCCAAGCGCCAAGCAACGAACCATTGACCGTGTTGAAAAGCATCCCGCAAACCATCAGCAGCACTGGCATCGGGCTGCTGGCCTTGGACAAACAGAACGGATAAATCCACCCACGGTAGACATAGTGTATCTGCCAGATCAGGAAAAACACCCCCATCACCGGCATCTCCCAGCCTCGCACTCCAACAAAAAAAACGGTCGGAACGACCACCGCCGGCGACTCCATCAGTATCCATCCAAGCCGTGCGTTGACTGCAGGACCCCACGTACCCGGGTTGTGCCGGCCGTACGGAGCGTTGATGAAAAACAACGCCACCGCCACAGTCAGCGCCAGCAGCATCCACACGCATGTGAGCGTGGAGAGCCACTCGGGTGTGGTTGCGGCAGTAAGGATTTCGGGCTGCATCGGCGAGGCCCCATGAGCGACAAACCAGCCGGGGATTCAAGACAAAACATCAGCGCTTTACAGCTTCACAGACGAACGATAGTTTCCCTGCATGTCGTCAAAACTCGACGAGTCTGATTTTGTGGATCGCGACCTCGAGGCCATGCAGGAGTCCGGCGCAACCTCCCCCGGAGCGGACGACTCCAGCACCGACGCCCCTCCCAGCCGCGAGGAACTCACCTCACGCGTCACCGAAACCCAGCAAAAACTCACCGAGCTTAAGCGTATGCAGGAGGAGCTCGAGCGCGAACGCTCCGAGGTTGAGGAAGCCCGCAAGCGGCGCACCGAGCTGGCCACTGGCCGCGAGGAAATGGTGCAGCACCTCACGCGCGGCATCGGCCTGCTCGAGGAGGCTGAACTTTCCAGCGGCCGCTCCGCCGAACAACTCGCCACCTCCGTTGGCGACCTGCAAGATTCCCTGGCCAAGATCAATGACATTAACGAAAGCAAATGGACCGAGGAAAACTGGAGTGTCGAATTGACCCGCGCGCTAACCACCATCGAGAATGCGCGGATGGAATGGAACTCCGCACGGCTCAAGTGGCCGGTGCTCGACGGCGAAACGGAACTCCCAACCGCCACCTCCGTCGGGCAGCCGCAAGTCGCCCAGCGGCCCAGCCTCGAGCAATACAGTTTTTGGCAACTGAGCCGGCTGGGGTTGGCCTTCACTTGGCCGCTGGTTGTGGTCGGATTGGGCATCATCATCCTGCTGGTTCTGCTGCGCAGTTGAGCCGCCATGGGCCTGTTCCGACGTAAGGATCCACTCGAAAACCGCGCCAAGGCGCTCACAGCCCAGTTGGCGGATCTGGAGTCGCAAATCCAGCATCTGGACCAAGCCGGCGAGATTCATGAACTTAAACCCGGCGATGAGACTCTCCCTCCTCGTCCTAGCCATCCGCTTTCTGAGCAACCACTGGGCACTGTTGATCCGGAAAACGAATCCGTCTGGCAGTGGATCAGCCGCCGATTCCGCAAACCTCCAATCTCTTCCAACCCGAGGATGGTCAACTTCCTCGCCGCCGGGAGCATCCAGGGCCTACGGCCGCTGCGATACGAGCGTCGTGTGGCGCGCAACCGATTCCTCGCCTTCAGCTTGCTGCTCGTGATCGTGCTGCTTGGCTTGTTCTGGACCCTCCTGCAGCAGTGACCGACGAGACGACCATCACCATACGGATTGCCATCACCGTGATCGCAGCGGTCATCGCTATCGGCGTCGCGTTATTCTTCGGTCGCGAAAATGACCGCGATGACTAGCGCCGCAACGATCGGCACGCAGCACGGCACATTCGTCGCGCATTTCAACGACATCGGCCTTAAGCAGCTCGACTTCCCTGGCAGAGGCGACACGTCCAAGGTCAAGCCGAAATCAGTCGGCTTGACCAAGAGTTGGTTGACGGCCACAGCCACCGCGCTCGAGTCGCTGCTGCTTGGCCAGGCGCCGCGAAAACTCCCCCCACTTGACCTATCAGTCGGCACCGACTTCCAGCAATCTGTTTGGACGGAACTGCTGAACATTCCGCTAGGCCAAGTCCACTCCTACAGCGAGATCGCCGCGCGTCTGGCCAAGCCGCGCGCGGCACGAGCTGTCGGCTCGGCCTGCGGAGCCAACCCGATCCCGGTCATCATCCCGTGCCACCGGGTGATGGCGGCGCATCGGCGCATCGGCGGCTTCTCCGGCGGCCCTGGCTGGAAGCAACGCCTCCTCCGCATCGAGGGGGCGGAGTTTGTCGCGGACTGATTCCTTTTTTGCGGAAGTCCCGGCTGAGGTTTGTTACATTGCGCGCGGACGCTTCGCCCGCGACGAACCATGATTTTCATTCGTAAGTTTTTTTGTCGTGTCGGATTGGCTATTGCCTTTGCCCTTGCCGGGACGACGGTGGATGCTGACTCGATTGCGGACTTTAGCCAATGGCTCGACCGCTATGAGGCGGCCAAGACAGACGAGCGGCCAAGACTGGTCGCCGAGGGGGTACGCCTGGCCAAGCAGCGCGAACCGGCGATGCGAAGACTCATCGCCACGCAGCCGCAGCTAGCCCTGCAACGCGCCGTGCCACGCTTGGCCAAGTTGCCGGAGCCGATCGCCCTCCACCTTGAGCAGCACACCGAGGGGCTGGTAGAGTACACTGTGACTGTTGCCTGCGGTGGCCCGGGCCATCGCTCCTGCAACGTACAGCGGTCGCTCCTATTGAACGGCCAACGACTGACGCCGCACTGGCTGGAGCGGCGTGCGCACCTTGGCTCAAAGAGTGGCCTGCCAGTGCATGGCATTGTGCTCGCCGGACAAATGGCCATTGCCGACGAACCTGCCCGTGAACTTTCGACGGCCGAGAAAACCGCGCTTGGCCTTGCTCCGAATCAAACCGTGCTGTCGCTGGCAAGCGAACGGCGAGCGTTCGACTCCCCAGCGGAAGCAACTGCCTGGCAGCAACAACTCATTGATGCCGAACAGGTGCCTGGCCCAGCGGTACATCTGCGGCCAGTGGCGAAGCGGAAGCCGTCCGTGTCGTGGACGACCGGGAACAAGCGCATCCTGTTCATTCGCGTTGATTTCTCGGACCGTGAGGGCAACCCGCTCAACGACGAGGCGACAAAATTCTCGATGAAACGCACCAACGAATTTCTCGGCGACAACTCGTACGGCAAGCTCTCAATCGAGATGACGCTCGTGCCAGGGGTGTTGCGCATGCCCAAGCCGGCGGCGTGGTATGTGGCCGAGCCGGAGAGACGCGACGACGAGCTGCTGGCCCACGGTCGCGACACGGCCAAGGCGCTCAACGCGAAATACAACTACCGGGACTACGACCTGTACGTCGTCTGCTTCGACTCGATCTTCGACGGCTGGGCCGGCAAGGCGCGAGTCGGCACAATCGGGCTTTGGCTCAACGGCGGCTTCAGTAACGACACCATCCAGCACGAGCTCGGCCACAACCTTGGCCTATACCACGCCAACGCCTGGGTGCCTTCACAGGGTGATTCCCCGATCGGCGACGGCAAGCACGAAGAGTACGGCGACCCGTACGACAACATGGGCAACTACTCGCCGTACGGGCACTTTAACGTCTATTTCAAGAACTATCTTTCGTGGATCCCGAACAC
>Ga0163108_10001222_pt1 | contig 18864 bp, 18 predicted proteins | sample Fk1155metaG_FD_109644 | JGI IMG/M metagenome (GOLD analysis project Ga0163108, IMG submission 109644) | Marine microbial communities from the Central Pacific Ocean - Fk160115 155m metaG | ecosystem: Environmental > Aquatic > Marine > Oceanic > Photic zone | place: The Central Pacific Ocean...
CACAGCGTTATGAGCAACCAGCCCAGCAACAATAGTTTTTCCAGACCCCACATCTCCTTCAAGCAGACGATTCATCGGATGAGGACGTTCTATGTCTTGTAGTATTTCCCAAGCCGCTATTTTTTGATCTTTTGTTAATGTAAACGGCAATGCTTCCACAAAGTCTTGTACCACTGTTTTGTTAAATGGAATTGATTGCGCATACGATGTTTGCAATGATTGCCGAACCATTTCGGCGCGCAGTTGCAAGACAAATAATTCATCAAATTTCATTCGGTGAGTTGCGTGGTGCAAACTTTCTGCGTCTGGCGGATTATGCAAAATTGCAATAGCTTCTGCAAGCGGCATAATATCTACACTGTCGCGAATAGACTGCGGAATCCAATCTGGAATGCCAGCAATAATGTCTGTAAGTTGAGAAAACAAAAAACGTACCTGCTTTTGTGTTAATCCACGCGTTAATGGATACATGGGTACAATTTTTGCCGTATGCGTTGTATCTGCATCTTTGCGAATCTTTTCATATGCCGGACTCACCATTTGCAAACCAAACATATCGTGCTTAATTTTTCCAGAAAGCGATACTTCGTCTCCGGCTTTGAGGTTTTTACTAATATATGCCTGCCCAAACCACACCACACGTAATTGACCCGTCCCATCACTAACAATAGCCTCAGTAATCACCGTCCTTCGGCGCGGACTTCTTTTTGTGTTAATTAACTCAATCTTTCCCTGTACTGTACCCTCCATACCGTCAACAAGTGTATCAATCTGCAATATCTGACGTAAATCCTCATATCGAAAAGGAAAGTAGAGAATCAAATCTTTTAGCGTATGAACACCAAGCGTATTCAATCGTTTTGCCATGGTTTTCCCGACACGACTCAACTGGGTAATTTCTGTATCTAAATGCATATATACGTATTCTAGCATAGGAAAATATTCTATCAAAACACTACCAAAAAATCGTGTGACTATGCTATACTGGAGCAAGCTAAAAAAACATATGGAAAGAAATTTTTCAACACTCCTAAGACACAGCTGGGACAATCAGAAATTTCTCTGCATTGGCCTTGACCCGGTCATAGAAAAAATTCCAAAAATACTGCATAAAAAAACTCTTGTAGACACACTGGTATCATTTTGTTGCCATGTTGTAGACACAACACATCACTACACTGCAGCATTCAAACCAAACCTTGCATTCTTTGAACAATATGGCAGCGAAGGGTGGCAAGCATTAAAAAAAATATGCCAACACATCCACACGACAGCCCCAGAAACAAGCATCATTCTTGATGCAAAAAGAGGCGATATTGGCCACACCAATGAAGCGTATGTCACAGCATTATTTTCTTACCTAAAAGGTGATGCGGTAACCCTTCACCCCTATCTTGGAAAACAATCGCTTAAACCATTTTTAACACAAAAAAACAAAGGGTGTATTTTTTTAATAAAAACATCCAATCCTGGATCAGCAGAGTTTCAAAATATTCTATACAACGAATCACCGCTCTGGCTACATATTGCAAAAACCATTATGACAGAGTGGAATAATAATAATAATTGCAGTCTTGTTCTTGGAGCAACATACCCAGAAGATATTGCCTCTGCCAGACACACACTTGGCGACTCCACACCATTTCTTATTCCGGGAATTGGAACACAAGGTGGAAACATGCAAACCGTAGTAACCGCCGCAAAAAATACCAAAAACCAAGGAGCACTCTTTAGTGTATCTCGCTCAATTATCTACAATGACAAGAAACACATACCCGAACAATCAATCGAAGAACGGGCAAAAATCATGAGTACCTTAATACAGACACACATAAACCTCCAAACAACTACACCAACACCTCGCTCGCCCAAGAAAAAGGCTGTCTAAAAAAACGCAATAAGATCTGCTCCTCTTCTGATGAAATATGCTGATCTTCCTTTAGCACATGAATAATAGCCGAAGCCTGTACCAGACTCAGAAAAGATACGCTTTCCTGTGCTACTCTTTTTTGTGTATCCAAAAACCCCCAACTCACAATACTCACCACATGGGTTACTACACAACCAATATGTCGAAGCGCAATCGACGCGGCAAGAGCAGAGCCGCCAGTAGAAACAAGATCCTCAACAACAAGCACGGTCGCCCCTTGTTTAAGATCACCTTCAACTTGTCTCCCCTGACCATACCACTTCTTTTTTGGTCGAATATAACAGAGTGGCTTTTCTAAATCATGTGCCAAAAAAGAAGCCCAAGGTATTCCAGCTGTTGCTGTACCTCCAATAGCTGTACAAAACAACTGCTCTTTTTGTATAAGTGCAATCAAACACCGAACAATCTCTTTTCTTGCAGCCACATCACTGAATAACTTACGATTATCACAATAGATCGGTGATGTTATACCACTAGACCAAACAAAAGGTTTATTAAAAGAAACCTGAAGGGCGCCATGTGACAACAAAAGTCGAACAATGTTTTCTTGCATAAAAAAAGAATGATATGTTGTTTTAGTATACAATAAAGATAAATAAAAAAGAAAAGGATGGGTTTTCCACAGCAACATTTCCATAAATTAAAAAAAGTGATATACTGTCGAAGATATGACAAAACTTTTCTTAGCAAAAATTCACATCGTACTATAACGGCCACCCCGAAAAGGGTGGTTATTTTTTTGTAAAAACAACAACATGAGCACCACACAAAAAAAACAAAGGACACACGATGACAACACTATGTTGCAGAAAATTATTGTTATACATGTTTCCACAAGTCACCATCATTGGTGATTTTTTATTTAATCTGCGAATAGTATATTCGCTGTAATATCATATAGATTATGAGTAATCCAAGCCCTACCGCCTTGGTAAAGGCAGGTGACGCAACCAGAGCACGAGTGGTTTCAGAGAAAAAACCAATGAGCGCATTCCAAGGAACCGGCGCAGTACATGCACAGGTTGCCAAAGAGCGTGTCCTTCATGAAATATATTTTGCCGCAAGACAGTGGTTATACACCAATGAATACATGGAAGTCACTGTACCAAGAATTGTTCGTGCATCAGGTGCTTGTGAAAATGTAAACACGTTATACAATGTGTACGCAAACAGCAACGAAAAAGAGTGGTACGGGAAACAAGCGTTCCTTGCACAAACCGGGCAACTCTATCTTGAGGCCATGGTACCACACTTTGGTAAAGTCTTTTGTGACGGACCGTCATTTCGAGCAGAAGATGATATTGATGGAAGACATCTTACTGAATTCCGCATGATAGAAATTGAACTCCCAACGGACTTTAATGGCTTACTTGACCAACTCCAAGGATTTATCAACCATATCGTATCGCATATTATTTACGCAAATGATACAAAAAATCTTGGTATACGACCAGAAAGAATCAAAGAGTTAAAACAATGCCCAAGAGTCTTTGCGCAAATCACCTACGATGAAGCAATAGAAAAACTCCAAGGATTTGGCATAGATATCGCTTGGGGAGACGACCTAAAACATAACCACGAACTTCTCTTATCTGGCGCATTCAACAATCAGCCAATATTCATCACACGATTCCCAGACCCAATGTGGGACCATGGTCAAGAAATTGAGGTAGAAAAATTCTTTAACATGACCATGGATACAAAAAACCCAGGTCGTGTACTCAGTGCAGACTGTATTTTACCATACAGCGGAGAGTCAATTGGGTCTGCAGCAAGAATATCTGAACCAGAAACAATGATTGCTCGACTCAAAAACTCACAAATGTTTGACCGACTTGTCCAACTGGGCGGCTCACTTGATGATTTTGCATGGTACATTAACGAACTCCGGACACATGGTAGCGTGCCGCATGCTGGGTGTGGGTTTGGTATGGCACGAATCGCACAATTTATCCTAGGAGAAAGCGATATTCGTAATGCGGTAAACTTTGTATCAAACAAAGAAACACTCATTTAATTTCTTGGGAAAAAGATCCTCATGAGAATCGCCGAGCCAATATATGACATTACAAAGTCATACGAAGAAAACCTAGAACAAGGACCAAAACCACCAAAAAGAATCCCAAAAAGAATCTGGCCGCCCCAAAGATCATGGGGGCGGCTTTTTGGGATGCCAATCGCTTCACGCATTGGTGTTCCTGCTGGCCCATTACTCGATAGCTCTTGGTGTATTCTTGCTGCACAACTTGGCTATGATATTATTACGTACAAAACAATCCGCACAAAAAAACACCCAGCACATCCGCTACCAAATATGGTGCATGTGGACCCAGAAACCCCTGCACAAAGAGGTCAAACAATCCAGACAAAAAAACCACCTAAACCAAGGTGGTACGGTGATGGCATTGCAGTAACAAACTCATTTGGTATACCTTCTGCTGATGAAAAAACACTCAAAGCAGATATTTTGTATACAAAAAAAAACCTACAAAAAGGTCAGGTTCTTATTGTTTCAGTCTTTGGCACCGGTCCCACAGAAACAGCGATTATCAAAGACTTTATTCATGCAGCAAAAATAGCAAAGGTAGGTGGTGCAGATATTATAGAACTAAACTGCTCGTGTCCAAATATCTGTGGCAAAAAAGGTCAACTCTTTGAAAACCCAGAAATGATAAAAAAAGTTGGTTCAGCTGTTGTTTCTATAGCACAAAATACCCCGATTATTCTTAAAGTTGGCCACACCAAAGAACACTCAAAAATGGAGTCCCTCTACCTGGCCGCAGACAAAGCCGGAATTCGTGGTATTTGCGGTATTAACACAATACGCATGTCTGTTGAAAACGCAGGAACAGGCACGCCAGCACTTGGGGAAAAAAGAATAATGAGTGGTATTTGTGGTAGTCCGATTTATACAGAAGCCTTGTCGTGGACGAAACATACAAAATACATACTAAATCGACTTGGCAGTAAGATGACCGTACTCACCACAGGAGGTGTCTCAAACCCATCACACTTAACAAGATTCCTAGAAAATGGCGCTGATATTGCCATGACCGCAACGGGTTTTATGTGGTATCCGCATATTGCTCACCTATTCCACAAGAGCCAACAACACAAAACGACCAAAGCGAAACACTGATCAACGACCACGTCTTTACAACGTGAGAATGGGTTGAATTATATTCTCTCTATACAAAAAACACTCATTTAACGAGTGTTTTTTGTCCTAAACCGTCTCTATGCAGAACATAAAAACGGTAATTGGTGGTCACGCAATACAGAGAAAAAATTTTCTTATATTTTGTGACAATTGAAAGAGCTAAACTATACTATACTAAACTAATTACGCAAGTAGATGCCGTTTTACAACCTCCACAGCACTCAAAAACTCCTGAAGATCTTTACACTTCACAAATTGTTTTGAGCCGTGTACGGGCCCAGACAGTGCACGATCTTGGTCGTCGACATCACTGGACCAATAAAAATCCTCAAGCCCCAAAGAAGGGAGATAAGTGCCAATAAAATAGAGATTATACTCTTTGGCATATATGGTCCCAAATTGATGACCAGCAAGGTACGATCCTTGAATACACCCATCGATAGTACCATACGGGAAACCATAGGTTTCTGTCTCAAACGTCGACAGCATAACCTTGTGCTCATCTTGAGCTGCTCTTAGACGAGCCTCTGGGTCTGAAGCAAGAAATCTAAAACTGTCCATCTGCGCCAAAAACTGTTGCCGATTTACCGCTCCTTCGAAGCAAACGCCACAGGCCGCAAGCCACCAGGTCGTCTCAGAGTCAGGCTCCATCACTTGAAACTCACTAAGCACCTGCTCAACAGCTTCAGCTGTATACGCAGCGTGAAGCGTGGCGGAAAGCCGCTGCTTATCACGCGGAATTAAATCCAACGCACAGGCCAATCCTGCATCAAAGCCAGGACCCTCACTTCCTGAGCTAGGAACCCTCAAAACGAGTGACTCGACAGAGATGTACGGAGGCCAGTTTCCCAACTTGGCAACCCGACCTGAATTTTCACGAATAGTGTCTTGAATTTTAGAAATGTTCATAATTAACCCCCAAAGGTAAGAATGGAAAGATGGTAATTCTAAACGTGACACAGTAATCACAAATCGACAATACCATACTTTTTTCTTTCTGTCAACCCTTTCTAACAAAAAAACACCCACAAAAGTGGGTGATTACACAAATCTTTAGGCAGTCGTTATAATGAGATCTGAAAGTTCTGTCGCAGTAATTTTTCCCTGAAAACAACCAACCTCCTCACCATTTTCTGAAAAAAGAACAAAACCAGGGAGAAGAGTAAAGCCGAACATATCAAGCAAGTCTTTTCGCTCAAGCCCATTTACACGAAAAACCAACACATCTTGAACAAGATGCGCAAGCTCATTCACAACAGGATCGAGCGTGTGACGACAATAACGACACTCCGGATCAAAGAAATAAACCAAAACCGGTAAATCTGCACTCTCGACTTCCAAGGCCAATGTGCGACCCTCGGCCAATGTAGGAAGGGTCATGAGACACCTCTCACAAAACAAAGGTCATAAAAAGAAAAGAACGCACCCACAGGGTGTAAAGTGAAAAAAACAGGAATGTGAGTCATACACACCTCCAAAAATGTAACGCATTCCCAACCGCTGGGTCTGCATAATAATTATAGTAAAGTAAAAATGAATACTTGTCCAGTAACAAACACGACTATTACATACAAAAAACACTCAAGTTATGAGTGTTTTTTGTCCTCAACCATTTCTATATACCCTATAAAAATGGTAGTCAGTGGTCACGCAATACAGAGAAAGAATTTTCTTGTATGTTGTGACAGTTGAAAGAACTAAGCTAAACTAGACTATACTATACTAGAACATAATACCACAAAACTATCGTATTGTAGCAAGCGCCTGACGTACAACCTTATTTTTTGAACCAAGCACTTTTCCGGTCTCTTTTGAGATCTTACCAAGACCAGTCATATCTTCAATCACCTGAGACAAGGTTGTCTGATCTAGGTCAATGCCTGTAAGCACAGATAGCACCTGGTCACCTGAAAAAGTCTTAAGTTGACATACTTGGATTGCCTGATCAACAGCTTCTTCAACAGTTTGGTCTAAAAACGCAACATCAGACTTCCTAATTTTGGAAAGGTATTTTTCCAACCTATGATGATCAAGTCTATCCACCAAAGATAAATAGGTCACTAATTCTCCGTACTTTTTATAAGCTGAGTACGAATACCACATGGAGAACAATGACGATAGGTCAATAACACCACCCAACCTATGCGAGGCAGCCAAATCTGCATAATTGGCGGCAAAAATAAAACCAACCTCCAAATCAGACAGACCCTGAAATATCTCACTCGCCTTAGCAAGGTTGACTTTTTCAAAAGTCTTACACAGCTCATGATCTTTAATACCTAAGCAGATCAATCCTAGATGAGGAATGTCAATACGCCCCTCAAGAAATTCTGCTGTGTAAGCACCGTGCTTGGAGGGCTTATTATCTGTAGGCGATTCATGAAAATATGATATTTGTAGGATACCATTTTTCTCACAAAAAAGTCTCAGATCTTCACCGGTAGAACCACCAAATAACGCTACCCAATCATCCCAAGAGAGCTGAAGCCGGTCATTTGAAACAAGTCCCATGCTACCAGACTTTAAACTGCTCTCTTCCGAGAGTTTTAATGATAGACGATCTTTTTTATTTAGATCGTGCAACAATACATAACTCTCAATAGTCTGAATACCGACCGCTCTCACTGCAGCAGCCATTGTAGTATATAACTCAGAAGGAACCTCCGAGACTATAAATCCAGCTGAAAGTTTTTTTAAACTGTCCAGAGCATGCTCCAGATGTGACTCCATGAAAGGCCCTTCACAATGATACGGACCGAACTGGGGTACAAGAAAAGACTCTAAGACAGAGTGCTGTAGATCTTCAGGTATTCTGGTAATCGCTGTCTGTAATGATGTACTCACGAAAAGACTCCTCAAAAAAGAGAAAAAGTAAACCACAAAACCTGAGTAAAGGTTGGTGGTAGAAACCATATATGAAAGCCGGATGGCATTCATGGAAAAACTTTACCAAAAAAACTCAATTTTGTCAAGTATTTTTTTTTCAAAATAACCTCACGCTAACTTACGGCACGAATGAGTAGCCTATATACATCATCAATATATGCAGATGATAGACGGTCTAGTGTATCAGCACTTGATTGATATACCTGCATCAAATTGTCAAAATCGCCCATCAAAAAAGCAGTTTTTTCAAGATATTTATCCATAGACCTAATAGGAAAACCAAGTTTCAAAAGCCTTGGGTCATCATGAATAGTTGTTTTTGTATTGCCTACAGAATCAACAATAAGCATGCGTTTCGCTTTTTCAAGCAGGGCCCCGTACTGTTCTTCAAATGCTCGATACCCTCGCCCCCAGTATACTGGATAATCATAGGAAAGCTCCTCATTTCCACCAATAACATAAAGTGTGTTACTTAGTGTCTCCCGAGCATCAACACAAGCACGAAGCAGAGTGTATGTCCCTGAAGCGTTATCAATAGCACCAGGACCAATTGAATCATAATGAGTAAACACAATGTATTCAGGATCAATACTGTTGCCAACTAAAATATTTGCCGAAACATGATCTACTGGCACCACCTCAACAATTCCATTAACTTCCTTTGCCTCGACAAGAGTTGGGATGTCTAACACGTCAACAGCAACAGACGGGGCAAAATAAAAATTTGCCTGAGAAATTGCACCAGGAGAGCGCGGGTTAAAATTAATGTTTGTGTCATCAATATTTTTTTGTGAACTAATCAAAGAGCTTAACAAGTTGTACTGATTTGGTATTTCTCCGCTTCGCAATCCTGTTGGTAAACACGGAACTGAGACCCCGTCTGCAACCAGAGAAACATGATCATACCGCGGTAATCGTGTATTAAATTCTTGCACCAAAAAATCAACACCGGAACGTAAAAGAAATGATTCAATCATTTTTCGAGCTTGCACCTCAACACTCCCCTGCCTGTGCCCTAAAGCAACAAAATCAGCAAGCCAAGATGCATATGGAATAGATAATAAAGACATAAAATATATTAAAATAAATTTAGAGGGGTCTTGTAAAAAGACCCCCCACACACCCAAACCCAAAAGCTTCGTATGCTACAAAATCATCGACCGATCTTGGTCGTGCATTACCGCAGGAACAGCGTCATACCAGTTAAAGCCTTCGGCAGGGTAAAACCCTTGCCAACTATGCCAGCGCGGCATTGGAACAATCAGCGGTGTTAAACCAAATAATGCCTCGACTTCGTTAAAGCTAGGCTCAAAAACCTCAGCCGTAAATCGATCCAAAACCGCACCAGACTCACCACCATGATAATCTTCGAACAGCACTCCATGAGCCACAAACATTGCAAGATACGCGGTATAATAATCTTTTGCCCGACCAAAATCACTAAACCACTCAGAATAGTCCGCAAAAAAAGCCGCATGACCAGACAAGTGCTGATTTCGCTCGTGCTCATGAAAACGAACCAAAGGACGACTTCTGTCTTGGCACATAATTTTTCCAAGCTGCTGACCCTGACAACGAGGCATCGTCTGCAAAACACGTTTTTCTGTTTTTGGACCACCCGAACGACCGACACCACAAAACACATGATGTTTGATAAGTGATCGCTTATAGGAACTGAGAGATACAAACGTATCGTCAATATATGACCCAAAATACGGGACCAGGCCACTCGCCTCAGCCAGCCGATAAAACACTGCGTCTTCCATTCGAAACGCAGGAGCGTGACGAAAAAACACACCAAAAGGTTTATTAAACCGAGTAATATCCGGAAGGCTTCTTCCGCCAACAGAGAGAAAATAATCGTTCAAAAGAGGTTTTACCTCCTCACGTTGCCTGAGGGTTTTGGCTGCCTCATGTGCGCCAATATAAAATGATTGTGTTTCAAGCACAGGCTTTCCCTTTCATGGGTAAAGAATATAAAAGAACAGAATATACCTCCAGCTTACTTGGAGGTTTTTGCAAACGATACTATTTGCAAAAACCTTCAAACAAAAACAGTCGAATGTCTCGACTGTTTTGGAAGATGTGAAAAAGGAGATTATTCACCAAACACACAACCAAAACAACCCGTCTTCTTAATTGAGACGACATTCTTGGTGCACATAATTGGTGATACTGCTTTGTAGTTCATATATATCTAGAGTAACACACCAGAACATACCGTCAAGCACATTTATCCACAACAATACATAAAAAACTACGAAACAAAAAACACTCCATAATATATGAGTGCTTTTGTGCTCTCGCCAGGAATCGAACCTAGACCTATGGCTCCGCAAGCCACTGTTCTATCCATTAAACTACGAGAGCTTCAACAGTTCGTGGCTAGTATACGGAATTTTTCTGATTTTGTCAATAATACAAACGCAAAAAGAGTGGTCACCCACTCTTCATTATGCACACACAATAATTATTAATGAATTTGCCAATTTCTTGCAAACCGTGTGCTTGCTGGTTCAGCATCCTCCTCTAGGTTCTCTTCTAAATACTCAAGTAACACATTCCGCAACGCAACGGGGTCAACATGAGCCAAATCTAAATATATTTTTGGCTGATACATTGACTCTGGTTGAAAAAATACTGTTTTTACTTCTGGCGGTTTATAAATAATATAAAACTCTTTTAACTCTTTCCAAGGATAAAACCGATACCCCACAATAAGTCCCAATTCACAGACAACCACATCAACCTGTTGTGGTGTTTGGTTTGCTTGAAGATACAAAATTATACCAAAAAGCATAATAATAAGTGAAAATAGAAAATTTCCAGTTACTGCGCCGTACACAAACAAGGCTAACCCTAGTACACCTATAACAACATACCACCGACGAGAGCGATCGTGGTGTTCAAACTCTTTTACCTGCCACGCCGAAAGCGTATTTCCAGTAATAGTGTCTTGAGAAATAATTTCAGGCATATGTATAATGTTATAGACGAATTTAGTGATAGTATACCACATATTACAGATGATTGAAAAGAGTCTGATAAGTCATTGCTTTTTTCCTAATTTTAGTATATACTCAAGCAGTATGAGAATAGAACCTGTGAATTTTTTGGCTGATGGAACACAGCGTGCCAGTTCGAAGAAATATCGACGGGTTTTTTTTATTTTTATTGTATTTGGTATATTGTATTTATCTGGCTGTGTAAGTGAAAAATTCTTTTTAGGAAACCTTCCACAAGAAGCGGCGGCCTATGACCCAGTAACCTTAGAACCATTAGAAAGAAAAGGGTTTTTTGGAAAAATGCGTAAACTAGTATTTAGCCAAGAACCGCACCTAGCAGGAAAGAAAAAAGACCGTATTAACATCCTATTACTTGGGCAAGGTGGCCCCGGACATGATGGCCCCTACTTGACAGATACCATAATTATTGCCAGTATTAAGCCATCAACCAAAGAAGTGGCCATGATTTCTATTCCACGAGACCTGGCGGTTGACATACCAAAACACGGAATCAGAAAGATTAACCACGCCAATGCGTTTGGAGAGTCTGCTAATTACAAACAAGGACCAGAGTTGGCTAAAAAAGTTATTGAAAAAACATTCGATATTCCAATTAATTACTATATTCGAGTGGATTTTCGGGCATTTAAAGAAATAATAAATGAAATTGATGGTATTACCGTAGATGTTGAGCGCACGTTTACAGACCAAGAATACCCCGCCCCAAATGATGAATTCCAAACGGTACACTTTTCTCAAGGCGTACAGCAAATGAATGGCACAAAAGCACTCACCTTTGTTCGATCCCGTCATGGGAACAACAATGAGGGGTCTGACTTTGCCCGCTCAAAGCGCCAACAACGAGTACTCCTTGCGATAAAAGAAAAAGCGCTATCATTTCAGACTCTTGCAAACCCACTCAAGATACAGTCCATCATTCAAACACTCGGGAGCAATATTGTAACAAATCTTGCGTTCTCAGATATTATAACCATGACAAAGCTGGCAAAAAATTTCGACATAGACCATATTACCACGCTTAACATAGCAAGTGGACCAGAAGGGTTCCTTGATCATGGAAAAAACGAACGCGGAGAATATGTTCTTATACCAAAAGAAGAAAACTTTGATCGCATAAACGAAGCAATTGAAATGATATTTGAAAAAAAAGAGTACAAAGAAGAAAATACCTCCCCTAGACCAAAGGAGCCGACAGTACGTTACGATAATATAAACATAGAGATACACAATGGAACTTGGCGCGCCGGGCTTGCAGCAAGAACAAAAAAGACCTTACTTGAAAACACCTTCCATGTATCACTGATTCAAAACAGCAAGGAGCGGCCAATAGAAGAATCCTACTTCTATGTTGCGGGCGAAGTGTCACCTAACACGATAGAGGCACTTAAAAAAACACTCCCGATTCAGCAATCATTCACACTGCCAACAAGCTCTTTTTCAACAAGCACGACAGATATACTTATAATTTTAGGAGAAGATTTTTTAGAATAAACGTATGACAACAAACATGAAACAAACACCAACAAACACTCTTACAGTAGCACTGGTAGGGAGAGTTAATGTTGGAAAATCGACATTATTTAATGCACTTATCGAGTCACAAAAAGCAATAGTTTCAAATACACCAGGAACTACACGTACAAGCAATGAGGGAGACTGTATTTGGCGCGGAAAAGATGTGCACATTATAGATACCGGAGGACTTACTTTTGAAGATGAGGTTCTTTTTGAAAAAGAAATTTTAGCACAATCCAAAAAAGCAATGAAGCAGGCTGACATTATTTTATTTATTACCGATGCAAAAACAGGGGTTCTACCGCAAGAAAAGACACTCGCAAAACATTTACGAAGAATTACAGAAAAACCCGTCATACTTGTAGCAAACAAAGTAGATAACAAAAGAATTGCTGCAACACTAACCACACCAGATTGGTACAAACTTGGTCTTGGTGAACCATTCCCTATTTCTGCAGTTAACGGAAGAAATACTGGTGATTTACTAGACCATATATTTGATTTAGCAAAAGAACGAAACATCTCAACAAAAGACACGGCACAAGAACCGATCAAAAATAATATCACCATTAGTCTCATTGGGAAACCAAACGTTGGTAAGTCTTCACTCTTTAATCAAATAATAAAAGAAAACAAAGTGATCGTCAGTGATGTTGCACACACCACACGTGAACCATACGACACAGACGTGACATACACTCACAAAGTTGGTGACGAAGAGATTGTGCAACCCATTACCTTTATAGATACTGCAGGAATTCGAAGAAAATCTAGAGTAAAAGGCAAACTTGAAAGAGAAGGGATAGGAAAGAGCATTAACACGGTTGATGATTCGGATATTATCCTATTTACCATAGACGGATCAGAACCAATCTCCTCACAAGACATGCAACTTGGTGGGCTTATAGAAAAACGATCAAAAAGTGTTATACTACTCATAAACAAATGGGATCTTGCAGAAGACACGAGTGACACAAACAGGCAGCAAGTAAAAAGAATGGTGTATAGCTATTTCCCACACCTCAAGTTTGCAGAGATTGTATTTGTAAGTGGAAAATCAGGGTACGGTGTGCACAATATTTTTCCAATTATTATGCAAGCATGGGATGCACGGCACACAGTTATTCCACAGGCCGCACTCAATAACTTTCTCAAACAGGTCACCCAAAAACACCGACCATCACGTGGAAAAGGTACGCGCCACCCACGACTCCTTGGGCTCAAACAAATCAACAGTGCACCGCCTATTTTTGAAGTTATCGTAAAATATCGTACGTCACTCCACAGATCGTATATGAATTATATGGAAAACAAACTCAGAGAACAGTTCAATTTTTTTGCCACCCCAATAGTAATTAAGCTTACAAAAAGTAAAAAATAATATGTATCTTGTGGTTGGTCTTGGAAACCCAGGAAAACGCTACCAAAAAACACGTCATAACATAGGGTTTATGATTCTTGATGCATTACTTGAAAAAGAACGTAAACACGACAATTCTCTTTCGTGGAAACTAAGTAAAAAACACAATGCAGAAATTGCCACAATACACAAAGATGGCAACAAAATACTTCTTGCAAAACCAATGACTTTTATGAATGAGTCAGGTCAATCCGTAAACCTTCTTATGCAATACTACAATATTCCGCATAAGAAACTCACTGTTGTTCATGATGAGAAAGATCTTACCTTAGGCATAACAAAAACTCAAAAAGACCGTGGACATGCAGGTCACAATGGTATTAAGTCTATTATACAACACATAGGCACAAAAGATTTTAACCGAATACGCGTGGGAATAGCGGCAAAAAGTGAAAGAAAAATGGCAGATACAGCAAAATTTGTTCTTGGAAAGTTTGGTCTCTTTGAAAAAAGAGATTTGCACAAGACTGTAGAAGCAAGTGTTGGTGAAATTTATTCTCTAACCACCTAACATGCTACCAAAGGAGGTGTTGTTTTCATATTTCCCAAAAAACACACGTGCACGATATAACAGACTTATTGAGACATTCTCCTCACTAGACACTGCATGGCTAGCACAAAAAAAAGATTTTAAAGAAACCAAATGGAAAAAAGAACTTATAGACCAGTTCTTTTTTTGGAAAAAAGATTTTGACGAAGAAAAAGCTGAGAAAATACTAGAACAACAAGATATTGTATATGTATTGCCAACTGATCCTGGCTACCCAACACTACTCCAAGATGTGTATGACCCACCATTCTGTTTGTTTATGCGCGGGTCACTCAAAGAATGTGCAATTCCTTTGGCTGTGGTTGGCCCAAGAAAAAATACGCCATACGGAAAACACATTGCCACAGAGTTGGTAACAGAACTTGTCGAATCCGGAGTAAGTATTGTGAGCGGTTTAGCATATGGTATAGATGCGATTGCACACTCTACCGCACTTTTAGCAAAAGGAAACACGGTTGCTGTACTTGGGGGTGGTGTAGACAAATACCACATAACACCCGTTGTCCACACAGAGCTTGCCGACAGAATAGTTGAAAGCGGAGGCGCTATTTTATCTGAGTTTCCACCTGGAACCGTACCAACCAAATTTACATTTCCAAAAAGAAATAGAATTGTAGCGGGCATGTCCATAGGCACGCTCGTAATTGAGGCTGGAGAAAAGTCGGGAGCACTTATTACTGCACAATGTGCCATTGATGCACATCGTGATGTGTTTGCTGTACCACAAAATATTAATTCTCCAAATTCGAGGGGTGTACACAAACTCATCCAATCTGGCGCACATCTAGTAACACAGGCAAGTGACATGTTGGAAATACTCGAAGTTGAAACACGTGCACAGTATAAAGAAAACAAAAGGGTCATCCCCACTTCCCCCACTGAGGCTATTGTACTACAACATATCACCCATGAACCAATCCACATAGACATGCTTATAAAAAAAACCAACATGCAAAGCGCAGAAGTAACCAGCACGCTCACACTCATGGAAATGAAAGGTATGGTAAAAAATATCGGAAATATGATGTATATTGTCCACACATAGCAAAAAATATATACTCACGTATAAATTCATGGTATAGTGTATAGTGCTTGACAAAATACGTACTATTCGTTTACTATATCCTGAGTTACCTTATTTTTATATTTTATGCCAAAAACACTTGTTATCGTAGAATCCCCCACAAAAGCAAAAACTATATCCAAATTCCTTGGTTCATCTTACATTGTCACATCCTCATTTGGACATGTACGTGATCTTCCAAAAAGCACCATGGGAATAGACACAGAACATGGAACGTTTACCCCACAATACCGTGTTTCACCAGATAAGACACAGCAAGTAAAAAAGTTAAAGGAGCTAGCAAAAAAATGTGAAAATAATATTATTTTTGCCACTGATGAAGACAGAGAAGGCGAGGCAATATCTTGGCACTTGGCGCAAATTTTAGGCATTGACCCAGAACGTGCACAGCGCATTGCATTTCATGAGATTACCAAACATGCAGTAGAAGAAGCACTTCAGCACCCAAGACACATAGACCAAAAGCTTGTTGATGCTCAGCAGGCAAGGCGCGTGCTTGATAGATTGGTTGGCTATGAGCTTTCACCATTTTTATGGAAAAAAGTTTCACCCGGGCTTTCTGCAGGACGCGTACAGTCTGTTGCCGTAAGGCTTGTTGTAGAAAGAGAAAAAGAACGTGACGCCTTTAATAGCCAAGAATACTGGTCTCTTAAAGGTGTGTTTTCCAAAAAAGACAACACCGACCACACTTTTGAAGCAAAACTCAACACCGTAGATGGAAAAAAACTAAAAAAACTGGCAATAGAAAACAAAGAACAGGTTGACACGTTTCTTTCTGACCTAAAAGACAAAAAATACACTGTTTCGAGCATGGAAAAAAAAGAAGCAAAGCGCACTCCCCCACCTCCATACAGAACATCCACACTTCAACAGCAGGCAAACCAAAAGTTGGGATACTCTTCAAAACAAAGCATGCGCCTGGCACAACAACTCTATGAAGGTGTAGACATAGGATCCGAACATGTTGGACTAATTACCTACATGCGAACAGACTCAACCAATCTCTCGTCAAAATTTTTATCAGAAACCCAACACTTTATTCGTAGCACCTACGGTGAAAACTTTTGCGCACCAAAAACACGAGTGTACGCAAAAAAAACAAAAGGTGCCCAAGAGGCTCACGAAGCGATTAGACCTACTGACCCAAACAAAACTCCAGAAGCTATATCTGGGTATCTCACACCACAACAGTTCAAACTCTATTCTTTGATCTGGAAACGAGCTGTTGCCACCCAAATGAGCGATGCAAAGCTGGACAAGACAACGATAGACATAGAAAGTACAGAAGCCCAAAAAGTTTATGGGTTTAGGGCAACAGGTCAAATTATTACATTTCCAGGTTGGCTCAATCTATACCCTCAGGCGGTAAAAGAAGATAGTCTCCCAGAAACTGCCGTAAACGAGCAAATTACCTGTTCAGAGCTTAACACAGAGCAACACTTCACCCAACCGCCAGCTCGCTATTCTGATGCGACTCTTATTAAAACATTGGAGGAATTAGGCATAGGTCGCCCTTCCACTTACGCCCCAACCATCGCAACTATTGAAGCAAGAAAATATGTCGACAGAGATGAAAATAAAAAATTTCTCCCACTTGACGTTGCGCATATTGTCAATGAGGTGCTCGTAGAACACTTTACCGCAATAGTTGATTACAGTTTTACCGCCCAAATGGAAGAAGACTTAGATGCCATAGCAGAAGGTGAAAAAGAATGGAAGCCTATTATAAAAGCTTTTTACATACCATTCCACGAAACCATTGTAGAAAAAACAGAACACGTTTCTCGCGAAGACATATCTCATGCCAAAGAACTTGGCATAGACCCAAAAACCAAAAAACCAGTATCTGCCAAAATAGGAAGGTATGGACCGTTTGTTCAGCTTGGTACAAAAGATGATGAAGAAAAACCACGTTTTGCATCTCTCCGTGAAGGGCAAATGATTCAAACCATTACTCTAGACGAGGCATTAGTATTACTCAGTCTCCCAAGAACACTTGGTAAGGATGAAGAAGATCAGGATATTAAGGCTAACGTGGGAAGGTTTGGGCCATATGTACAAGTAGGTAAAGAATACTTCTCGATTAAAAAAGCTGAAAAAGACCCCTACACTATTACTCTTGAAGAGGCCAAAGAAATTATTACTCTTGGCAGAGAAGAAAAGGCAAAAAAGATTATTCGTACTTTTGTAGAAGAAGGTATACAAATACTGCGCGGACCATATGGTCCATATATTACGGACGGCACAAAAAATGCACGTATACCAAAAGATGAAGAACATCCTGAAAACTATACACTAGAACAATGTATAGAAATGTTAAAAAATGCAAAACCCAGCCGTAGAGGAAGAAAGAAGACCACGGCAAAGAAAAAGAAGCCTGCCACAAAAAAGCCAAAAAAATAACGAAACAACACCCACAGGAATCCGTGGGTGTTGTTTTTTTATCCGGTGTTGTGAGTGCACATAAGAACAAAACACAAGGTTGAGCTTGACAAAACAGTCATACCATGCTATAATAGAGCGTCGGAATATAGTGATGAATATGTTCGGTGCTTGAGTCGTGAGTTCCCCTCCTTTACTTGCGCTCGTGCTGAACATACTCATCAGTATAGTAAAAAAGACCTGTAGCATGTTCGATGCTTGAGTAGCGAGGTTCCCCTCCTTTACCTCAATACTCGTATCGAACATAGTGCAGGTCTTTTTTTATGACAGGTTTGTACCACAAAAATATAGACAATATACAGTATAAAAAAAGAATATTTTACAATGAAACACTGACATACTCTGAGAAATAATCCACAAGAATAAAAAAAATAGTTGACACATAATCTAGATTATAGTATTATATTCACACTGCAGTGTACAAATTTCTGTACTATTCCAGCTTTTATTAGTAATACATTCTATGGGTAAAAGAAAAAAGAACAACCAAATAGAGAAACAACGAAGACTTGTTGCTCGATTGAAAAGAAATGCAAAGCGAATAAAGCGCATGGCAAAGGAAAAAACTCCAGGCCAGCTTCTTCATGAGATTATGTATGGATCATTGTAGTGTAACTTGATCCATACAAACTCTTGTGATATACTGTTGTAGAGAAAAAACACACAGTTACATAAAAAATTTACGGACCGGTAGTTCAATTGGCTAGAGCACCGCCCTGTCACGGCGGAAGTTGCGGGTTCGAGCCCCGTCCGGTCCGCCACAAAAATACCCATGACTGGGTGTTTTTTAGTTAACGCCTGGAGCGTCCCGACTGAGACAGTCGGGAAAGTTGCGGGTTCGAGCCCCGTCC
>Ga0163108_10001223_pt1 | contig 18864 bp, 13 predicted proteins | sample Fk1155metaG_FD_109644 | JGI IMG/M metagenome (GOLD analysis project Ga0163108, IMG submission 109644) | Marine microbial communities from the Central Pacific Ocean - Fk160115 155m metaG | ecosystem: Environmental > Aquatic > Marine > Oceanic > Photic zone | place: The Central Pacific Ocean...
AGCGGGCACGGCGTCACCGACACAAACACTCCTTCGACTGCTGGCCCCTCGGCGACACATCCCGTGATGGCGGAGGTGCCAGGTGATCCCACGGTCTATAATACGTCCAGCACGCTGCGTCGCTGGCGCCTAATGTTGATCGTGACGGGTTTGTATCGACTGGAGTTTCATGAGTAAACCCGTTTCATCCGATGAACTGGCGGCCTTCGACTACGAGTTGCCGGAGAGGTTGATCGCTCGGCAGCCTCCCGCTCGTCGGGATGGCGCCCGAATGCTACTCGTCGATCGCGACAGCGGAACGATCGCCTCCCGGCTCATCACCGACCTCCCGGAACTCCTGGCCGTCGATGACTGTCTGGTTCTCAACGACACCCGGGTGCTGCCTGCCCGCCTGTTCGGGCGGCGGATCGCAACCGATGGGCACTGGGAAGGTCTCTTCCTCGGGTCTGATCCGGCAGGTCGTTGGCGACTGATTGGCAAGACGCGCGGAAAACTCCAGCCCGGTGAACGAATTGCTCTGACGCCGGCCCACCCCGAGTCCGAAGCCTTCCCGCCATGCGAATTGTCCCTCATCGAGCAGGAGTCGTCGGGCACCTGGGTGGCCACACCCCAGCCACCAGAAGCCGTGCAGACCATCCTCGACCGCTATGGCACGATGCCACTTCCTCCCTACATCCGCCGCCCGATCGCCACGGCCGAGGACCGTCAACGTTATCAGACGGTCTATGCGGAGCACGCCGGTGCAGTCGCAGCCCCTACGGCCGGCCTGCATCTCTCACACCAACTACTGCAGGAGTGCCGCGATCGTCCACTGGGGATCGAGAAACTCACTTTGCACGTCGGCCTGGACACCTTCCGCCCGATCAGCGTAGGAAACCTCGATGAGCACCAGATGCACTCCGAGTGGTGTCGGCTGGCGTCAGAAGTCGCCGACAAATTGAATGCGGTTCGACACGCTGGAGGACGGATTGTTGCTGTTGGAACGACGGTTGTCAGGACACTGGAATCGGCTGCTGACGGGAGCCGTTTAACGTCATTTGATGGTTCGACCGACCTGTTCATCCGCCCCGGCCACCATTTTTCGGCTGTCGATGCCCTGCTGACAAATTTCCACCTGCCCCGTTCGACGCTCTTCGTGCTGGTCTGCGCTTTTTGTGGACCAGATCTGGCCCGCGAGGCCTATCACCATGCAATCGCAGACTGCTATCGTTTCTACAGTTACGGCGATGCCATGCTCATCCTGTAAGATCACCTGTAGCAACTGGGCCGATTCTACGGCGCCCTGGCCCTTCCTCGAGGAACTTGACCCAACAGGGTCGGAATTCACTTTGACGCAAGGTCGGCGACCCAGATAGTATGGGGGGTCTACATGGAGTTGGGCGCCACGGAGCGGGCTTCCCTGGATTTTGTTGATGTAGGTAATCGGTATGAAATTCCTTCGCATCACTTCGATTGCTGTTTTTCTGGCTGCCGTTACAGCACTGATCTCTCCGGCATTGGCCCAGAGCCAGTCGCGGTTCTCCCAGGATCCGTTCCTGATGGTACCCAACAAGTACCGCAACCAGGTCCTTTTCGATGATTACCTGGCACCGCAGGGCAACTTCGCCAAACTGCCTGACCGAGCCAATGACATCCTGATCGCCCATCGGATTGCCCAGCAACAGGTCGACCTGGCGATTGATTACCTGAAGTCGAATCGGCGACAGATCCTCGCCGGTATCGATCCCTTCTGGAACCAGGTCTACGGTCCGATCACCAAGATGAAGGAAGTCGCCATTCTCTCGGCCAATCCGATCTCTGGCCTGGGCAACATCGATGACGGCGACTACATCATCGAGCAAGAGGATGCCGGTGACGCCAGCCCACCCTCACCTCCGGATCCCCCCCACGTCGCATTCCGATCACACCTGAAAAAGGGAGACTGGCTGTTCATTGCCGAGCGACTGCCCGACGGCACTCTCGACGAAGGGTACGTCCGCCGTGTCTACGACATCACTCACGACGACGAGTACGACGACCAGGAAATCGAGCTTGATCCCAACGGCGAACCCGTTCCGGTCGACCTCGAAGAGGCCGTCATCTATCGCGTGCAGCGGTTCGACAAGCAGGCTGACCCGACCATCTACCAGAACGTGCTGGCCACTTTTCAGTCGATCAAGGCTGCGTTGTCGGGGCGTGATCCGACGACGATGGACACTGACCTGACGGTCGAGGACATCAACTACCACGGTCGCTTTCACGATTTCAACCAGGAATACGCTGCCGATGATGGGCTGCTGCCATCACTCGATCCGCTGGGCGATTTTCCCGCGATCCCCGAGGGACTGGTCGCCGACCGCCGCTTGCGTCAGGCCGGGCTGTCCAACTCCGATTCCCACTATCACCTCGACCGCCTCTACGATATTGCCAACCGCAATCTCGTCGACCGTAACGGCGACGACGTCTTTTTCGGAGGCGATCTGACCAAGCCGATTCCGCTGATGTGGACCCAGGACAACGAGTTGCCCCTGGAGTTTGACACTCGCAATCCGGTCGCCGGCGCCACCGACCGCGACCGGGCGTTTTTCTCGAACCGGCAGACCGTCTTCGGCGGCCTCGACGACCACTGGAACCAGTATGTTGGTGACGCCTTTCTGCGACTTGACGAGGACGGTGTCCCCCAGATTGAGCACGACGGTGAGTTTTACGACAGCAGCATTTCTGGCACGTCGATCGAGGAACGAACGCGGCGAGAGCGAACGCCCGCCGGTGGCACGCTCCTGACCGACGCCTTCGGCAATCCGATCTACGAGATTGCCAAGGTGCAGGAACGGGCGACTGCCGTCACCGGTTCCAGTGGCAATAACAGTTTTCGCCAATGGCAGAACATCGTGCAGTCTTTTGCCGAATACGGGTCGAGCAGTTTTCTCGACGACGAGGACAACTGGAACCCGGTCGGCGTAATTGGATTCTCTGGCATGCTCGGCAGTGGTGGAACCCAGGAACAACACGCACGCGACGCTGGCAGGTTCGCCCGGTTTGCCAACCTGATCCGGATCACTCCCGGCGGTGGCCCGAGCGTCGAACCGTTCGGCAAACGCAGCCAAGCGAACTTCAACCCGATCGTTCCCCGGCAATAGCAGGGCCACCGTCGGCACCGCAGCCTCCCTGCAGTCTGGGATCTGCTCGGATCAGGCGAGGTGCCCCGAGGCCTCGCCAACCGGCGGCGCGGATGGTCGGCCTCAGCGACCGCCGGTTCCGGGAACCTTGATCGGCACGCGACCGTCAAGGTAACGCCAGTTCTTCAGGAAGTTCAGCAGATCGGCCATCTGGGCCTGGCTGATATTCTTCTCCAGTCCCTCGGGCATCAAAGAGATCCCGTTGGACTTCAGCACCTCGATGTCGTCCCGCAGGACGCGGACCACTTTGCCTTCGGCCTGTCGCAGTGTCACGGTTGTCGGCGTTTCCGAGGCCACGATACCTGTCAGAACTCGCCCGGCGTTGGTCACCAATGAATAACTGAAGTAGTTGTTGTCGACGGCACGGTTGGGATCCAGGATCGATAACAAGAGTTGCTCGCGGGTCCGTCGTCGCGAATCGGCGATGTCCGGAGCGACGTCAACTCCTATCTTCTCCACACGGTGACACGCCGCGCAGTTCTTCCGGAAAATTTCTCGCCCACGCTTCGGATTCCCGGCGTGTTTCAAGACCTCCTGATACTCGCGGATCACCAGTCGTCTCGCCGCCGGTACCAGGCCAGACAGTATCTGTCGTGCCCGTTCGCGTATCCCCTTGTCCTTGTAGTCCCGAAGTCGAGTGACGCGCGCCGGATCGATGTCGGCCCTGACAATCCGCCCTTTCTCGATTGCTTCCAGCAACAACGCGGCACGTTCCGGATCCGACATCAACACGTCCAGTGCCAGACGACGCGAGGCCGCAGTCATCCCGGCATATTTTTTCAAGACCACCTGGCCGATCCGGCCACCCGCGAAGTCACGCAACGTTCGCAGCGCCTCGATGTCACCGCCACGAAATCTCTTCAACAAGGGTTCCACAACCCGCCCTGGAGGCCCGGACCGCAACAGCACCGTCACCTCCCTGGCAACGTCTCCGGACGGGGAAGCTGCCAACCACTCCAGCAGCGTTGTCCACAGTCGAGCCAATCGGACCCGGTCAACAGGATCCGGCAGTCTTGCCAGCGATCGCCCCCCGGAACGCAAACCGTCATCAAGCCCCTGGAGGCCTGAGAGTTGCACGCGAGCCCACTCTTCGCCCTCGGCGATTTCCGATTGTGGTGACAGCAGTTTCAGTGTCGCCGCAACTTCCTGCGAATCACTCCGCCGACCAATCGTCTCCGCAATCGATTTCACCAACAGTCGCAGTTCCTTGAACCGGCACTCGTCTTTTGCAGAGGCTGACTTGATGAGTTCTGCAAGCAACACGGATCCGAACCGGCCCGCACCGGCCACAACCGCTTCGCGGGTCCACGAGTCCATCGGCGTCTGCAGACACGCGTTGACGGCCACCTTTACGAGTGGCACGGCCGTTTGCGAATCGTCCCAATCTGGATGGCGACGTTGGCTGAGCAGGTATTGGAATCGCAGCGGTGCAGCGGCAAGTCGTTCGACGGCAACCTGACCCAGCAGTTGCGGATGTTCCCGCAGCAGCGTTTCCGACAGGATCAATGCCTGTACCACGACGCGATCATCGGCAGCTGACAACGCGGTGCCGATCAGTTGGGCCGATGTTTCGCCGAGACCGTCAAGAGCCCACAGGGCGTGAATTCTGCCGATCACGTCCTTTGAAGCAGTGGCCAATCGCTGAAGTGCCGGAATCGCCCCACGATCCTGTCGCTGGTAAATCAGTCGCGCCGCGGTATCTCTCCTCCACCCATTCGGGTGTGACAATTCCGCAACCAGTTTGCTTCCCGACAAACGCCCCAGTGCCGGCGCCGCCTCGTCGCGATTCGCGGTAACATGACCCACAGGGACGATGCGATAGATCCTGCCCCGGTCGTTTCCCGCGTAATTGTCCGGCCGGTTCTTCAGTTCTTCAGGCACCCACTGGGGATGTTCGACCACGGCCCGATACATGTCGACGACGTAAAGTGCCCCGTCGGGTCCAACTTCGAGATTGACTGCCCGGAACCACTCGTCCCGTGACGCCAGAAATTCCACGCCCCGACGTCCTGGCGAACCGGCCAGAGTCACACCCTCGCGGGAAAGACGCTCTCGGTGCACGAGATTTCCGGTCGGGTCACAGACGAAGGCGTTTCCAGAACAATCGGGTCCCAGCAGGTGGCCACGGTAGATGGTTACACCGCAGGCGGCGGTGAATTGCCCTTCGTGGAGTGTCGACGTGACCCAGGTCCGCGACACGGGAAACACCCGGGACACGGCGCCGGGTGTTACAACATCATGCACGGTCGCCGCGACCGCCAGGTGTGGATTGCCTTCCAGGTAACGGCCCGCCAGCACCACGTGACGGCAGGGATTACGATTGCTGCAAACAAACCGGCGGCCCAGGTCGTCGAATGTCAGGCCGAACTGCCCGTTGCCGTTGACCGGTTCACACCCACCGGCGAGAGGGTCGAACCGAAAATCCCGGCCACTGATCGAAACGGCCTTGCTCTTCTTGCCCTTCACCGCCCGCCGCGGCGTCACCATTCCTCCGCGAAGCCCGTTGGCCACGTAGACGCGATTGTCCATCGCAAAGGTTGGATGGTTCGCCCGCAACTGCGGGTTCTCCTGTTTGAATCCCGAGTACCACGTTTCGCGAACGTCGGCGACGCCATCCCCGTCACGATCGGCAAGAAAGAGCACCTCGCCGGCCACGGTCACCAACACTCCGTCGTTCCAGGGTTGAAGCCCCGTCGCAAACAACAGGCCCTCGGCAAACACCCGGGACGTCTCGTAGCGTCCATCTCCGTCGGTATCTTCCAGCCAACGAACCCGAGACCGCGGCGGTTCCCCCTTGGGAGGGCCGTTGGGGTAATCCCCCATCTCGACCACCCACATCCGACCATTTTCATCGAAACGAACAGCCACCGGATCCACCACTTGTGGTTCAGCTGCCGCGATCTCAATGCGGTAACCCGGATGCAGACGGAACTCGGCCAGGGCAGCGACCGGGTTCAATGGACTGGCGGGGGGGCGCTCCTTGGCGACCTCCTCTGCTGTTAGCGTACCGCACGCAACGGCCACAACAACCGCGGTTTTCAGCGACGTCAACACCACCTGCATCGTCCGCTCCCCCGATCGACCCTTCTCGATCGGAGTAGCATAACAGAATCGTCGCCTCAGTCGTGGATATGGAACAGTCGCCTTAACGCCTCGAGCAACCCGTGTGGCGTGCCTTCCCGCGCCTCGTTCCGCAGCGTCTCCAGTGGCGGGTGCAGCAACTTGTTGACGATCCGTTGTATGGTCTGCTCGACCTGGCCCATGTCCTCCTCTTCGAGATGACCGAGTTTGGTCCGCAACCGTTCCAGTTCCTGCTCGCTGACTTCAAGCCACTGTTCCCGCAACCGTTTGACGATGGGACCGGTGGCCCTGTGGTAGACCTCCTGCATGAACCGGTCGGATTCCTCGTCGATGATCCCCAGTGCCCGTTCGATCTCGCGCGATCTCAGTTTCCGATTTCGCTCGCACGTCGCCTGCAGATCGTCCACGTCGTAGAGAAATACGTTGTCATCGATTTCGGCCACGTCCGGTGAAATGTCGCGCGGCGCGCCCAGGTCCAGCACGAAGACAGGTTGATCACTGTTTCCCTTCCGGGCACGACGAAACATCTCGGCGTCGACGATCGGCTGGTCGGCACCGGTCGCCGATACGACCACGTCGGCACGACCCAGCAGATCGTGCAGTTGCTCCATCCCGTAGCCTGAGCCACCCCATTCCCGGGCCAGCACTTCCGCTCGTTGCGGATCCCGGTTGATTACCAGTACCTCGCGAACACCGTCATCTTGCAGGTAACGCAGCGTTTCTTCTGCCATTTCTCCTGCACCGATTACCAGCACCGTCTTGTCGTCAAACCGGTCAAAAATCCCCCTGGCGAACTCACCCACGGCCACGCTGGCAATCGACACCCGTCCTTCGGCCAGACGTGTTTCCGACCGCACACGTTTCGACACCCGGATTGCCCCTTGAAACAGTGCGTTGGTCAATGGGCCACACGCCTGATTTTCTTCCGACCGGCGATACGCATTCTTTACCTGGCTGACGATCTGCGGTTCGCCCAGCACCATGCTGTCGATACTCGAACAAACCCGGAACAGATGTCGCACCGCATCCGGGCCGTTGTGTGTCAACAGATCACCAAAAAACTCCTCGATGGGAATCCCGTGGAACCTGGAGAAAAACTCGGCCAGTTCGACGTGACCTGGAGCGCCACCCTCGTCATCCTGCGCCGTGTACAGTTCGACACGATTGCAGGTCGAAAGCACAACCGCTTCGCTGCCGGGAAAAGAACCCCGGAACTGGGTGTAGGCTTCAGCCAACTGGTCGTCACTGGTAAACGCCAGCCGTTCCCGGACATCCAATCGGGCCGTCTGATGGTTGCAGTAGATCACCTGCAATTTCACAGCGTGTCTCCCCTGCAAATGAGACAATCGTCGTGAAGCACGACTCCGCCGTGGCCAGATTCGAGGCCGATTTGTGGAAGCACCAGCAGGCTAACCACGGTCAGCAGCAGAAACGCACACGCCAGCAGGGTTCGCCAGGCCACCTGCTTTCCGGTGGCTCGCGGCGTCAGCAACATCCAACCAAAGACACCCGTCAGGCTCAACCAGGAAATCCCGTTGACGACGATCACCGGGTCTGCCAGCGAAAGCGATTCCGCCGAGCCGATCATCTTCAGCACCAAACCCGACCCCATGCCCAGCGTCAACAGCGGCACCGACACCATCACGCTCCACCAGTTGATCCTCGAAAGCCGCTCCAAGCTCGGGAGTCGCAGGCCATCGGCCCCGGAGTACTTGTGGCGGAGCCTGCGATGCTGCAGCAGGTACATCAAGCTCAGGACAATCCCTGCCAGCACGCCCGCCATGCCGATCGCAAGCGAGGCCGCGTGCAACATTGTCCATCCATGACGCGCTGTCAGCAGTGCATCGTTGGGAGTTGAAACAACGAAGTACGAGGCGGCTACCAGGGCCAGCACCAGTGGCAGCAGGAAGACGCCGATCGACACCTGTCGATCGAAGGTGATGACAAACAGGTAGAAGCCGACGACCAGCCACGCCAGCACCAGTGTCCAGTCACGACTGGAACTCAACAACGGCGGCAACTCGGACGCCCGCCCCTGGTTCCACAGAAACAACGTGTGCGCCAGGAAACCTGCTGCGGCGAAGGCGTACCCGCCCAGGAATCGCGTCGGGCTTTGCTTTTGCAGACGCAAAAGTTCCACCACCAACGCGACCGAATAGCTGGCAAGAAAGCAAAACACCGTGACGTTGGCCATCACCGACTCCAACGGCCCCACACCGTGAAATGTCCATCGTAATCACTGCCAAAGTATGCGGCCACCCGCGAAGTCCACGCCCCCCCGAATAGGTGGTCTTCCAGGCCACTTTGATTCCGGTCGTAACGGTTCGTCTCAATTCTCCACCCATTTCACGCCGATCTTCATCAATGGGGAGTGGCCGTGATTCGGCCAAGGGAGACGACGAAGATGCGTTTGACGCCCTGGTTGATTCCATTGCTTCTTTTCGGTCTTTCCGGCCGGGACGAACTTCTGTTGCCGGAAATGGCCTGCCCCCGTCACGACGCCGCCTGTTCGATCACCGTCCGAAACGGCCGGGCCAGCTTTCACGTGCCTCCGGCGACCGATGGACGGTTCGTGCTGATTGTCGCGAGCCTGGGTAGTTCCTCCCGTCGCTTCGAGATCCGATTGACGGCCTCCGATTTCGACTCCACCCGTCCGTCCCGTTTTTCTCAGGCCCTCACTCGACCTGTACGCCCTTACCGCAGAACTTTTCCACCGCAGCCGCTGGGACAGCCGCCGATTCCCGCCATCACCCTGGTGTCACTTCCCAGCACATCACGCACCTTCGATCTCCCACTGCTCAACGGCCAACCCGGCCGACGGGGCGGCAGCGTACGCGTCCGTGCACGGCTCGTCGCTCAAGGCCAACGAACCTCGATCTACGCCGATGACACCATTACCACACGAGGCCGTTCCAGGAGACTTGCCCGGCACGTGATTGATCTCCTCGAATCGCAGATCATGCCCGTCGCCGACCAGAACCACGACCCGCCTGCAGACATCGATGGCGACGGCCGTCTCGCCATTCTGCTCACACCCTGGCTCGACAGACTCCAGGGTGGACAAACTTCTGTTGGAGGGTTCGTCCGCGGAGCCGATTTTCACACCAACCCATCTCACCCCGGCTCCAACCATGCCGACATGATCTACCTCAATGCCAACCTGGTCCCCGGCGACCGTCTCAGAGACATCCTGGCTCACGAGTACCAGCACGTCTTGGCCTGCAGTCAACGCGACGCGACTGGTCGACCCCCTGAGGAGGACTGGTTGAACGAGGCGATCGCTCACCTGGCCGAGCCCGGTTCGACCAACATCCACAGCAGAGTCCAGGCGTATTTGTCGAACCCGTCTCTCTACCCGTTGGTGGTACCCGACTATTTTCGAGCTGGCCGCTGGCGTTGCGACGGATGCCGCGGTGCGACCTTTCTGTTCCTGGACTGGTGTCGCCACCAACATGGTCCCGGCCTGGCGGCCCGCCTGCTGCGATCACCCTGTTCGGGAGTCGCCAACATCTCCAGGGTCACCGCCACGTCCTTTCCCGTCCTCTTTCGGGATTGGAGCGTCGCGATGGTCTCGCAACGCGACAATCCCGCGTTCAACGGTCCTCGCGTCCTCGACTGGGACGCCACTGCTCCGTTGGCCTTGCAGCTTCACGGAACGTCGGCGGCTTTTGTTTCGCCACAGGTCGATTCGACGCGACCACAACTGTTCCGCATCGAAACTAGCCCCGGTGCTCGTTTGCAGCTGACCGTGGCCTGGCAATCCGACTAGGGCGCCGTTTCTTGCCCGGCGTACTTCGCCTGTTCCTTGAACAGTCGTGTCAACCGACTGATTGGGTACAGGCGAACCACTTTTCCCTTGTAGGTCACGCGGCCCCTGTCATCTCGTTCAATATGTTCCTGGACCTCGGCGCTGGCCTGGCCGGCGTAGAGTGCGGCAAATGTCTCCGGATCCACTCCACGGCCTTTCTCCAGATCATCACGGGCGTTGACGCCACCCACGCTGACCCCAAACAGGTTCAGCCCACGTGTTGCCGGAGCGTAGCGGCCTTCACGTTTCAGGGCATCGGCGGCGACCTTGATCGCGTCGAGACTGGCGGTAATCTTCAACGCGGTGTCCTTGGAGGGGCCCTGATTTTCGTCGGCCTTGTCTTGTGCTGAGAGTCCCTGCACCGAGAACATACCGACACTACCGGCCACGTAACCGGCGGTCAGAACGATCGACATCACAAGGCCGTTACTGATCTTTCGCATCCGTCGTCTCTCCTGCTATTTTCGGGCCGCGTGTTTCCCGGCCGAGGCATCGGGCATCTTCGCCAGACACCAGCGACTCTTTCAATCCTCTCACTGCCATCGTCAGTCCGCAAGAGCGGATTTCTTCAGGCGGCTTCCTGGTCGACGGTTCCCCGTCCCACCACCGTGCGACCTGCTTCACCACGCAGATGGGCAGATCGTCTGCCGGCATCGGTGGCTTTTCGTTGCGGCCTTCCAAAAATCGTCCCCGACAGCAGCATCACTCCCAATGATCCTCCCAGGGCGGCAAGGCAGCCCAGCACTGCCATTTCGTTGTCGGTGGCCGTGTTCAAGAATTCCATCATGGCCAAGTTCTCCCAGGAATCGGACACATCGTAACGGCGAGTGGGACCAGGCGCTTCTCGTCCCTTGGGGTGTCGGCGATCTGGGCTGGCCGTCTGCAACACGAAGGCCGGGGATGCGTTTAAGCCGATTCCATCGATTGTGCCTCGCGGAAATGACCTTGACCCTTACGCGTTGATTGCCGTATACGCGCCGATCACGACGTCGATCCCCCGCCGGTTGGTCTCTTGCCGTGCCGTTGCTTCAACGCTACATCCTCGGCCAGTTGTTTCGCGTCTTCATGGCCGTGCTGGCAGTCCTGACGATCGTCATGATCGTCGGGGGCGTCTTCCGCGAGGTCAGCGCCCATGGTCTGGGGATCTTTCAGTCGCTGCAGATCCTGCCCTATATCATCCCCAGCCTTCTGCCGTTCGCGATTCCGATCGCCGTTTTGATGACCGTCTGTATCGTCTTCGGACGGATGGCCGCGGATCGTGAAATCACCGCCGCCAAAGCGGCCGGCATCCCCGTCCTCACTATGCTCTGGCCCGCATTGTTCCTGGGAGGCGTTCTCAGCGCCGGCTCACTGCTGTTGACCGACCAGGTGATCCCCTGGTCGGTCGGCAACATTCGCCGCGTGGTCGCCTCGACGATGGAGGACATCGTCCTGGACATGCTCAAGACCCACAACGAGCTTGTATTGCCCAAGGGAGGCATGTCGATCTCGGTACGTGGCGTCGCCGGCCGCACGTTGATCCGCCCCATCCTGAAATACACCGCCGCCGGCGGCCAGACCGTCACCGCCCAGGCCCGTCAGGCTCGCCTCGCCTTTGAACTGGAACACGGACGAATCTTGCTGGCACTCAGCGATTGCCATCTCGACATTCCCGGACGGGGGTCTTTCTGGTTTGCCGAGGTGACACGTTCGCTGCCGCTGCCGGGCAGTCGCAAGCAGGCCAAGCCGCGGCACATGAGCCTGGACACTTTGAAACGGGAGTTGGAGCAAGGTCTCGCGGAGCGAGTGGATCTCGCCGACGCCCAGGCAATCCGCACGGTTTTCCATCTGACAACAGGACGATTCGACCAGCTGGCCCTCTCCGGAAACGGCGAGCCGGCACGGGCCCGGGAAGCCGCCCAGGAGACCCACAATCGTCTCCGCACCGAACTCCACGGGCGTATCGCCTTTTCGAGCAGTTGTTTCTTCTTTGTCCTGGTTGGCGCCCCGTTCGCTATTTCACAGGCCCGGCGGCAGGTGCTAACGAATTTCCTCACCTGTTTTCTGCCGATCACCTTGATCTATTATCCCATTGTGATGTTGTGCATGAATCAAAGCCGAACGGGGCTCGTCAACCCTGCCTGGGCAATGTGGATCGGCAACCTGCTCCTGCTGCTGGTCGGCCTTGCCGCATTGAGGGACTGCCGGCGGCACTGACAGTCACACTGCCCATCGCAAACCAACAAAAAAAGCCCCTTCCCGCGTCACCGGCGGGAAAGGACCTCGGCGTCTTCCACAGCTGGCCGACCTAGATCAACGCGGGAACCGGATTGCCCCCCTCGATCATGTTGACCGGCCGACCCGACTGGCTGATGAACTGCAGCTTCTGGTGCATTCCCAGGACGTGAAACACCGTGGCCATCAGGTCCTGGGGCGTGACGGGATTACTCTTGGGACGATACACCTTGTCGTCGGATTGCCCGACAGTCTGCCCCATCTTCAAGCCGCCCCCGGCCAACGCCAGCGTCGACAACGGCGCCCAGTGATCTCTTCCCCGGTTCTTGTTGATCTTAGGAGTCCGGCCAAACTCGCCGGTCACGACCAGCAGGATGTTCTTGGAGAGGCCGCGTTGATGTACGTCGTCGACGAAAGCCGAGACGGCACGGTCCACCACGGGGCCTCGCGAGTTCATTCCACCCGCGATATTGCCGTGCATGTCCCAACCGCCGTAGGACAACGTCACGAAGCCGCAACCGGCTTCGCACAGCCGACGGGCCATCAGCATGCTGCTGCCCAGCCCGCCGCCGTACTTGGCCACGGTCCGAGGATCTTCCAGTTTCAGATCAAACGCCTGGGGCGCTTTGCCCAGGACCAGGTTGAAGGCCTGCTGCTCGAAAGCATTGAGGCCGTCGACGACCCCCTGGCGATCGGCAGTTCGCCGCAACCGGTCCAATCCAGTCAGCAGTCCCCGACGGTCCTCCAGACGATCGACCTTCGTCTGCAGGGTCATGTTCTTGCGTGCCTCACCACTGGTCCCAAACGGCGCAAACGCGGTGCCCAGGAACGCGGGACCATCCGAACTGATTCCGCCCAACCGCACATAAGTGGGCATCCCGGTCAACGGATGATTCGGTCCACGGAACTTCGCGGCGATTGATCCGATCGACGGTCGCGACGGTAACCCGCCATTATCGATGCCTCGGTTGTTGTAACCGGTCATGACCCAGTGAGTGCCCCCACCGTGACCACTGTTGCCGTGATGAAATGACCGCACGAAAGCCATCTGTTTGGCAACGCGAGCCATTCCAGAGAAATTGCCTCCAAGCGTCACACCGGGAATCGTCGTTTTCACCTCGCCGGTGACACTACGGTATTCCTTCGGAGCGGTCATCTTCGGGTCGAAGGTCTCAACGTGCGTCGGTCCGCCGCCCAACCACAGCCAGACGACCGAGGTGTCCCTGACGGGCTGATTGCCTTCAGCAGCGGCAGCGCGGGCCTGCATCAGCCCGCCCAACCCCATCGCACCCAGCCCACCAACCCTCAGAAAATCCCGGCGGGTTGCCCCGTCACAGTCGCGATATCGCCGATCGGTCATCAAGGTCAGCATGAAACGTCTCCTTCTCTCGGCCCAACCGCCTGAATCACGCGGAATCCGTCCCGCCTGGGCCTGATCAGGCAGCAGTGAATCGCCAAACTCCCCAGAGTCTTTCCTCTCGCCCAGTCCACAGTTCCGAGCGGGGCTAATTGTACGTTAGTCCTCGACGCAAATGTTACGTTCCACCGGGAACCGAGTCAACAACTTGCATCAGCCGCAGCTGATATCACCAGCCCGCCACCCAATGGTATCGGGATAATTGGTTATCAAAGACAACCCGATCTCGCGGCCCACATTCTCAGCGGATGGGGGTTCTTGTGACTCGCCGCCACGATTCGGCGATTTGGGCGTTAACCCTGCAACCCAATCAACGGAACATCACCTCGGAAGGTCTCGGTTGTTTGGTTTTTGCCACGAAGCTCGGGAGCCTATAATGTCCCTCTTGCATTCAGTTCATTTCCTGCCGGCGACCGGACGCAACCCGATGCGTGACATGGCACTGACAGACCCGGCCGGCGTACGGATCGGCGCGGTGAACTACCTCAACTCCAAGCCGCTCATCGAAGGCCTGACAGCGGAACTGGCCACGGTCGCCCCACAGGCCGAGTTATTCCTGGACTATCCCAGCCGCCTGGCCGACGATCTTTCTCGCGGTCACCTCGACGTCGCTTTGATCCCGTCGGTCGAGTGTCTGCGGGATCCGGGCTACGAGATTGTCACCGACGCCTGTGTCGCCGCCCACGGCCCGGTCCTGTCGGTGAAACTCTACAGCCGTGTCCCGGTCGAAGACATTGGCAGTCTGGCACTGGATGAAGGATCTCGCACGAGTGCGACCCTCGCCCGGCTGTTGTTGTCCGAGCGTTTTGGTGTTCGGCCCGAATTGGACTTGTTGCCACTGGGCCGCTCGATCGCTACCAGCAATGCCGACGCGGTGTTACTGATTGGAGATCGGGCAATGCATCCTGTCGAGGCGGACTTCGTCGAGACCTGGGATCTGGGTGAAGTCTGGAGCGACTGGACGGGCCTGCCATTCGTCTTCGCTCTCTGGGCCACGCGGCGAGGAACACCGCTGGGACGTGTCGAAGAGGCGTTGACGACGGCCCGTGACCGTGGGCTAACACGCTTGTCGGAGATCGGTGCCCGGGAGGCCGGCGCCCTCGGGATTGCACCGTCAACCGCCGTCAACTACCTGACCCGGAACCTGCACTTCCGGTTGGGCCCAAGCGAGCGTCAGGGGTTGGCGTTGTTCCGACGCTTGTCGATTGCGCAGGGCTTGATCGCCGGCGAAATTGAGATGGCTTTCCGCGACTGCGGCATTCCCGGCTGACTCCTTCAAAGACACGGTCCCTTCCCTTCGCGCACCCGGCCAACACATGTCTCTTGACCAACGACTTCTCAGGAGTGTTGCCGGTGAACGAATGACTCCCGGCGAGGGGCTTTCATTGTTGCAGGAGCAAGACCTGCTCGCGTTGGGCGCCGCGGCGGATTCTGTCGCCCGGCGACTGCACCCGGAGCCTTATCGGACCTACAACATTGACCGCAACATCAACTACAGCAATGCCTGCACCGCGGTCTGTGATTTTTGTGCCTTCTACCGTCCGGTCGACCATCCGGAAGCCTACGTCCTGGAGCCCGCTCGACTGTACGCCAAGATCTCCGAAACCGTGGAACTGGGCGGCGATCAGATCCTGCTCCAGGGCGGCTTGCACCCGACCTTGCCGTTGGAGTGGTACGAAGATCTGCTCCGGGGTATCAAGCAACGTTTCCCGCAAGTCAACATCCACGGCTTCAGTCCGCCCGAGATTCATCACTTCACCAAGATCAGCAAGCAACCGCTTGAGTCGGTTCTCACGAGACTGAAGGAAGCCGGCCTGGGCAGCCTGCCCGGTGGGGGAGGTGAGATCCTGGTCGATCGCGTCCGTCGCCAGATCACTCGTGGCAAGTGTCTGACCGACGACTGGTTGAACGTCCACCGCGTCTGGCACCGACTCGGGGGCCGCTCCTCGGCAACGATGATGTTCGGCCACATCGAAACCCTCGAGGAACGAATCGAACACCTCGGACGAATCCGCGACCTCCAGGATGAAACAGGAGGGTTCACCGCGTTCATTTGCTGGACGATGCAGCCCCCCGAGAAACCGCCCTGGTTCGGCAATCGCCGTGACGGCGTTGACATGTCCCCGATCCCTGCCGCGGGCGGATTCGAATACCTCAAGACACAGGCCGTCGCCCGCCTCTATCTCGACAATATCCCTAACATCCAGTCGTCATGGGTGACCCAGGGAGAAAAGATAGGACAGACCGCCCTGTTCTTCGGCGCCAACGACATGGGGAGCCTGATGATCGAGGAAAACGTCGTGGCCGAGGCCGGCACAGTGCACTACCTGTCACTGGCAACCATTCGCCGATGCATCGAAGAGGCCGGTTACATCCCTCGACAACGAAACATCTTCTACGAATACCTCGACACGCCTGTTCTGACCACAAGGACGGCCACCTCGCCACCGCTCGAGTCGTCGGCATGATCCACGTCCACCAACTTTCCAAGCGATTCCCTGATCTCCGGCGTGGTGAGATCATCGCCCTGGATCAGGTCAGTTTTGACGTCTCGCCTGGCGAGGTCTTCGGGTTACTCGGACCCAACGGTGCGGGCAAGACAACCTGCCTGAGGCTTCTCAGTACCATCCTCACGCCGTCGGCCGGCACCGCCACCATCGACGGCCGTGACATCGTGACAGACCCCGACGGCATCCGTGCCCGCATCGGATTCCTCTCGGGCACGACAGGCCTCTACGACCGGATGACGGCCCGCGAGACGGTCGAGTACTTCGGACGCCTCTACGGGATGGACGAATCCGCGCTGGCTGAATCAATCGATCAGATCTTCACCACGTTGAAGATGCATGACTTTGCCGACACGCTCGCCGGACGACTTTCCACCGGGATGCGGCAGAAGGTCTCGATCGCCCGCGCCCTGGTCCACGACCCACCGGTACTGATCTTCGATGAACCGACCACCGGTCTGGATGTCCTCGTGGCCCGCGCTGTACTCGACACGATCGCCGCCTTGAAGGAGCAGGGCAAGTGCATCATCTACTCGACACACATCATGCGCGAGGCCGAACGACTGTGCGACCGACTGGCGATCATTCATCGCGGCCGCATTCTCTCCAGCGGAACCCAGGCCGAATTACTTGCTGCCTCCGGCCACCGCGAACTCGAGGAACTCTTCTTTGATCTGGTGTCGCAGGTTGAGACGGAAACGGGTCGCGAGCCCAACGGCAACCCGAGGGTGGCGCCATGACCGGTCGCACTCCGATCGACTTCGGCAAGGTCCTGATCGTCTTCCGTCGAGAACTCAGGGATCAGCTTCGTGACCGCCGCACCCTGTTTATGGTCATGGTACTGCCGGTGCTGCTGTACCCCGCCCTGGGCATCGGCATGCTCCAGATGGCCGTCGTTTTCAGCGAGAAACCACGGACAGTGGTTCTCCTGGGGGCCGAGTCGCTGCCGGAGCCGCCATTGTTCGTCGAGAACGGTTTTGCACCGCGCTGGTTCGGCAATCAGGCCGACGTCGGTCGGTTGACCGTCGAAACCGGGACCCTGCCACCAGCAGACACGGCCAGCGAGAATCGACTCGAGGCTGCCCAACGTGTTCAACAACTCTACCGCGACCGCCTCAAGATACTCGATTCCAGTCCTGATTCTTCGCCAAGCCTGTCGACCGACCTGCAGCGGATCAACGAGACGATTAGCGTTACTCTCCGTGACGCCGCGATCGACGTGCTCGTCGTGATCCCTCCGGACTTCGCCGACAATCTACGAAAAATCGACCGCCAGATCGCCAATCGTGAGCTGAGTCCCGAGGATCCTTCCGATTACTCCCGCCCGGTGATCCTCGTCAGCGGTGACGAGAAATCACTGATCGCTTCACGCCGCGTGCAACGTGTCCTCGAGTCCTGGGAGCAGGAGTTGTTGCGGATGCGGTTGGAGGCTGCCGGGCTGCCGCGATCCCTGCCCTCACCCGTCGCAGCCACGGTGGTCAAAGTCGGCGGCGACAATCAGGAATCGGCGCTCGTCTGGAGTAAACTTTACCCGGTGATCCTGGTACTGATGACGGTCACGGGTGCTTTTTATCCGGCCGTGGACCTGGCGGCCGGCGAAAAGGAACGCGGCACGATGGAGACGCTGCTGATCAGTCCGGCCCGACGCATTGAACTGGTTCTCGCGAAGTTCTTCACGATTCTCGTTTTCAGCCTCGCGACGGCCGTACTCAACCTCGTCAGTCTGGGACTGACGGCCGGCTATATGGTTGGGCTCGCCGGGAATACTTCTCCAGCTTCCGGCAGCGGTCTCGCCCCTCCCCCCACCGGGGGACTGGCCTGGATCCTCGTGATGCTGATCCCGCTGGCGGCGTTGTTCAGCGCCCTGTGCCTGGCATTGGCCACATTTGCCAAGAGCACGCGCGAGGGACAGTATTACCTGACACCGCTGATGATCGTAACCTCGATCCTGGTGGCAATGGCCGCCTCACCTGGCGTTGAACTGCAGCCATTTCACGTGGTCTTGCCGGTCATCGGCCCTGCCCTATTGCTCAAGCAACTGCTGATTGATCCCACCCGAACCGAAACACTGGTTTACCTGGCACCGGTGCTCGTCGCGAGTTTCACCTACGCCGGCCTGGCACTGTGGTGGGCCGTCGCACAATTCCACAGTGAAGAAGTTCTTTTTCGCGAGGCGGAGCGGTTTGACCTTCGCCTCTGGCTGAAAAGACTCTGGACCAACAAGCCCGCCCTGCCGGGCCCTGGCGGGGCAATCTGCTGCCTTACCATTGCCCTGCTCGGACAGCTTCTGCTGATGCAGCCGGCAAGTCGCTGGCTGGCGTCGTTGTCCGACGCCGATCGTCCCGGGGCAGCAATCTGGCTGCTGATCGGCCAACAGATCTTTCTGATCCTGACTCCCGCCCTCCTGCTGGGAGCGGTGCTGCTGACAGACGTTCGCCGCACCTTCCGTCTGCGAACTGCATCGACAACGGCGGTTGCAGTCGCCGTGGGCCTGGCGCTGGCCCTGCACCCGCTGATACAGGAATTGATGCAGCACCTCGAGTGGTTCTTTCCGCCGGGACTTCCCGAGGGGAGCCACGAGTTCCTTGAACAACTTCTCGGCCCTTCCCAACCCGCCTGGCTGATCCTGTTGGCCATAGCCATCACTCCGGCAGTTTGCGAAGAATTCCTTTTTCGTGG
>Ga0163108_10001225_pt1 | contig 18849 bp, 16 predicted proteins | sample Fk1155metaG_FD_109644 | JGI IMG/M metagenome (GOLD analysis project Ga0163108, IMG submission 109644) | Marine microbial communities from the Central Pacific Ocean - Fk160115 155m metaG | ecosystem: Environmental > Aquatic > Marine > Oceanic > Photic zone | place: The Central Pacific Ocean...
GCGTTCCCGAGGAGCGCGTCCAGGCGCGCCACATTGCTGTCAAAGGCATTGCGTTCTCCTGGCTGAATGGACCGTGCAACGGTCCCGTGTACATCAATCGGGTCCAACACCCGATTTCCTTTGTTGAGTTGGTAGTGCAAATGCGGTGCGGTGCTGCGACCTGTGTTGCCAGATTCTCCGAGCACATCGCCAGACTGCACGCGTTGACCGGACCGCACACCTGTCTTGGACAGGTGCAGATACTTGGCCAGCGTTCCGTCGGCGAACCGAACTTCTACGCAGTTTCCATTGGCACGGGTATTCCAATTCGTGCGGGTGACACTGCCTGAACGGGTGGCAAGAACATTCACACCCACAGGGGATTTGAAATCCATGCCTGCATGACTGGGCCGATCCTTCAGCAAGGATGTGACCATTTCATAGTCAGCCAAAGGTGCTTCTTTCAGGCGACGCGTGATCTCAACGCCATCTTTTTGCCAATAGCTAGGAAAGCCATCTCCAGCACGCTTGTACTTGTACGCACTCAGTGTACGGCCGAGCTTTCCGGACTTGAGTGATGCTGCGGCAATCTCAATACCGTTGTCACCCTTCTTCCATGCAACCTGGATCCGATCGCCCTTTCGAAGGTCGCGGCGCAGGTCGATATCCCAGTGAAACAATCTTGAATACACCGCGCTCAACGCACTGCCGTTTTCCGAATCTGCATTCGAAAATGTGCGTGCGAGAGAATGAGACACTTCCTCATCAAACACATCCCAACCCGGGTCGGCCAGATCGAGGTCGCGTTCAAGGGGCACGTTCTGCCTGTCGCGCTCTATTCCACTGGAAGGTACGACTTCCACCGGTACGCGAACAGCACCGGACGCAGGACGTACTTCCACAGATGATTCGCCATCATCCTTCACCGCTGCTGTTTGACCAACACGCGCCGGGGGCGGACGGTTGGTCACCATATATAAATTCAACGAAAGGGAAGTGGTCAAAAGCCCAATCAAGAGCCAAGGACGACCGGAAGTGGAAGGATTCATGGGGATATGTCGGGGTGCAGGGGGGGGGGAGCTCAGGTTGACCCTTTTCTCTTAACCTGCCAAGTACATACCTTGAAATCACTTTAGGGTTTGTTGAAAATCAAGGATTAAACCTGTCTTTTCCAGACAAAAAAATAATCCAAAAAAAAGAGGCAATTTCTCTACAGTTCGCCAATCCTGGTCCGAAGTTGTGTTGCGGTCAGTGTGCTACTGGAGGAAGAACCGCACGCAGAGAGTTTTGCTGGGGTGTGGTCCAAGTGGAAGGACACCCGGCTGTTACCCGGGAGAGTGCTGGTTCGAGTCCAGCCGCCCCAGCCACTCTCTGCACCTCCAGTTCGAGTCCAAGCCTCGACTCGACGCCTGCTGCATACCCGAGGAGTTGGTCGGCCCCATGAACGAGGGGTCGGCCACTTTCGTTTGGGGCGATCAGATCACGAAATGGGTGACCAAAAAACCTTCGTCGCTAAATGGATCAATGGGTTGCTCTGTGATGCCCACAAAGTCCGCACCAAACACATCGTTCAGATTGCCCTTGAGTGTACAGCCAGGCACCCGACCGATGGGAGTGCCCTTGCCATCGACCGCCAATACAACCTGTGCCGGAAGGGCCATATCGCCTGTCCGGGTGGTGTCACCTCCAGCCACAAACCACACCAACAACGCACCTTCATCATCCAACAAGTCTGACAAAGAAGGTGCGGTGGGGCCGCCCACAATCCGACCAAAACCACTGACAGGAAGCTGGGCTACATCTCCGATGGCTGTCCCTGTATTCGGCAAACCAAAGCGCTCAGCGTCTCTCTTGTTCGCCGCAATCGAGCAAAGCTTTCCATCGCGCACAATGTCCAAGTCGTATGGACGACGAACCACGCCCTCCATATCAAAAGGACACACCCGATATCGGCTCGGATCTCTGGCCTCAAACAGGTGCAAATCCGGATGAAAATGCTGGCCGCCATCGCCCACTTTCCCGGAGAAAACACTGGCCCCAGACGCATAGGTTCGCGCGTTGAGATCGGACCGGAAAAGTTGGAGTAAATTGCCGCTGGCCATGCCCGACAAACCTGGGAAGACCACCCGTTGGCGACCCGTTCTTGGCTCCAGCACTCGGCCATATGCGGACATATGTTCGTGGAACACACCCATGACGCTGTCCACGTCCAATGAAAGTCCCTCAGCGCCGACAAAGGTATCGATAATGTTGCCCGATCCCTTTTCTTTTACGATGAATGCCGCCTGGGTCGTGACGCGGCGGTAATGCAGATCAAGGCCAGCATCGGACTCTATGTGCCAAGCCAAACGGTTCTGTTCTACACCATGGGAAAACACATAGTTTGGATAGGCTGAACGCATTTCCCCAAGGACACTTTCCGCAAGCTTCAGCAGAGATGCGACGTCGTGTTCATCCCCCACATGCTCTACAGACACGGTTCGGTTGGACTCCGGCTCAACCGGAAACGGAATCTCAAAGAGAAGCGCTTCTTGGGCCGCCCGTGTGAGCGAATCAAGGTCCGCAACCCCAACCGCTGAGGCCACACCCACGTGGCCGCCATCGATATACCGAACAGCAGTCTGCTCCTCTTTCTGCGTGCGCACGCTCGCTATCTGAGAGTCAACAACCCCCAGCTTTATGCTGCTGCTTTCCGCGCGAATCACCTCTCTTGTCGTCATGCGAGGTTCATCCTCCGTACCCGAACATAGGGACCACCAAAACCAACCGAAAGCGGCCACTGCTCCATCTTTCCGCAGCCGCCGCCCACCAAGAATGGAACTTCGATTTCGTCACTCAGACCATCGATTTCCCCCAGGGTGTCAAAAACCGTACCCGTCAACACTGCAATTCGAACCGGCTCCGCAACTTCTCCGTCCCGAATCCGCCAGCACAATCCAGGTGCAATGGTGAACGTACTCATCCCACTGCCATGCTTCACAGTCTCGATGAAATATCCGTCTCGTACACCAGCAAACAGCGACGCACGGCTCTCCTTCCCTGGTGAGATGGTCGTGGTGGTCATCCGAACAATGGGTTCATAGCGAAACGATATCGCCCGTGCATTTGCGGTGGGCGACTCACCCAACACCGACGAGGTCAGCGCACTGTGCAAGCGACCCTTCAAAACGCCATTCTCGATCAGATGGGTTTCACCCGTCGGCTGTCCCTCATCATCAAAGGGCATGTACCCCGACCCCAAAGGCAGCCCCGAGTCGACGATCGACAAAATAGAGGAACCCACCTCCGTTCCGATTTTCCAGGCCTCCAGCATTGCAGGATCACCCAACATAAAATCGGCTTCCGATTTGTGCCCAAAAGACTCGTGGGCAAAAATTCCGGCCGCTTCAGGGGACAGAATAACGGTGGCCTCCCCGGCCTCTACCGCAACTGCGCTGGCCAAAAAGCGCTCACACTTGTCGAGCTTGACCTCTATGCTTTCTCCATGCGCCTCTTGGGCATCACGCAGTTCACTGAAGCGGTGCGTAGCCTCACTGCAACGTTCCTGAACGGAGTCCTCACCGTCTGCCATCGCAAAGCTGAGGATAAATCCACATTCCTGGTAATCATGCTGAACATCGGCTCCACGTGACGAAATAAACCGTCGATCGCGGTGTTGATCCATCCACCGAGCCGTCCACGTCGCAATGCTGGGTCGCTCCAAGCGCTTCGCATGCGTTCGCAGCAATGACAGTTTGTCCGAAAGCGGAACCGAGTCGACACGCTCATCATCAAAAATCCAAACGCTCTCGCGGTGGATCGAAAGGCGGTCCACCCCCGCAGGCACATTGGACGGTGGCAAATTGTCGGCTGCAGCCAGTTCAGCAAGCGTTTGATCGATTCGATTCAAATCGGTGGTGGATGCATACGCCCATCGACCACTCTTCAGCACACGAATCAATGCACCCGTTTCTACCTGGGTCTGAACGTCGTCCAAAACCCCGTCGCGCAAGGTGATCTTGTGGTCCGTGGTTTTTTCCAAACGGACATCTGCATAGACGCCGGGGGGAAATTCAATGTCGATTTCAGCGAGCGGATGAAGTGTGGACATGGAGCCCAGCTAACCATCTTCTGCTCAGCGATCGAAGCGACCGTCCCGAATCATGCGGTCCAGTTCATCGGACACCGTCAATTGGGGGTGCAGGCGCGCATCGAATTTACGCCGCACTTGACGCCAATGGTCGACCGGAGGCTCGATGGGAGGCGTGATGCGGCGCACGGCCAGAGCATCGCGAAGAGAGTCCTCAACCAACAAACTAAAGTCTTGTTCCGGCGCCACGCTCAGGGGCTGGTCCAAGTGGCCTGTACGGCCTTGGCTGCGCAACCGCATGTACAGAAACAATTCCACAGGCAAGTCATCCGAACGCCCAATGCGCGCCAACGCACCACGGCGAACCATAAGACCACTCTGCCAAAATGGCGTAGGCGCTTCTTCTGCTTTCTGAGGGTTGGCCTCTGCAACCAAACAGCCATCCTCATCGATCAGGACCAAATTGGAGGTCAACAGATCGATATGGCGATTCAATGTGAGATCGCGCCGTTGACGCAAAATTCGTTCGGGGAGCATGCGCACACCGGGCATACTGATCGCGATCAAATCCGACGATGTGTGCTTCAAGCCCGTCCGGTAGGCGTCGCCGAGCGACACATCGGGGCCCAAGCGAACCACGGTGGCCTCACTCATGCGGCCAATCCCACTGTCCGTGCGATCCAGTATGATCACCTGAACAGACACTTCCCGCTGCGCCTTGATGTCCGCCATACATAGAGGCAGTTCACGCCAGTTGGTCTCATCTACCGGTACAAAAATGGCAACAGAATTGGTTCGCGTAGCTTCAGTCATGCCCACGAATCGGTCCGACACCACAGACCTTTAGGGAAACCTATTGAATCTGATCCACGACCCAGCCCAAGTAGTCGGCATGACCATTCGCAACATCCAAGGCAATCACTTCCGGACAGTCATACGGGTGCAGTTCGACCAGCCTGTTCTTCAAGGAATCAAATGCGGCCTCTGTGGTCTTAAACAGAACCAGAACTTCGGGGTCATCACAGACATCGCCCTTCCATCGATAAATGCTTCGAATTCTGGGAATGATGTTTCCACACGCAACAAGCCCCTCACTCACAACGGCCTTTGCGATGGTGGCCGCACATTGCTCATCTGGGGCCGTCATCAGGACCACACAAACCTTCGACATCACATCCTCTATCGGCAAAGAGTCTTCGATCAGGCATAATCGGTCACAGGAGGCGTCGTGAAACGATCCTTTTTTCTTGCTCTGTCTTTCGGGTGCTCGCCTGTGAAAAGCAGACCTGCAACAGATTGGACAAAGCAGTATTGCGAAAGCAAAATCGAAATGGTGTTTCCAGATGGTGCATGGGCCGAATACGACGGATGCAAAGATCTCACGATGGATGCGCATTACGAGTTTGATCCCGATGATCCGCCGGAAGTGCTGGACTACAAATTGCAGTTCAATGGCATTGATGATCCGGATGTGGAATGTTGGCTGGTGTTGACGGCATCCGGCACATGCGGGGCTGGCTACTACGGCATCGGAGCAAGCGCTAGCGCGACGGTCCAATTCGCAACCTACGACTGCCCACACGTCCCCGACCCCTACGAAAGCACCTACGACGCCGTGACCGGCACCATTTACCTGGAAAATGTTTCTGCGGGCGAAAAAGCAGGAGATTTCACCGATCAACCTCTCCTGACCGAAATCACAGGAAGGCTCGATGCATCCACAGAGGAAGGCATCGAAATTGTGGTCAACTGGGACCTGGGCGTTTTTATCGAGTCCGGGGATGCGGAAGAGGCAGATTGCGCCAAAATCGAATGATCACCCTTCGCTCTTGGAACCACCCAAGCATTGCGGAGACGAAAGCATCCCTCCGCCTTGTTCCGCCCACTCCTCGGGCGTCAGGGTCTTGAGTGCCAGTGCATGGATTCCGCCCGCCATTTCGCTCGCCAGAGCACGGTATACAGCCTGATGGCGGGCGACGGCCCGCTGGCCGACAAATGATTCCGACACCACAAACACATTGAAATGGGACTCCGCACCCTTCGGAACAGAGTGCATATGACTCTCGTCCTGAACATCGATGTGCGTGGGCGCAAGGGTCTTTGTCAGTTGCGATCGGATTTGGTCGGTCATGCTCATGCACACCTTTTAGCCCACCGTTTTTGGGGTGCACAAAAAAAACGGGGGTGCCCATGGACACCCCCGAAACCCAACCCAAATGAACAGGAAAACTACCTGTCTCCTCTCCACAGAGGAGGTTGAGGGCATGGAACCACCCAACTCGGCCCGAAACATAGGCACCAACCTCAAAGGGAAAGACCCTGTTTTCGGGTGTCACGGCTTCGTCACAGACAGGCGGTTCGTCACTCACTCGTCACCCCTGTCCAGGCCCAGATCAGAGTACCTTACAGGTGTTCAATTTACGTTATGATTGATCTACGTGACGCGATTGAGCAGGAGCCGAGAAATCTATGTTTCAAAAATTACCGATTCTCACCTATCTTCTTCTCCTTGCGGGATGCGCCGTCGAGACCCCCGTGGACCCCACGACCAACGTGGTCAATGGTGACCAGACCGAACAAGGTCCTGGCTCCGAAGCATGGGCCAAAGAAGACATCACGTGCACCGAGAACACCGAGTGCTTGGCTGGCGAAAGCTGCCTCAACAACGTCTGTCAACCCACACAGTGTGAGGGCGGCTTGGTGAACTCCCAAGCCCCCATGGGCTCCACCTTCACCTTCTTCGGGGACAATGAGATCGGCGTTGCGGATTCAACGCTGTACAGCGGCTCCTACTGGGTCGATACATTTGCACCGAGCGCCACAAGCGCCACCTTTGAATCCTCCACCGAATTTTCCTCCAGTAAATTGGTGGACTTGACAGGTGGTCGTTTCGAGAAAGTACAAAAAGCTCGGTACGTCGCTGCCATCGAAGGACGCACCGCCATCGGGTTCTCGTCATCTACCGGTACCGACTGGGTCAGCTTGTCGTACCAACCCACCGCCATCGACGCGGGAGATACCGACGCCGACGGATTGGACGAAGTGGTCGCCATTTCCGAGGATGGGTTCATCAACTCATGTCACATGGACAGCGGCACTTGCGAACAATGGAATTTCGGTGAGGACGAAGAGGTTCATATCATCGACGTTGGCGTGGGTGACGTCGACGGTGATGCCGTCTCCGAAATCGCTCTTTTGATCGACCAAGACGGGGAACGTTTGGTGTACGTCCTCAATCAAGATTGGGAAGAAAAGGAACAATTGCCTTCCTACCAATGGTACGTCTCCGACGCTTCTCGAATCGATGTTGGCGACCTCGACGGTGACAGAGTCGCCGAAGTCGTCGTCCTCAAAGATACCAACCGCATTCCATTGTGGGGTGAAGTGGACGCCATTGAGGTGTACCAAGTCACCGAATCCATGATGGATGAAGACATTGGCGACCTTCAAATGATCACCGGAACAGAAACTGGCGATCTCGAAAATGTCGAAGACATCGAAGTGGCAGACACAAGCGCAGATACCCAAGCAGAAATCTACGCAGTCGACTCTGGTGGCCAAATCACAAGCTACGACATGGAAAGCGGTGCCCTGTACGAACGGTTCACCAAGGACTTGGAAGGAATGGGGACCCCCCACCGACTGGCTTTGGCCGACCTCGATGGGGATTCACCCCAAGCCACACTCGTCGACGGCCCTACACTGGCACGCGGCGCACCTGTGCCCGCCACCTTGATCATGATGCCACCGTATGATGCCGAGCACTCAAGCAAGCCTTCTAGTTCTGCCTATGGGTCCAGTGAGTCCAGTTCACAGGGATTCACTGACACCGTTTCATTGGGCATGAACATCGACGTCGGCGTCAAGCTGGAGTTCATGGACATGTTTGGTGCCTCCTTCTCCCAAACTGTGGACTGGAGAACCCGTCAAACCATGGGTGAAAACTACAGGGTGAGCGTTGGTGAGCGTTTCGGCATGAGTGCGGACCCCGACATGTACGGCCCCTACCATGGTGCCGTTGCATTGTACTGGGGCTGCTTCGACACATACACGTACGAAATCAATGACCCCAGCGGCTTGGTCAGCGGACTCGACAACGAACACTTCGTCCTGACAGTCCCCGTGGGTGGTTCAACCAGTGTGTGGTCCTTGACCCGCTACAACGCGCTTGCAGATGCACTCGGCACCTTGCCCGTCATCGACATCCCTTACGCAGTCGGAAAGGTAGAAGACTACCCTGAGACCCCCGAGCGGATCGACGGAACACCGATTCCCGAAGAAGACATGGTGTTTGAAGACGTCAAATGGTACCTCTCACCGGATGTGGGCAGCGTCAGCTACCGGGCCTCGATCGGTGAAGAAGAGAACTACCGGGAAAGTTGGATGACATCCATTGGTGGCAGCGCGGGCATTATTGTCGCCGGCGTAAAAGTCGGCTTGGGTGCCGATTACGGATGGGGCCAAGGCTACTCCCTTAGCATTGGCTCCAGTGCATTCTTCTCAGGCAGTGTCAGCGCGGTTCCAGACAACCCCAACACCCCGGAAGACGAATATCAAATGTATGCCTTCCGCTTCGCTCCAGCCGTTTACCGACACTGGTACGAATCCGAAACGGGTGAAGAGTCTGCATTGTACGTGATGACGTACGCAGCCAAACGGTAGATACCATGCGCACATTGCTACTCAGTTTCGCACTCACCTGTAGTGCTGGTTGTCGAACTGGTTTGCTCGAAACAGGCGAGTGGGGAACCCTTCGCTATTTCGGTGAATTGGTCGGCGTCTCAACGTCACGATTCGATGCCGAAGTCGACACGGATCTCCTCGAGGTGTACCCGCCAACCTCCGACCGAAACGGCAATGTATATGTGCTGTACGAAGAACCCACCGGTGGCTCTGTGGTGTACGTTGGAGAATCCCTTGGAGGGTGGAGCAAGGGATGCCCCGCTGGGGAGGAAATGCTCCCAAACGGTGACGTGACCGAACCCCAAGTTCATGGCTTCCTGGGCACCAGCGATGACATGGCATGGTATTGGGCCGGTGATGCCTTGGTGCAAGTGTCCGGAAATACAGGCGCATGCAAGCAAATCCTGGACAAAGACCCGCTCACCGTCACAGACCTCCGGGTCGTCGCCGCGGTTCCATACGTTCACGAAACACCGGCACGACGAACCGTCACAGCTTGGGTTCAAGGCAGTGAAGACGCCATCAACCGGCTCCCCCCTTTCGAAGTCGTTGTGGACCTCGATTTGCGCCGCTACGTCAGCTACAATGCCTTTCAACCCTCGGACGCGGAATGCGTAGATGTTCTTGGTGTAGGCGGAAGCGACTTGCGCCAGGAGGGCGTGATTGTCGTCGCCTACGATTTGGATGGTGAACGCGTCACTGAAGTCCGATTCATCGATGCCACCGGCAACACAATCGGTATCGTCCCCATATCCATGGGTGACGCAGAAGGTGCCGTGGATGGGTCCTGTGTCGGTGAACCAACACCCGAACCCACGGTCGTGGGGCAACTCCAAGCAAATGACGCTGGCGTATATGCTGGCCTCCTCACCAATGGACAACTGTTGGCATTCAATGAGCGGGGCGGAGGTGCTGGGGACCTACCAGACTTCGAAGCCCAAGGTGTGTTGGAATTAGAGGGCACACTCTGGGTCACCGGTACCGCCGATGGCCGACCCGTTGCGGGTCAGGTCACTGAGAATGGCACTGTACAAGACGTCATTCGTTGGAAATCAAGTGAACTTGCGGCCAACAATCTTCGTGGAAAAATCGAAGTTCTGGACCAACGCTACAGTCCTGCAGAACCCATCGCATGGCAGAACCCAAGCACGGCCATCGGTGCCTGGCCTTTTATTTCTCCGTACCCCATCGACACCTACGCCATCAACACCACCGGTTGGTTGGTGGCTGGTCCAAGCTTTGAGTCCACCCTCACAAGAACCGCTGTGGCCTTCGCGCCCGTCGGTATCACGGTGCCATAATGCGCTCGCTCTGTGTAATCGTTGCGCTTGCCCTTCAAAGTACCGCTGCAAGCGCCGCGGACAAGGGTGCCTTGATTCGAACCCACGGCTACGTGTCTCCACACTTCCAAGCCGTGTCTCGACCAGATGCACGACCTGCCGATCAAAACCGCATCGGGATGACAAAGTCCAAGGCTGGACTCATCTTCGATGGCAAGGTCGTACCCACATGGCAGTTCAGAATTCATTTCGTGGTCGGCAATGACACATTTCAAGCTTTGACCCAGTCATCGCCCGTCGATGAAGACAACGACGGCACCACCGACAGCATCCACACAAGCTCCAAAGCAGCGACCGGAAACATGATTGTGGAGTCCACCATCACGTACCGCCCCGTGGATGCTTTCAACATCAAATTGGGACGCATGCGGATTCCGTTCAGCACCCAAGCACAAAGCGCAAACACTGACTTGATGTTTCCAGAACGCTCCGGGCCCAATGAAACCTTCTTGAGTGGTTCCGATATGGGCGCACTCGCAAGGACCCAGTTCCTCGATGACCGAATCCTGGCCTCTGCTGGCATTTTCAATGGAACCAGTACTGGACTCTTCAATACCCAGCGGCGGAGTGTTTTGTACACGTCCCGGGTCGACATCAATCCGCTTGGTTCTTTTGGGTTCTCTGAGACTTCCGAATGGCAAGGCCCGTTCCGCATTGGAATCGGGGGCGGTCTGATTCACAACCCATACACCGCCTTTGATAACAATGGATACCCGACCGTCGGCGTGACAGACACCCGCTGGAGCGCTTCAAGCCGAATCGCCTACTACGGCCTGTACGTGGTGGGGGAATACCTGACGCGGCAACAACTCGACAGCATGTCGAGTCGTCCGGAATGGGCCACAGGTTGGTACGGACAAGCTGGCTGGCATCTCCCCATGGGACTTGAGCCCATGTTTCGAATGGGAGAAGCATCCGTCGACGAGAGTTTCGATCCACGCAAAACAAAGTGGTTGGACGCCGGTATGAACTTCTACCCGGCACCAAAGGCCAAACGCGCAGACCAAGTCAAGCTGACCGTGCACTACCTAAAGGAAGAGCGGGTCGATGAAAACGAAACCGCTCAAGGTGTGAGCGTCCGCGCCCAAGTGACCTGGTAATCGTTACTCGTTTGCGGTCGCCGTCTGGCTCGACTGCGTACCGATCGTACGATTTGGTGTGTCCCACGACTTCATTTTCACGCCATCAAAAGAAACCCGGGTTTTGCTTCGGCATTCACCATCCGCATTGCCTGTGATCTCGTTGAGGTTCGAATCACCCGAAAGGTCTTTGCCCGAGAGATCCCCTGTGATTTCCAATTCCCACTCATAGTAGCTGGACCCCAACATCTCACCGAATGTTCCGACGACTTCAAAACTTTGCCCCGTTGCCGTGCCAACAAGATCGTATTCACCATTGGTGAAAACAAGCGCTCCACCGGTTGTCGAGTACATATCCACCCATTGAAACTGATCACCTATGTACTGCACCGACGATTCATCGGTGCAACTGGATTCGTACTGACGACTGGACATGTCGTATTGGAACAACCATGTCCCATCGAAAGGTGCGCTACAACCTGACAAAGCTGCAGAAAAAAGTGTCAGAAATAACATAGAGCGTGCATGCATTGTCTGCCTCCGTGGTGCTCAACCTATACCAAGGGGTGCGCCGTCGTCAGTGAATCGTTGGTCAAGAAGTGGTAGCGTTTCGTTCCAGCGGCATCTGAGAAGGGCCGAACACCCAGGAATAGAACATGAAACTCTATACAAAAATTCTGATTGGTATGTTGGTTGGAGTTGTTTTCGGCCTCCTGATCGGACCAAACTCATCCCTCCTGCCTGCGGACGGTGTGCGTCTTACAGCCCAAGCCGAAGTGCGGACCAGCCCGGACGGCCCATTGGCCCCCTTGGGACAAGGGCTGCGCAATGCCAAATTGGTCGACACCCAAGGCGAATGGCTCAAGATAGAGTATTCACTCACGGCGAATGATCTCTTGCGGCTAAAATCCAATGGGGTCACTGCGGCCGAAAATGCTGAACCGAACGTGACCAACACCGGTTGGGTCAAAGAAGCGCTGCCACACGTGCTGCGCTACGCACCCATCGGGCAAACCTTGGTCGATGCAACCGAATGGATCGGACTGCTGTTCTTGGCGATGATCAAGATGGTGGTCGTTCCATTGGTCTTCTTTTCTCTGGTCGGCGGTATCGCTTCGCTTGGAGATGTCCGGAAACTGGGCCGCATGGGTGGACGAACATTGGGATTCTTCATGGGAACGACCGTGATGGCCCTGATTATCGGCGTGGGTCTCGCAAACCTGATCAAGCCTGGATCCTTACTCTCGGAGGAAGACCGAGACATTCTATTGAGTTCGTACTCGGGGAATGCGAGCAGTACGGTTGCAAATGCAGCGGAAGCGCCCTCGTTCGCCGATCAAATCATATCGATCGTGCCCACCAACCCCGTCACAGCCCTGGCCAGCGGAGACATGCTCCAGGTGATCTTTTTTGCCATGATGCTGGGGATTGCGTTGACTTTTATGGAAGGCGACCGCGCGGAGCCTGTGGTCACCCTTTTTGACCGCCTGAATGATGCCATGGTGATGTTGGTTCACATCGCGATGAAAATCGCACCGTTTGGCGTGGGCGCTCTCTTGTTCAAGGTGGTTGGCAATACCGGTATCTCCGTCTTGATCGCGCTGAGCGTGTATGCGTTGGTGGTCTTGGCGGGACTTCTCCTCCATCTCATCATTACCTATGGAACTGTTGTCCGGTTTTGGGCCAAACTACCGTTCTTGGCATTTCTGGGCGCCATCAAGGAAGCGCTGGTGGTCGCATTCTCGACTTCCAGTTCATCCGCAACGCTGCCCGTGACCAAAGAGTGTTGTGAGGACAATCTCAATGTGAATGCGGAGACATCCTCCTTTGTCCTTCCTCTGGGTGCCACCGTCAATATGGATGGAACTGCGCTGTACCAAGGGGTGGCGGCCATCTTCATCGCACAGATTTACGGAATGGATCTCACCTTCGCGGATCAAGTCACCATCGTGGTATCCGCCACTTTGGCCAGTGTGGGAGCTGCCGGCGTTCCAGGTGCAGGCATGATCACCTTGGCCATGGTGCTCACTGCCATTGGTGTACCCACCGAAGGGCTCGCCCTCATCTTGGGTGTGGATCGCATCCTCGACATGTTCCGAACTGCCACCAATGTAGTTGGCGACAGCACAGCTACCGTTCTGATGGCTCGACTCGAAGGCAATGACCTTCGAATCATGACCGATGAAGAGGATGCTGCGACACCAAGCAAAGGATTCGAAGGGCGGCTCGATCACGACCAAACATCGGTGAAGGGCGAATAACCTTCGCTCCATACGCGGAAGAAAACATGTTCGAGACAGAGAACAAATCGCAAAATTGGTTGGCGTGGACCGATCGGTTTCTGCCTCCTGAAATTCGTGAAGATCCGATTCTGCATCTGCGGTGCCAGCTGGCACTCTTCTTCTCTCTGCCTGGTGGACTGATTGGGTTGTTGTTGATTGGACACGCGATGACGCTATCGATCACGGGTGTTGGACATCTGCTCCCAATCTGTGTCGGCGTATCGGTGAATATTGCAATTTCTCTCGCGCTGATGCACCGAAAAACGATCCAATTGGGACTCTACGCGATGGGGTTCATCACCACAGCGATGGTGATCTATGGCGGATATCTCTCTGGCGGATTCTCCAATGTGATCATGTCATGGTTTGTGGTGACACCCGTCCTCCTGACACTGCTGGCAGGCAACATCGTTGCCATCATCGGCGCCGGATTCTGCATTTCTGCGCTGATCGTCTTTTGGTTCCTTGAGACAAATGGGCACGAATTTCCTCTCATCGTGGAACAGAGCCCACTGCTGTGGGTCACGGTTGTCGGCTATGGCGTCGCAGCCGTATGTGGAATCACCACCTACACACAACGCCAATTCCAGATGGCCGTCGTGGCCTATCAGTCCGAGATCGAGCGACGGAAACGCGTAGAACAAACACTCCGGCACGCGCAACAACGACTCCGCATTGCGAAAGGCGCTGCAGAAGCGGGGGCGGATGCAAAGGGTGCGTTCTTGGCACAGGTCAGCCACGAAATCCGGAATCCGCTCACAGCCATTATGGGCACCATCGATCTGTTGGAACTCCCAGCCGAACCCACCCTGCGCGCAGCGCGGATCGATTTGCTCCGGCGCTCCGCCCAAGCCCTGCTCGAGTTGGTCGAAGATGTACTCGACTACTCAAAAATCGAAGCCAGTCGGATTGAGTTCAACCCAAGACCCATCAACCCCGTCTACTTGTTGGAGGAGGTTGAACGGACATATCGACCCCAAGTCATGGAAAAGGGCCTGGAATTGTATTTGGAGATCGATCCTGAAATTGAGGAAGACATCCTCATGGACCCCTTGCGCGTTCGACAAGTCTTGGTGAACCTGATCAGCAACGCATTGAAATTCACCACGGAGGGTTCCATCACGCTTGAACTGTGGCGGGCCGAAATGGATGGGCGACCGGTCATTACTTTCGGGGTTGAGGATACTGGAATCGGTATTCCCAGCGATGCGCACTCACAGATTTTTGAGCCATACATGCAGGCTGAGCGCAGCACCACGGAAGAGTATGGGGGTACAGGCCTCGGGCTCCCCATCTGTTCGCGCCTTATCGCCCTCATGGACGGGCAGCTTGGCTTCGAAACCGAAGTCGGAGAAGGCACGCGCTTCTGGTTCTCGCTTCCCACCGACATCAATCCCTCCATTGAAGAAGAAAGAATGGTTCAAGAGGTCGAGAATTGGCGGGCCCACATCTTGGTTGTGGAAGATGATCCACTCAATCGACAAGTGGTTGGTGATTTGCTCGAATCACTGGGCCACCGGGTCACCTTGGCCCAGAGCGGTAAACAGGGCATCGACTGCTATCAGAACGAACAGCCCGACTTGGTTCTTATGGACATTCAAATGCCCGAAATTAACGGCATGCTCGCAAGCCAAGAAATCCGCGCATGGGAACTTGAAAACAAACTACAACCCGTTCCAATCCTTGCGATGACGGCAGATGTGGAAGTTCATCGTATCGCCCGGTATGGCGAATGCGGGATGAACGATATGTTGGGCAAACCCGTCAATCGCGAACAACTTCAAAATGCGGTATTCGGTTGGGCTGTGCGACGCCAAGGCAGCTTCGAAGTCCAAAACTAAACCCATGTTCGATGCACATTGCCATCTGGATCTGTGTCACGAAAACCCACAAGAAGTACTGCTTCGGGCCCGAAATGCCGGAGTCCGAGACCTTCTGATCGCAGGGGTGCAGGCGGATGGTTGGGGCGCACAAAATGCACTCGCAGGCACTGGTGTTCATGTGGCTTGGGGCATCCACCCTTGGCGCATCGCAGCGGCACCGCAGGCGTGGGAGCAAGAATGGGCAGCACTGGAGTCCATTCTTGAAAAACCACCAACAGCAGTGGTCGCTTTGGGTGAGACAGGCTTGGATTATGGACGACGAATTGATCCCGGTAGTCACGCCCTACAAAAGGAAGCCTTCCGCAAGCAACTCCAGTTGGCCAAACATTATGATCTGCCTGTGGTGTTGCACATCGTTCGGGCACACCAAGACGCCATAAAAATCCTCAAGGAAGAAGGCGTTCCTCAAGCAGGAGGGTTGGTGCACAGTTTCGGTGGCAATGATGTTCAAGCCAAGCAATATGTCGACCTAAACCTACACATTTCGTTCTCTGGCTCTGTGGTCAACCCAAAACGCACACGGGTCCGAAATGCCGCAACAACAGTGCCCAACAACCGCATTCTCGTCGAAACGGATTCTCCTGATCAAACACCAGAGACCCGCAAACCTTTGCCCAATGAGCCCGCGTTCCTGTTGGACGTGATAGCCACCATCGCACAGCTACGCGGCTGTTCAGCAACACGTCTAGCCAAAACCACATCCGACAATGCCCATGCACTATTGGGCACCCATCCATCATGATTGAAGACACCTACCGAACCCATCGCCGCTTTGACCGCCTCGGGCGCCTGATGGGTGATCGGGCAATAGAGCGGTTGTTTGATAGTCATGTGATCGTGATCGGACTCGGCGGGGTGGGCTCCTTCGCCGCTGAAGCGCTGACACGCAGCGGCATTGGGAACCTGACATTGGTCGACTTTGATTTGGTTTGTGTCACCAATGCGAATCGCCAACTGCAAGCGATGCGGGGGAATGTGGGCAAACCAAAAGCCACCGTGCTTGCTGAGCGCCTGCGCCTCATCAATCCCGCGGCGAACATCAAAGCAGTGCCTCTGTTCTACGATGAGAGACTCGCCGACAAATTGCTCCCCGATGGCACAGATTTTGTGGTGGATGCCATCGACAACGTGACAGCCAAATGCCACCTTTTGGCCACCTGCCGAAAGCGAAACATTCCGATTGTATGCTCCACTGGAGCGTCCGGTCGCTGGGACCCCACACGAATCGAAATCGGCGATCTCGCAGACACCCGGGTGGATCCCCTCGCCCAATCCGTGCGAAAAATCCTTCGCCAAAAATATGACTTCCCCCGTAAAGGCGCTTTTGGCATACCGGCCGTCTTTTCAACGGAGGCACTCACAGAACCCGTCGAACTGACATACGACGGTGGAGATGGATTTCGATGTGTTTGTCCCGGTGGAGAGAACGATGTCCATACATGCGAAGACCGAAACGTGATTTGGGGAACCGCAGGATTCGTCACAGGAACATTTGGCCTCACATGCGCGAGCGTCGTCGTACGCTCTTTGGTCCAAGGAATAGAATGAAACCCACAGCACACGCAGGCGGCGCGAGCGACCTTGTGGAACTCGATCAGGACCATCCAGGGTTCAAGGACAAGATCTACCGAGATCGGCGAAACCAAATTGCCAAAATCGCGCTCGACTACACATCAGGTGGCCCCGTTCCGAATGCACCATACGTCGATGAAGAACACGCTGTGTGGGCATCCGTTTGGGATGCTTTGGCACCGCTTCACACCGAGCGTGTGGCGTCAGAAATCCTCGAGCTGCAGCGTTTCCTCCCTCTGTCGAAAACACGCATTCCGCAACTGAAAGAATTGAATACACAGCTGTACAACGCCGCTGGATTCAGAATGGAGCCAGTCGCGGGGTTGGTCACATCGCGCACCTTCATGCGCTACCTCGGTCAACGGGTGTTCCTTTCCACCCAATACATTCGTCACCACAGCCGACCCTTTTACACCCCCGAACCCGACGTGGTTCATGAAATCGTTGGACACGCGGCCACGCTTGTTCATCCAGGCATTGCGGAAGTAAACCGCCTCCTGGGCCTTGCGGCCGATGTCGCAAACGAGCGAGAAATGGAGAGGGTGGGGAACATTTATTGGTACACAATGGAGTTTGGTCTTGTCGCCGAGCACGGTGACCTCAAAGCCTACGGGGCAGGCCTTCTGAGTTCCGTCGGAGAACTGGAGGGGTACAACGAGAACGCCACGCTGCACGAGTGGGATTTGAACATTATGGCCAAGACAGGTTTCGACCCAACCCAATACCAAACAGAACTCTTCGTGGCGCCGTCCTTCACCCAGATGTTGGTGGATGTGAGTCGCTGGGTTCGAAACTGCGACTGGCGTGATTGAGCAACGGTTTAAGGCTGGCAGCCACACCAAGACATAGCGGCGTCAAAACCACCATCAGGTGCTGTGGCCATCGGGTCTCCCAGGTCATCAAGACCATCATGGGCAGCAGAAACCATGCCGCCAAAAAGCGGCCACGTGGCGTACGGATTTGCATGCCCAAACCGAGCAAGCCCAAGGCCAACCACACCCCATCGATGGACCATTGAAAAATTTCCGGGTGCCAAACGGCCGGTCCTCCGCCGGCCAAGATCACCCACGGAGTCCACAGGCTCGACTGCGGTACAGTCAAGGCGTAGTTTCTGTGGTGCTGAATCATCTCCACAGTGCGTTCGATTGGGTGAACCCACATCGTCGGGTCCAGCAACCACAATGACAGCATGGCGACCAGGCCAAGCCGCACACTGGTACGCCAATCCTTCCAAATAAAGAGCAGGAGAAGTCCAGGCACCCCATGGATCCATTTTCCAGCGATGGCCGCACCCCACAAACAACCACAGAGCAGAATGGTGGTCCAGCGCGATCTTTCGCGGTGTTTCCAAGCCAACAACATCGACCAAGCCATGCAAGTCGCTGGCACCGCGTCCAGGTATCCTTCACAGCTGTACTTCGCGTGCAAGGTATGGGCGGCTAAGGCCAAGCCAGCCACTGGGTGAAACCGCGCCGCGAGAAGCACCAACAAGAGACCTGCAACCAGCGATACGCCACGCACCACGATGAGCCGCTCAACCAGGTCCGGTTCACCACCAAACAAACAAAACCCAATGCCATACAGCAGCTTGACCAAGCCAGGATGTTCAGGGTTCACAATCGGTTCAAAAATCAGTGACCAGGAACCCGTTCGAAAAGCATCGACCAAGGCCTGCGCAGATTCCATATAAATCGGTTCATCCCAGTCGATTGGCAAGGTCGTGATGGCGGGAATTCGAACCAGCAAGGCCACCAATAGGGCCACCCAGATCCAGGGACGTTTCAGCGCATCCATATCGCCGACCCTGCCCACATCCAGATGCGTTCATCGAACTGTCCGTACGGCTCTTCTGCGCGACGATGGGGAAATTGCGCTTCCGAAAGCCTGGCGATTTCAGCGCGCACCACTTGATCAAAATCACCTTCTGCAATGGCGACGCCACCCACACCATCCCTCAAAGCC
>Ga0163108_10001227_pt1 | contig 18841 bp, 19 predicted proteins | sample Fk1155metaG_FD_109644 | JGI IMG/M metagenome (GOLD analysis project Ga0163108, IMG submission 109644) | Marine microbial communities from the Central Pacific Ocean - Fk160115 155m metaG | ecosystem: Environmental > Aquatic > Marine > Oceanic > Photic zone | place: The Central Pacific Ocean...
AAAGGCCTCATTCAGTTCAATCAAGTCGACATCAGACAAGTCCCAACCCGCCAAAGCCAGTGCTTTTTGGGTTGCTGGCACAGGCCCCAAGCCCATGACTGTGGGGTCCACGCCAGCAGCTGCGCAGGCCACCAAACGTGCAATTGGAGACAAGCCCATCGCCTTGGCTTTTTCGGCGGTGCAGACGATCATGGCGCTGGCACCATCATTGAGGGTGGACGAATTGCCAGCCGTGACGCTGCCACCGGCCCGAAACGCTGCCCGCAAGGATGTGAGTTTCTCCACGCTGGTATCGGCACGCGGGCCTTCATCCTTTTCCACTGAAATGGTGTCTCGGCGTCCCTTGGGGGCCACAATGGGCACGATCTCGGCTGTAAATGCGCCCGACTCTTGTGCCGCCAAAGCCTTTTGGTGCGAGCCAAAAGAAAACGCATCCTGGTCCGCCCGAGAAATGTCCATCCGATCAACGATGTTCTCCGCCGTGCAGCCCATCGCTTCCAAAGGAAACATCGCTTCCATTTTGGGGTTGGGGTACCGCCAGCCCAGGCATGTATCCCACAAGGTGGCGTTGCCCGCTTTGGGCAGGTTGGGCCCACGGGGCATCGAGTAGGGCGCACGGGACATGACCTCGACACCGCCAGCCAAGAACAAATCGCCATCGCCACACCGTGCCGCACGAAATGCTTGGTTCACCGCTTCCAGACCCGAGGCGCACAGCCGATTGACGGTGACACCCGGCACCGACTCGGGCAGGCCCGCCAACAGGGAACTCATCCGGGCAACATTTCGATTGTCCTCGCCCGCCTGATTGGCACAACCCATGAACACATCGTCGATCTGTGACCCATCCAGGCCCGACTGCTCCACCACAGCCGCAATCGTCTGCGCCAACAAATCATCCGGGCGCACCGTACTCAAGGCGCCCATGAAACGACCAATTGCTGTCCGCCGAGGCGTACAGATCACAACTTCACGCATGATGTCTCCTGCGAATCAGTAGAAGACGGGAGCTGGACCAGGGTTATCCCGACCATCAATGCTATCGAGAACCGAGATCGCCGCCTTGGCAGCCTCCTTCAAATCCTCTTCTCCTCCGCCCAAATAGACACGTCCGAACGCCCCAACAGCCCTGAATTCCAAGACCTCAATGTCCGCCGCTTTCTCGGCCTCATTGGTGGCAATCAGGGCATACCCAGCAGGGTGCGTCTCCAGCACGTACAGCGTCTCACCTTCATTCAAGAAATTGCCGTGCCGCATCCGGTTGGTGATCTGAGCATGGTACCCGGTGGTTCCGGTAATGGTCTGACCACTCACAACCCGAGGCTTCAAGCGATCGGTCATCTTGATGTCCAGTGCGGCAAGAATCTCTTCGCCCGCCGCACGCACCTGACCTTGATCATAGTGGTGCAGTTCCAGACAACCATAACGACGTTCCACAATCTGAATACCAGGCGTGCACGAGGTACGCTTCAGCGCAATATCGGTCACAACGTTGACGTCCATTCCTGGCGCAACCTCGATAAACAGAGATGCCTGCGACTCTAGCGGGTGGTACCCCTGACTGATGGTCGCCAAGAAACCAGCCGTTTGGGGCTGCAAAATATCGATGTAAGTAAAACAACGCAGATCGATGGACATGGTACGCCTCCCACACCCTGTAACCGTGACTTATCCAGCGAGCATGTGCAATCGTGGCAATCTGTGCTTAGTGTCTCGAACATGAACCGAATGACCCTCATCATTGTGACAGCCATCGGCTCAGTTGGGTGCGGACAACCTTGTTCCGATCCAGCCCGAATCAATGGAGACTGGGTGGCCCATTCTGTATTTAGAACACCCGCTTCGGGCACAAATATTGATGAACACCCTCTTCAGGATGCCCCGATTTTGGCTGGGACCATGCCATGGACCGCACTGTTCATCGGATCCACCCAGGAAGTCGAGTTGGAGATCGGACCCGATAAACACATGGCGACGTACACAGAAGATCCGGATGACTGCGATGCATTCAGCCTGCGCATCGATGGTTTTTATAAAGTCAAAGACCTCGATGAAGGTGGTCTGATAAGCGGTGGCACACACCACGAGTTCCTCTACGAGGCCAAATTGCGTTACATGGGGCCGAGAATCACCGGAACTTTCCGGTACCAAGATGAATGGATTGGACTGATCGATGACCAGTTGGGCTCCATATCGGTACCGGAAGCAGAATTGACGGTCTCCCCGGTGAATTAGGCAAAGAACATGTACAACCTTCTGATTGCACTGGGCATCGCAACAGCATCATTCGGCCTTGGTCAGGTCGTTGGTGGTGGAGCCGTCGCTGGAATCATTCCTGGGATCATCGGCCTCGTGCTGAGCTACTTTTTACTGGCGCGCCGGACAGGAAAAGCATTTCAAGCTGTCATGGAAAAAGCGGCATCTGAATTTCAGGCTGGCAAGTTCGAGCAGGGGCTGCGCTTGATGGAAAGTTGTTTCAAGTACGCCAAATGGCAGTTTTTTGTGGGTCCACAAATTCATGGCCAAATCGGCATGTTGATGTACTTGCAAAGAAAATGGAAGCCAGCGCGAAAACATCTCAGCCAAGCTTGGAAGCGAGATTGGCGCGCAAGAACGATGCTGGCAGCGTTGGACCACCGCGAAGGCCGAAAAGAAGCCGCATTGGAACTCATGGAGAAAATCACCGGCTTCGGCGGGAAGGACCCCGTATTCTGGGCCCTGTACGCGTACATTGCTGTGGAAGCCAAGAAGAGAGACCAAGCCCTTTCGATCATCAACGATGGTCTAAAGAAGTGCCCTGATTCCACTGGGCTCAAGGAACTCCAAGGAACCATCGCCAACAAGAAGAAGTTGAAGATGAAGGCATTTGCACCCACTTGGTACCAATACTTTCCCGAGCAAATGCCACGTTCACAAATGCAGAAATACTCCGGCCAACAACCAGGCATGCGGTACCCACAACCCCGCCGCTAACCAGAGCCCTCTACTGGTCGTACCACGGTGGCTTTACCAGTTGCTGGTAGTGCTCCACCTTGAAGGGGTTCAATCGCTTCTTGGTCACATCCAATGCCATCTTCGCACTGACCATCGTGAACCAAATGTACATGTCGCGCTTGTAAGATTCGCGACTGAACAAGCCTTTGAGCATCCACCGTGGATTCACAAACTGCTTGTTCATCCTGTGCAATTCTGCCGCGATTTCATCTCGATTCAGGAAGTCGCTATCCAGAACTGGGCTCATCCAATCGAAGTCATCAAAGTCCGCTTCCGTGATGTGGCCGTTGGCTATCGCATCATCGTAAATGGGGGTGCCTGGCACCGGTGTAATGGGATGAAATGCAGGGAAGTCCACATCTAGCTTTTTGGCCAAATCCACCTGTCGCCGCAAGGTGTCTCGGTTTTCCTCTTTGACCCCAACAATGAACGTCGCTTGGATGAAGACTTCTGGGTATTTTTCCTTGAAGATTCGGATGGCTTCTTCGGCCACGCCCCCCGTATAAAAACGTTTGTCCAAACCCTTCAGCGTGTCGTCTTCTGCGCGTTCGACCCCAATCAAAATATGGCGCATACCTGCGCGCACTTGCTGTTCTAAGATGCCCTTTTTTTCGTCGCGAACAATGCAATCTGCACGCATGAAAGTCATCCACTTGGTTTTCATGCCAGAGGCGATCATTCGCTCAGAAAATTCAGCATTGAATCGTGGATCAATGTTCCAGCTTTCATCCACCCAAACAAAGCCGCGTTTTCCAAATCGGTAGTACAGCAACTCCATTTCTTCCATGATGCGATCCACCGATTTGGTTCGCCATCGTGGAGAGAGCACTGTCTTGCCATTCGCATCGATCTTCCGATCCGCCATGGTCGTCCACCATGCGCAGAAGCTGCAACTCGATGTGCACCCCCGCGAATGATGAATGGTCGCACCCGACGGGGAAAATAGGTACCGCGAACGCCCATACAAATGCATGGGAAGCAAATCGTAGGCCGGAATTGGAATGGTATCGAGATCCTTGATCAACTTGCGAGGAGCAGTCTGCTGAAAGGCATCGCCTTCGCCATAGGCAATTCCATCCACCTTCGACAAGTCGGGATCATCTTCTGCAAACACCTGCAGCAACTCGGCAAAGGTCTCTTCGCCCTCTCCAATACAGATGGCATCAATGTCCGGGTGGGCCGCATACCGATGAGCCAAATTACTAAAGTGTCCCCCACCCGCAATGGTGCGGGCTTCAGGTGCCGCTTCACGGCACAGGCGGAAGAATTTCAACGCTTCGTTTGCATACAAAGCATGGTTCTCGCCACAACCAATCACATCGGGTTTGAAGTCTTTGATTTCTTCATACAGGGTGCGCCAGCCCATCCTGATCGGGAGGCAATCGATGGCCTTCACCTCATGGCCCTCGGCACGCGCAACCGCCGCCAAGGCTGGAAGCGCTTGCTGCACCAGAAAATTGTCTCCCTCGGAAACATAGGGCCAGTAGCCACGTGGGGGATGAACCAAAAGGACGCGCATGCCCCAGCCTACCCGTGTCGGCGCGCGGCCGCCATCCAAGCTCGATTCAATGGCGCCGTGACCGGATCGGCAGCCAACTTCTTTTCCATCTCCCGAATGGTGTCCTCATCCACGAGACCAGCAGCCGCTTCAAAAGGACCACTCATGACGTAGTGGCTGGGTCGAATCCAATCGACATCAAATCCATCAAACAGCGCATGAAAGGCTTCCTTGCTGTAGGTCTGCACCCATCGATCGTCCGAGACATGAACAATGCCGTCGCCAAACAGGGCATTCAGTGTCCCCTCGGCAACATCGGGACCCATCGCCCACCCGTATCGGGCTTCCACGCTGCTCAACATCACCCCACCGGGTCGAAGAACAGATCGAATCTGATCCATGACCACAAGCGGGTCGGGCACGTAGCACAACACTTCCGCAGCGATGACAACATCCACGGGCTCAATGTTCGGCAAGCGCGCGCCTGTGGTCCAATGAACATCAAATCGACCTTTGCGGCCACCTGCATGCTTGACCGCAGCCCAAAGACTTCGCAGGTCGGGGTCCACCAACTCCACTTCACAGCCGAGATTCAAACACCATTGAGAAAAACGACCAATGCCGCCACCCAAGTCCATGACCCGACACCCAGGCGTGATGTAGTCAGCCCAATGATCCATGTACAAAGATCGCTCGAGCAACTTGTCCTCATGACCCGCGTTGTCTTCTTCTAGGAAATCCATCCAATCTGGATGCTCAAACCACCACTTTCGCGCACCCGTCAGGTTCTCCAACTGTGGAATCGTCGGTTTTTCACCGTCATGAATGGCCACCAACTCTGGGTGGCCCGGCTTGAGCAAGAACCGTCGATCATGCCAATCCAGCAACTGTTCACACTGAAACGGAGCGTCTCCCTCCAAGGGAGGAAGTGGACGGCCATCGAGAGGCTCAGCATCGCGCAAAGACATGGTTCCACATCCCGTCGCCCGTGAAGGCGAGGTCAGGTCACGCGGTTCCCCCGGCTATCGGGGATCCTGCGGGCGGGGCTTTGGACGGGGAGAAGGGCGCCAGTTCATCGAAAACTCCTCGAATTCGAGACTCTTAGAATGGCCTTGAGCGGCGATTCTGTCAAGGCAGCTTTCATCGAATCTTCCAGGATCGTGAATTGGAAAGCACTGCCTGCAACAACTGATACACGATCCCATGCCCAGGACGTTCAGCCGTAAGGCGGCCACAAACAGGGTGTCCGAGCAAGGCCAAATCTCCCAGCACGTCCAACATCTTGTGTCGGACAGGTTCGTCCGATGCCCGCAAGCCGCCTTCATTCAAGGGGCCATCCGATCCGAAAACAAGAGCATTGTCGAGTGAACCACCGCGCACCAAACCCATCCTTTGCATCGCCGGGACCAGCCGTTCGAAACCAAACGTGCGCGCCCACGACAGTTCCGAAGCAAAGGTGTCGGGTTCAATATTCAAAGCCAGGTGCTGTCGCCCCACCGATGGGTGGTCAAAATCGATGGTGATGTCCAATTCCGTCGATTCGGCCGACTCGAGTCGGGCCCACCGATCACCATCCCGAACCTCCACAGCCTCCAGCATGCAAAATTGGCGAACGGCTTCCTCTTGTTCCAACACACCGGCCTGCTTCAAATGGTACAACCACTCCGCACCACAGCCATCCAAAACAGGTACTTCATCGCCTTGGACAAGCACGTGGACATTGTCGATACCCGCGCCATAAAGAGTGGAGAGTAGATGCTCCACCGTTCTTACCCGCACGCCACCTTTTCCCAAGGTTGTGGCCAGCTGGGTATCGACCACATTGGACGCCAAAGCAGGAATCAAAACACCATCGACCTCAAAACTAATTCCGGTGTCCATCGGTGCGGGACGAAGTTGGGCGATGACATGACCACCACCATGAAGGGCCACACCCTCAACCGTGACTTCCCGCTGCAAGGTGCACTGCTTTCTCACCGTGGGGCCGCCTTCGGTAAACCGGCGACCGTCTGACCCACCTTCACTCCATGCTCCTGAAACCAGCCTTTTGTCATCTCCAGCGCATACATGGCGGGATGAACAGAGGGCACCGGCTCTTCATGAAGTGGCTTCATGTCGGCAATGTGAACGATGCGACCAGAAGCATCGATAAAGGCTATCGAAAGCGGAAGAGGGGTGTTCTTCATCCAAAAGCTGCGTGGCTCTTCACCGGGGTAGACAAACAACATTCCAGAATCAGAGGCGAGCGAAACCCTGCCCATCAATCCCGTTGCCCGCTCTCGCGGCGTATTGGCCACCTCAGCACGTACACTGCTTCCGCCCAACATCAATTGCGTCGGTTCACCGGCCAAGGCCACTGCAATCAGCAGCCACAACATCAAAACAGCTTCCCTTCTTCTGCAGGTAAACCAAGATGTCGGCGGCCAGATTGTGTGAGGACTCGCCCTGCACGGGTGCGTTGAAGAAACCCACACATGATCAAAAAGGGCTCATATACATCCTCAATGGTGTCGGCTTCCTCACCAATGGCAGTCGACAAGCTATCGATACCCACCGGACCACCATCGAATTTATAGGCAACCGTTTCCAACACTTTGCGATCCATGGGATCCAGGCCTTGTCCATCGATCCCCAAACGATCCAAAGTCAATTGAACCACGTCCGGATCCACGATGCCTTCACCCTCCACTTGGGCAAAATCACGCGTACGCCGAAGCAAACGATTCGCCACCCGGGGTGTTCCACGAGACCGCTTCGCGAGTTCCGTTGCGGCTTCATCTGTAATTTCAATGCCCATTCGATCCGCACTCTTTCGAATGATCTCCGATAGTTCACCCGGATTGTAGAACTCCATCGAAAAGTGAATCGGGAACCGATCACGGAGCGGTCGCGTCAGCAACCCTGCACGTGTGGTGGCACCCACCAGCGTGAACCGAGGCAAATCAATGCTCACCGATTGAGCGCCCGGGCCCTGGCCAAGCATCACATCGATCCGAAAGTCCTCCAGTGCTGGATACAGAACTTCTTCAACCGCACGATTCAAGCGATGAATCTCATCGATAAAGAGAACTTCTCGGGGCCCCAATGAATTGAGAATCGCAGCCAAATCACCACCGCGTTCGATCACTGGGCCCGATGTCGGACGGATCTCTACACCCAACTCTTCCGCAATGATGTGGGCCAAAGATGTTTTTCCCAAACCGGGAGGGCCCGCCAAAAGGACATGGTCCATGGCCTCACCACGCTCTTTGGCCGCCCGAATGTACACCCTTAAATTATCGACAGCCCTCTGTTGGCCGACATACTCATCGAGGTTCCGTGGACGCAGCGCTGGGTCACCACCCATGGCCGACTCTTCCGGGTCAACAAAGCGGGCCAAGCCATCATCAAATGTGTCGTAATCAGTCACGTGAATACCCTATCCAATCCTTACAGTGGGCGGGCCAAAACACGGAGCGCAGCCTGCAAACGCGCCCCCACAGGCGCATCATCCATGGACGGTACATCGTTTGAATTCAGCGCGCGATCGATCTCCGACTTGCGGTAATCGAGTTGCGCCAAAGCCAAGGGCAAGGGATCCGCCTCTGCTTGCTTTCCGGCCATCGTCGTCGGGGTGAAGGTTTGAGGAATCTTGTTTTTCAACTCCAGACACAATCGTTCTGCAGTTTTTTTGCCAAGACCCTTGAGTTTGGTCAGAACCGCAATCTCTTCGTTGGAAATCGCTCGATGTAGTTCCGCCCGATCCATTTGCGAAAGAATATTCAAGGCAGTCCTTGGGCCAACACCATTGACCTCACGCAACATCTCGAAGGTTGTGCGGTCTTCCGGACTGAGGAAACCAAACAACGTGATGGCATCCTCACGTACAGCAGTACAAATGTGGAGCAAAACCTCCTCACCTTCTCCAATTTCCTGCGCGACATTGCTCGGCAATTGAACCAAGTACCCCACACCATTGACGTCGATAATGGCGCGGTCGGTATCTCTTTGGGCAACAACACCTCGAAGCAGTGCGATCATCGATGGGCCCTCCGTTTGATGGGCATGCGCTGAAATGGGTGATGCATCAGGTGGGTGATGGCAATGGCTGCAGCATCGGATGCATCCGATGCGAGTTTGTGATCCGCCCCCAATAAGCGCGCCACGATTCGCGCCACCTCAGGCTTGCCAGCACGCCCATGACCGCCCACTGTCTTTTTTACCGTCATGGCGTTGTACTCAAACACCTCATGATCGTGCAGTGCTGCGGCGAGCAGCGCTACGCCCCGCGCTTGCCCCAAACGAATGGCGCTTTCAGAAGACCGATGACGAAAAATAGATTCGATCGCCACACAATCCACTTTCGAGACCGTCAACTCTGCATTCAAGCCTTGATAAATCGTTTTCAACCGCTCTGGGATCGGGTCTTTGGATACGGTCCGAATCACCCCCGCAGACAACAACTGAAAGCGACCGCCAGACTTCTGGACGACGGCGTAGCCTGTGGCAGTGGAGCCGGGATCGATTCCGAAAACGCGCATTGATACCGATTGCTTCGGGAGGGGGGGGGTGAACAGGTGTCCAGTATAGGCGAAAGGAGTGAACTCGTCCAATCGGATGAATTTATTGGGGCTCTTGACCGCATTTTGATTGTCCGTTTCGCCCTGTGTGCGGTACGGTTTCGAACCAAACCCGCGCGCACCCGCTCCAGGGTGGAGAATTCATGTATCGATCCTTCATGATTGCAATCGCACTCTCGGCAGCCTCCATGCAGGGCGTGGCACATGCGGGGTGCGAAAAAGACACCGACTGCAAGGGCGACAGAATCTGCGAAGCCGGGGCCTGTGTGAATCCCCCTGCAGCTGAAAGCCCCGCGGACAGCGCCGAACAACAAACAAAGAATGAACCGGAAGCCGCTGAGCCAGCAGCCGAAAATGCTGAAGCCAGCCCTCCAGAAGCTGCACCCGAAAGCACCAAAGAAGAAGAAGCCAAACCCAGCGATCCCAAGGATTGGTGGAAAGAGGCGGTGCGAAAAACCGAAGTACCGACCTTGCAAGCAATCTTTGATGAAATGCCAAGACCCATACGGAAGAAAGGCAACGCCAAATTGGTGTACCAACGCGCGGTTCCTGTGGTCATAGCAGACGTTCACAACACCACCACACGATGGGGTGGAAAGACTCAAATCGGGGTTCACTTCATGGGGATCTCCAAGGTGCACACCACCACCACGCTTGAGCCCATTACCGCGGATACCGCCGGCATTGCCTATTGCCCTGTGAACTGTGCACGAATCACAGAGGTCAAAGTGGAAGGCGATCTGCTGAACTTAATTTATGATGGCCCCATCAAAGAGTGGGCTGGCAATGTTGGGGACAACGCTGCCGGCTACATCCGACAAGTCGGAAAACAATACAAAGCCAGTTGTTCGATGCCCGTTTTGTTCAACCACGCACCCAAAAATAGCTGGCTGGACCCCGAACAAGTACAAAGTGTGAAAGACAACGCAGTCGCTGAAATCAAGCGCTATTGCGGAATGGAATAATCAGTCGATCTGAAGGATTTCTCCACCATCGTAGATGACCGCTCGATGATGATTTCCTGCCGGAACCGTGACGCCATCCCAGACCACACAATCGGTCAGTGAAGCTGCTGCAGGGACAACGGCCCCATCACCGATCACACTGTGGACAACATCACCGTCGATTCGCGCTCCAGCCCCAACCCACGAATTGGCTGGCCCACGCTCACCCCGCTTCCATGGATCAATGGGTGTGGGAACCGCTCCGTCCAACACCGCCAAATTCGCCGCCAAATACGCATCGGGTTTGCCCACATCCACCCAAGCGCCTTTGTGCACAATGTGACCCACACAGCCCGCAGGCACCATCTCTTTGTAGGATGTGCGGATCACACATTGCTCCCCATCCGACGGGATGCGGGCAATCGCCTCACGCGACATGATGTGTACCCCTGTGAAATGGGTACCCGGAATGCCCGTGTCATTGGGCACAACGGAGGTGATGCGAACGACACGACCCGTCGCATCTGCTTCCACAGGGCCTATCTGTGCTGCTGCTTCATCCGGACGCAAAGCCATGGCCGCACCAGAGTTCGGCATCGACTTCTGCAGCGCGGTCAAGTCCACATCACTCAAGATGTCTGCGTTGACGATCACAACGGACTCACCCACGCTCTCCAGCGAGGCGCGAAGACCCCCACCAGTGCCCAGCACCACGGGAAGTTCAACTTGAAGCGTGACGCCATTTTGGTCCGCCCATACCGCCACCTGTTGCCAAAGGTAGTGAGCATTCACCAAAACATGCTCATGTCCATGCGCACGCACATGGGCCAAAGCGTAGTCCAGCATTGGAATGCCGCAGACTGGAAGAAGTGGTTTCGGTCGCGCCAAAGTCAAAGGACGGAGCCGTGTCCCAAATCCAGCAGCAAGAAGAAAAGCCGTGTTCATTTCATTCCATAACTTGGGAAACGGACCCCGCGGGATACGACAGTCTTGATAAGTTTCACAGCCGCAAAACAAGCTCCTTTTGCGGAATCGAGCGAAGCATGATGGCAACCATTCCCGACCTGTTCTTGCATCGGGTATCCCAAGACCCCAACGAAGTTTTTATCTGGGCCCAAACGCCCGACGCGGATGACCAGTTTTTTCTGAGCGATGACCAAATGACCCCGGGTCCAGAGGGTTGGTCCGCAGCCACATTTGAACAGATCCACAAGCAGGTTGCTGGTTTGGCACGGCGCCTCCATTCCTTCGGTGTGGGGCGCGGCGTTCCCGTTGCCATCCTCGCGCAAACATCCGAGCGTTGGACTGCGGTCGATATGGCGATTCAGTGTCTCGGCGGGATCACCGTCGGCATCTACCCCACGCTATTGGCAGACCAAGTCCGATACCAGCTGGAACATTCGGAAGCGACCATCCTCATCGTGGAGGATGACGCCCAAGCCAAACGCTGCCTTTCTTTCACAGACGATCTGCCCGATCTCCAACATGTGCTGTCACTGCACACAGCTTTACTTGTGACCCAAATTACGCCCGCTATGCCCGATGTGGATTGGCTGAGAGAGCAAGCCAACCAGGTCCAGGTCGAAGACGTCTCCACCTACATCTACACATCGGGCACCACAGGAGACCCCAAAGCCGTGGTGCTCAATCACCACAACTTCACCAGCATCATTGAATCCAGTCGCGCGCGGCTACCCCTCTTGCCCGGGGACAGAACCATCATTTTCCTGCCGATGGCACACGTACTACAGCGATTCACCCAATACCGGGGGCTCACCGACGATGCCGTCGGATGGTTTGCACCTTCCATCGACGCACTTCCAGAAGCCATTCGCATCTCCAAACCCCACGTCATGGCCACCGTGCCCCGCATGCTGGAAAAAATCCGGGCCACCATAGAGGCCCAAGCTGCCGAACGAAGCCATCAAGCTCTGCGGGTGCTGGAGTGGGCCATTCAAGTTGGACGGGTGGTCAATGAGAAACGCTGGACACAGCAACGTGTTGGGTGGCGATTGGTGGCACAACACCGAATGGCTGATCGCCTCGTCTACAGCAAGATTAGGGCAGGACTGGGTGGGGACCTCCGGCTGTTGATTTCGGGGGGAGCAGCGCTTGATCCGGAACTCGCCACCTGGTTCGAAGCCATTGGCATCGCGGTACGAGAGGGCTGGGGACTCTCGGAAACAACGGCGCCTGCTGCAGTGAATGGGACGACCGATTTTCGGTTCGGGACCGTGGGCAAACCCTTGGATGGCACCGAAATCATCTTGGCGGAGGATGGAGAAATCATGGTGCGTGGCCCAGGGGTATTTCAAGGCTACCTAAAAGATGAGGACGCAACATCCGAGGCTTTCTCCGAAGAAGGTTTTTTCAAAACGGGTGATCTGGGTGTGATTGAAGACGGCTTCATCCGAATCGTCGGTCGAAAAAAAGAAATCATTGTGACGGCCGGTGGAAAGAACATCGCCCCCGTACCCATCGAACATGCCCTCGAGGGCGGCCTCATCGGTCAAGCGGTTGTGGTGGGCGATGACCGACCCTACCTGTGCGCCTTGCTGGCCCCCAACATTGAAGCCCTGCAAGCAAGAGCGACCAACGAGGAATGGGAAGGTTCGTTGGCAGATTGGTGCACACGGGCTGGCGTTCTCACCGAAGTCGAGTCTCAGGTTGTCGAGACCAACCAACAGTTTGCTCGGTTTCAAACCATCAAAAAATGGGTGTTTCTGCGTGAGGAACTCTCTGAACAAAATGGAATGTTGACCCCCACCTTGAAGCTCAAACGATCGGTGATTCACGCACACTACAGCCACGAAATTGAAGGCCTGTACACATGAGAAAGCGAGTACTCCTAAAGAAACTCATCAAACGGGTGATCAAAACAGAACCCGCTGAATCACCCACCGCGGTTGTGAAGCCACCAGAACCGGGGCCAGAGCCAGAGCCAGAGCCAGAGCCAGAGCCAGAGCCAATCCAGGATGAGCAAACAGAAAAGATTGCCAAACATTTCGAGAAAACTCGCCGAGCCATGCTGAAATACCTCGCGGACAATGGTGGAACCGCGCACCTAAAGGACATGCATGACCTAAGTGAACGGCGATATTTCATTGCCCATCGCCGATTCTCTGACCTGATGGAATCATTGGTCGATGAAAAACTGATCGACTTTAGTCAAGTCAAGAACGAGGCCACCATCACCGATACAGGGCGCATATACATCGAATAGTGGGTATCGATACCGCTAATCTACGGGTCAGCGAGGGTAAATCCGGGGGAGCCTTCACGAAACATACACAGACGGTCGCCGACCACAATCGGTACACTGGTGCCAACTCGGAGGAATCATGTTCATTCTCTTCGCAGCTGGGATCGCCAGCGCCGATGTTTCCACAGAAGACAGATGGGTCGGAAATGACAATATAGAGATCGGCGTCCACCAGGACGGATCCTTTGTCAACGAAGACATCGAATTGGGCATTCTTTGGGACCCCGACGGAACCGAAGGGCCCATGCCTCTGATGGGGGACATGCTTCGTGTCGGCTATCACTGGGACATTCTCGTCTGGCGATGGGAGTCCGCATCAGGAGACGATGGGGGACGCGTTCAGGGTGGTCCCCAGACCGATGCATGGGCCGAGGTTGATTGGCTATCAAAAACCAACAACGAAGCCATCATGGGGCTCCATGGAGAACTTACAGACGGCCCCCTTCAAATCGAATTTCGAATTGCAGCACTCCAACACACCGATGTGGTCATCTACGATCTGGTCATTTCATCCGATGAGGAGTTGTCTCAATTGGCGGTGGGAAGGGCCTTTGATCCAGACCAAGACAATTGGTTCTACGGATCATCCAGTTCACCCCACTACGACACCGTCAATGACTCCGATGAGAACTGGGCCTATGGTGCCAGCGCATACGATGAGCGGGCCATCGGATTGGCCGGAATCACCAAAGAGAGTGACTTGGTGACGGGTGGCGTGTGCACAGGATGGTGCGAAAGTCCAAGCACCATGCTCGAAGCCGCAGGCGAATCCAGTGATGGGGATGGGCACCCCAATGTCGTGGTTCGGATTGAAGAGCCTGATCCGGACAAGGCCATCCACATCCGTTTTGTGTACGCCTTCGCGGTGGGGGGTGAAGCCGCCGCCACAACAGCACAGGAAATGCTGGCTTTGGATGACTTGGATGGCGATGGCATTTCCGCCGAAGACGGTGACTGTGATGACTGGGACCCCAATACCTACCCAGGCGCACCAGAAGAAGCAGATGACGTAGACAACGACTGCGATGGCGAAGTCTACGAGGAATCCCTGACCACAGACAATGATGGGGATGGCTATTCTGAAGCGGATGGGGACTGCGATGATGAGGACCCCAGCGTGTTCCCCGGAGCAGAACCGACGGATGGTGTTTCCAATGCAGATTGTGATGGTATTGCCGACAATCCAGAAGAGGAAGGCGGCGACCCCGGGGATGAGTCTGAGGAGGAGGAGGACACAGGCAGTGTGGAGGACAACACGGAAGATGACGATCCGCCCGACGAGACCGATGAGACCGGTGAGGAGCCCGGAAGCTTTGATATCGAAGACGGCGGCACCGTCATCGCAGGGACAAAACAAGACTGTTCCTGCGCCACGGCATCTGGTTCGGTGCAATGGTCTTGGCTGCTCGCGCTCTTGGCCTGGGGCCGTAGACGAAAGGAGAACCCATGAAAACCCCCCTTCTGCTGCTCGCTGCTTGCATAGCATGTGATTCAAAATCGATGGACACAGCTGACATTGTCGACGAATCGAACACAGACTCGACCGACGACAGTGGAGGTGTAGATGATGGAAACGGGGACGATGATGGGAGCAGCCCCATTGAAATCGAAGGCACCCTGACCCTGGAGTCCGGCCATGTCTTGGACCCAAAACTAGCAGACGATCCTTCCATCTCCATATCGGTGAACATTGTCGACCCGGGTGAATGCACAACTGCACTCCACATCACCAACGGCATCGGACAAGAGCGCACGCTCTCCGATCCGGAAGCCACCACCCAATGGGATGGCCGAGACGACAGTGGGCGCGCCTTCGATCCTGGAACAACAAACATCGGCCTGAGGGCGGACTGTGATGGTGACACCGAGGTGCTCGACCAAGCCCAAGCCTTCATTGTGCGCCTGGCCCCCAGCACCATCGACTTGGGCAGCCCATCCGATGAAGCTGGCCAGGTTGGGCTCGCCTTTCACAAGAAAAGCCTGTTTGTAAAAGAAGTGAGCCCTGTGGGAGACCGACCCGAGTACAAGCAAGATGCCCGCGGCATCCTTGGATCGACCATCGACCGTGATGATGGAAGTCCGCGCCCAGCCGTAGCCATGTGGACCAACGCCCAAATTCCCCCTTGGGTGGATGGTGAGGTGGCCGCCCACAATGTGCCCACCGCCTACATCGGGGAAAGCACCATGATGGCCATGGTTCAATTCGGAGATGTGGCCGTGTCAGAGGCCAGACACATCGCGGTTTCACCCTGGGGCCCAGAACCAGAAAATATGCCCGCGATTCGCATCGCATCGAGCGACACCATCGTTGCCATCGATCGGCCCATAGAAGTTCAACTGGGAACCGCTGAATCCACAATGGGAAAACACATCCATACGGTGCAGTGGGCCTTTGAAAGCGAAGGCGAGGACGGAACCTGGCACACCATTCCGGGCTCATTTGAAACCCAACATGCCTACTACGTGCTCGCAGGAGCACCCGCTCTGCTGGATGGCTCCAGCTTTGGGGCGAGCCCTGCCATTCCTTGGATTGGGGTACTCGAGGACACGGCTTCCATCATGGAGGGCGTCCCAGCAACCGTTGAAGATACGCTCGATGCACTGCGGGACTACCTGTTCGAGCACGAGTACATCATCTACGACCCCAGCAATGGTTCGTACTCCGACTTTGAAGGCGCATACATGTACTGGTCGTCCATCACAGCGCAGGTCTCGTCCTTCTTGGACCGTCGCGAAGGCCTAAGCCTCTATTGCCACTCCATGAGCTGCATGCTTTCTGCATTGGCTGGAACCCACGGTGTACGCGCCGAACAAATCGTACTCGGTGTCAGCTTTAGAACCAACTATGCCCGAGCGGCAGGCACCGACTCGTGGGGGACATGGGGCTTCAATTCCCACTCCGTCGTCACGCCCGATGATGGTGAAACCATTTGGGACAGTTCCATTGCCATGGATGGAGACGATGAACCGCACGATGACAGCAGCATCGATGAGGTCATGCCCCGCGGGATGCCAGGGGAAGAATACATGTGGCGCTTGACCTACGACGATATCGGAATCATCAACCAAGGTCTTTGCTACATCGAGTAGCATGCTTCCATGACAACCATCATCGCCGTCACCACAGACCGAAGCGCAGAAAGGGACGCATCTGAACCCAATGCCCATGGCCGAATTCGCCCCATACCGGCACGGGTACATGTCAACGAATGCATCCTCCAAGCGCTCAAAGACAACAATGTGGAAGTCGTCTTGCTCCCGCCCGAACCCGCCGATGTGGCGTCCACCGTGGCATGGGTATTGGAGAACTGCCACGGCCTGGTGATCACCGGCGGCCACTTTGACATCCATCCATCCCTGTACGGACAAGAGGTGACAGGCCGCATCGATCGCGTGGATGCCGGAAGAACCAATCTTGAACTTGCGCTCGCCCGCGCAGCCATCGAAAAGGATTTTCCTGTCCTGGGCATCTGCGGCGGCATGCAAGCCCTGGCTGTCGCAGGTGGAGGAACATTGATTCAGGACATTCGCGCACAGGTTCCCGGCGCGATGGAACACGAACAAACGACAAACCCCTCGGAGCCGTGGCATCCCATCACCATCGAAGGCGGCCTGATCCGACAGGCCTACGGGTGCAGCATTCTTCGGGTGAACTCCACGCACCATCAGGCCGTCGACAATCCGGGCTGCTTTATTGTCACGGCAAGGGCGCCCGACGGTGTTGTCGAAGCCATCGAGCATCCAAGCAACCGATGCTGCGTCGGCGTTCAATGGCACCCAGAACAAATCGACCCGGCACCGTTTCGCATGCTCGCCTGGTTTGCATCCAACTCAGACTGACTGCACTATTTGACGTCTTCGGGTGTCCAGGTGCCAATGGGGCCATGGTGACGCACAAATTGTGCGCGGTGGGTACTGCGTGGTGTGGTTCCGGCAAGCTTTCCCGTCTGCAAAGTCAGGCCTTGCCACGCCAGGCCCATCAAACTCAAATCCTTGGATAAATCCAAGACCACACTGCGGCGGCCCGGAATATCGATCTTCACTGGAATTCGCTTGTAGGGCACCCACTTCACGGTGATTTCAGCTGGCGTGACACCCACCAATTCCTGCCCCACCTTGATGCTCGCTCCAGGTGGGTCGCTCTCGATCCGCACCCGGTGCGCACAACCGATCGATAGAAGACCACCCAGGATGATGAAACGCATGAAACCCATGCTTTGCATTGTAGCGCGGGCGAACAAGCGATACCCTCTGTTTCTATGCGACACCCTTTTTCTATGGCGGTTCTTTTGTCCATTCTACTTGCGTCCCCGGGGGCGCTGGCTGGCAAAGGCGACAAAAAGCCACAGCGGATGAAACACGTCAAACAAGAGCGGAAAGAGATCGAGCTGCTTCAACGCAGCACGGAACTGTATTGGGATGGCGTCCGATGGAACAACGCAGAAAAATCTTCTGCGTTTGTCGAGAATCCAACCAACCGTATGCAGTTCCAACAATGGCTCGAGAACCGCTTTGCCTCACAAAGGGTGATGAATGCCCGCGTGTTGCGCGTCGATATCGGCCCACCGCTTGAAAAAGAGGCAAAAGAAGCCCGAAAGGCGCGAATCAGCGTATCGGTTGAAGGCTACACCTTGCCGGATCAGGTGGTGAAAAGCGACACCGTGGTCCAGATTTGGTACCGGTCCGCCACCGGGTGGTGGCTCGAATGGAGCCCACCTGAAGACCCTTCAATCAACCCATCGCCCGAGCAACAGAACTGAAAATTCGGACAAACGATGTCCGAAGAATAGAACACACCAAAGAACCCAACCGACTACTTCTTTGATGATGAATCTCGCTTCTTTGCTCCAACGTCATTTCGGCCACCCTGATTTCCGTCCGGGACAGCGTGCTGTGGTGGATCATGTGGTGGAGGGCAATCATGCGCTGGTGGTCATGCCCACAGGCCACGGAAAGTCCCTGTGCTACCAGCTGCCCGCCCTCGCCCGACAGGGCACAACGATTGTGGTCTCTCCATTGATTGCCTTGATGAAGGACCAAGTCGATGCGCTGCAGGCAAAGAACATCGCCGCCACGTCCATCAACTCCAGCCTTGAATGGGATGAACGGCAACGCCGAATTCAAGCCATGGTCAATGGGCAATACCAATTGGTGTACGTCGCGCCCGAGCGATTCAACGACCACTTTATGGCCGCAGTAGCACGCACGGAAATCGGTCTTCTCGCCATCGATGAGGCCCACTGCATCAGTCAGTGGGGACATGACTTTCGGCCCGACTATCTCCGGCTGGGGACCGTGCGGGATGCGCTCGGCACCGTGCCTTTGATCGCGCTGACCGCGACAGCCACACCCGCAGTACAAGACGACATCCTATCGCAAATGGGGCTACCCGAAGCGCGGCGGTTTGTGACTGGATTCGATCGGGAGAACCTGCGGCTTGAAGTCGCTACACCCCGAACCGCCAACAGCAAACACACCATGCTCGCTGGCTTGCTGCGCTCCCTGCCCGGATTGGTGTACTGCGCGACGCGCAAGCACGTGGAAGCGGTCACGCAAACACTTCGCAGCCAAGGCATTCAAGCCG
>Ga0163108_10001228_pt1 | contig 18836 bp, 30 predicted proteins | sample Fk1155metaG_FD_109644 | JGI IMG/M metagenome (GOLD analysis project Ga0163108, IMG submission 109644) | Marine microbial communities from the Central Pacific Ocean - Fk160115 155m metaG | ecosystem: Environmental > Aquatic > Marine > Oceanic > Photic zone | place: The Central Pacific Ocean...
AATTTAGGACAATTTTGAATCTTGAGGTGATTAAATCAGATCCAGAAAATAGTTTGCTCTACATTAAAGGGTCAATACCGGGATCAAAAAATTCTTTAGTTTTCTTAAGAAAAGCAACAAAATTTTTCAACAGAAAAACATCTGTTGAAAAATTTGCTCAAGAAAAAAAACAAACTATAAAAAAAGAAACTAAAACTTCAGATAAAAAACCAGAATCAAAAAAACCAGATGACAAAAAACCTGCTGCAAAGGAGCAGCCTAAAAAGAAATAAATTATGAGCATAAAAGTTTTAACTATCGATGGTGCAAGCAAATCTCAGAGTCTTAAACTACCCGAGAGCTTAATAGGACTAAAAGTTAATAATAGACTTTTAAAGTATGTGGTTGACTGGCAGTTAAATAGATCTAAAAAAAGGATCGCTAAAACCAAACAAAGAAATGAGGTTATTGGCTCTACTAGAAAAATTTATGCTCAAAAAGGAACTGGAGGCGCAAGACACTCTAGCAGGAAAGCACCTATTTTTGTTGGAGGTGGTATTGCTCATGGTCCTAAAGGAGATAATTATAAAACAAAAAGGATTAACAAAAAAATTAGAAAACTAGCACTTGCTCAAACCATTTCTAAAAAAAATATAAATAAAGAACTTTATATATTTGAAGATGTAAAAAAACAGATAAATAAAACTAAGATTTTTAATAACTTTTTAGTAAAAAATAATTTAGAAAATGTTCTAATTATTTCAGACAAAGAAACAGAAAAAAATATATACAAGTCAGTTAGAAATATTCCAAACGTTAAATTAATTAATGATGAAGGAACAAATGTTTATGATCTTATAAAGTTTAAGAATGTTTTGTTTACAACAAGTTCTATCAAAAAAATTGAACAGAGGCTTGCAAATGAAAAAAATTAATTATCTAGATTCTATCAAATCTCCTGTAATTACAGAAAAAGCTACTGGTTTGTCCGAACAAAACAAAGTTATTTTTAAGGTACATGAAAATGCTTCAAAAGCTTCAATTAAAAAGAATATTGAAAAAATATTTAAAGTTAAAGTGATCAAAGTAAATACAATAAATAAAAAATCAAAAAGAAAAATGGTCAGGGGAAAAATTGGAATTAAAAAAGGATTTAAAAAAGCTGTAATAACTTTAAAAAAAGGTCAAAGCATAGACCTTGCAACAGGAGTTTAAAAAATGAGTTTAAAAAGTTATAAACCATATACAAAATCAACAAGAACAACAATTCTTGTTGATAGAAAAAATATTTGGAAAGGATCACCTGTTAAATCTTTAAGTAGAGGAAAAATTTCTTCTGGAGGAAGAAATAATCTAGGAAGAATTACTTCCAGATCTAAAGGTGCCGGTCACAAAAAAAGATATAGAGTTATAGATTTTTATAGAAATAAAATTGATGTTACAGGAAAAGTTGAAAGAATAGAATATGATCCTAACAGAACATCTTACATTGCTCTTATAAAATACGAAGACAATTCAAAAAGTTACATTATTTGTCCAGCAAATTTGAAGATAGGCGACTCTATAGTCTCAGGAAAAGCCAAAGAAATAAAAGTTGGTAACAATATGCCTTTAAGAGATATACCTCCCGGAACTTCATTGCATAATGTAGAATTGGCAGAAGGTAACGGAGGAAAGTTGGCAAGGTCAGCAGGTTCATCTGTTATTTTATCTGGCTTTGATGACGAATATGCAATTATAAAACTATCATCTGGAGAAACTAGAAAAGTAAGGTCAGCATGCAAAGCCACAATAGGAACAGTTTCGAATCCAGATCAAAAAAATATACAGATTGGTAAAGCCGGAAGAAATAGATGGAAGGGTAAAAGACCAATGGTAAGAGGAGTGGCCAAAAACCCAGTTGATCACCCTCATGGAGGAGGAGAAGGAAAAACTTCAGGCGGAAGAAATCCAGTCTCTCCTTGGGGTCAATCGGCTAAAGGATTAAAAACTAGAAAGCCTAAGAGAAGCGATCAATTCATAATATCTAGAAGAAAGAAAAGGAAATAAAGCATGACAAGAGGAATTTGGAAAGGTCCATTTGTTCACCCAAGCTTGTTAAAAAAAATAGACAAGATTAAGGATAAAAGCAAAAAACAACCTATAAAAACTTGGTCTAGAAATTCTACAATCATACCTGAATTTGTTGGTCATAGTTTTTTAATTCACAATGGAAGAACTTTTATTCCAATTACAATTTCAGAAGAAATGGTTGGACACAAACTAGGAGAATTTTCACCTACAAGAAAATTTTCTGGACATACTCCGGCAGATAAGAAAGCTGCAGCAGAAGGAGCAGCACCAGGAGCAGCACCAAAAGCAGCACCAGGAGCAGCACCAAAAGCAGCACCAGGAGCAGCACCAAAAGCAGCACCAGGAGCGGCACCCAAAAAGGATTCTAAATGAGTGAAAAAAACAACATAGTAAAAGCAATCAATAAAAATGTTAGAAGTGGGGCTAGAAAAGCAAATTTGGTACTTAATTTTATTAAAGGCAAGAAAGCAGACATAGCCATTAGAGATTTAGAATTTACACGAAAGAAAGTTGCTGAAGATATTAAGAAAACTGTAAAATCAGCGGTTGCTAATGCCGAGAACAATTATCAATATGACATAGACAACTTGTACGTCAAAGAAGCTTATGTTGGAAAATCTATAGTTATGAAAAGATTTAGACCAAGAGCAAAGGGAAGAGCTGCAGCAATAAAGAAACCCTTTAGTAGAATAACTATAATATTAGAAGAAAAAAAAAACAAAGAGGTTAAAAAATAATGGGACAAAAAGTTAATCCAATTGGTTTAAGACTTGGCGTTAATAGAGGATGGGATTCTATTTGGTTTGCTAAAAAAGCAGATTATGGAAGTTATTTAATTGAAGATTATAAAATTAGACAATTTATTAGAAAAAATATAACCAATGCAGGGGTTTCAGAGATTATAATAGAGAGATCATCAAAAAAATGTATAGTTTCTATTCATACTTCTAGACCAGGATTTGTTATTGGTAAAAAAGGTTCAGACATAGAAAAAATTAAAAGCAAAATTTCAAAAATCACTAAAGATGAAGTAACAGTTAATATAAAAGAAATAAAGAAACCAGAACTAAACTCATACTTAGTTGCTGAAAACATTTCACAACAATTAGTAAAAAGAGTGGCTTATAGACGAGCGATGAAACGGGCTATGCAAGCAACCATGAGATTAGGCGCTAAAGGTATTAAGGTTTGTGTAAGCGGTAGGTTAGCAGGAAACGATATCGCTAGAAGTGAATGGTTGAGAGAAGGAAGTATTCCTTTACATACTTTGAGAGCAAATCTTGATTATGCAGAGTCAGAGGCACTAACAACATACGGAATGATAGGAGTTAAGGTTTGGATATATAAAGGAGAAATATTTTTAAAAGATGTTGAAAAACAGAAAATTGAAAAGGTAAAAAATGCTACAGCCCGTAAGAAGTAAATATAGAAAAGCTCACAAAGGTCGAATTCATGGCAAGGCTACTAGAGTTGCCACTTTAAATTACGGTGCTTATGGTCTAAAAGCCATGCAGCCTGAAAGAGTAATCGGAAAACAAATAGAAGCAGCAAGAGTCGCATTGACAAGACATATGCAAAGAACCGGAAAAGTTTGGTCAAGAATATTTCCAAATATTCCAGTTTCAAAAAAACCAACTGAAGTTCGAATGGGTAAGGGAAAAGGGTCTCCAGAGTTTTGGGCGTGTAGAGTAAAACCAGGCAGAATACTATTTGAAGTGGATGGAGTTTCAGAAGAAGTGGCAAGGGAAGCTTTGTATAAAGCTTCAGCAAAACTTCCTATAAAAACAAAATTTGTTAAGAGGTATAAATGAAAAAAAAGGACATTAAAAAATTAACAAAAGATCAATCTGTAAGAGAAATTGATAAACTGAAGAAGGATCTATTTAATATGCGGTTTAAAAAAATAAATGGTCAGCTTCAAAATTTAGCAGAATATTCCACAATTAAAAAAAATATTGCTAGGCTTTATAATATTAAAGGAAATAAAAAATGACAAAAAGAATTTTAGAGGGCCAGGTGGTTAGTAGCAAAGGCAACAAAACTATTGTTGTTGAAGTTAAAAGAAGATTTACACATCCTTTTTACGGAAAGGTAATATCAAGGTCTAAAAAATATCATGCTCACGATGAAAAAAATAAATTTAAAGAAGGTGACAAAGTTAGAATAATTGAAAGTAAACCAATATCAAAATTAAAAACATGGCAGGTTATTGAAAAATGATACAGGTGCAAACAGAATTACAGGTAGCTGACAATACTGGCGCAAAAAGAGTTGAATGTATTAAAGTTTTAGGCGGTTCAAAAAGAAGGTACGCAGGTATAGGCGATTTAATTGTTGTAAGTGTTAAGGATGCTTTGCCAAGAGGTAAAGTAAAAAAAGGGTCAGTGCACAAGGCTGTTGTGGTTAGAACAAAAAAAGAAATTTTTAGAAAAGATGGTTCAAAAGTTCAGTTTGATAGTAATTCAGTAGTTTTAACTGATGAAAAAGGAGAACCAATAGGAACAAGAATTTTTGGTCCAGTTACTAGAGAACTAAGGGCAAGAGGTCAAACAAAAATAATTTCTTTAGCACCGGAGGTAATTTAAATATGTTTTTAAAAAAAGGCATGAAAGTTAAAGTCTGCGTTGGAAAAGATAAAGGCAAAAGTGGAGAGATTATTGAGATTAACAGGGTTAGGGAATTGGCCAAGGTAAAAGAGGTTAATATGTTGAAAAAACATAAGAAACCCACAAAAGAAAACAAAGGCGGAATAGTAACGAAAGAAGGATACGTTCATTTATCAAATTTAAAAAATCTAGATGAAGACAAAACTAAAACTAAAGCTAAAGTAAAAGGTAAAAAATGACACCAAGACTAAGAGAAAAATATAAAAACGAAATTATTAAGAACTTAATGTCTAAATTAAACCTTAAAAACTCTAATGCGGTTCCAAAAATTGAAAAAATTGTTCTAAATATGGGCCTAGGAGCAGATGCGCTAGATAAAAAGAAATTAGAAATATGCACGAAAGATATGGCGGCAATAACCGGACAGCATCCATTAGTAACAAGGTTTAAAAAATCCATTTCTAATTTTAAGTCTAGAAAAGGAGCTCATGCTGGACTCAAAGTTACTTTGAGAAACGATAGAATGTACGAATTTATTGACAGGATGATTAATATTGCTTTGCCTAGAGTAAAAGATTTTAGAGGCTTAAAAGATAATAGCTGTGACAAGTTTGGAAATTTTAGTTTTGGAATTAAAGAACATATAATTTTTCCAGAAATAAATTTTGATAAGGTTGATAGAATTCGTGGTTTGGACGTGACAATAGTGACAACAAGCCAATCCAAAGAACAAACAATATCACTACTTAAAGAGTTTAATTTTCCGATTGTTAAAAGTGCTGAAAAAAAAGCAAAGAAAATAAAAAAGATACCTAAAACAGAAGAGAAAAAAGAGGAGAAAGAAAAAAATGGCTAAAACAAGTGCAATCCAAAGGAATTTAAAAAGAATAAAGATGGCAAAACGATTTGATAATAAAAGAAAAAAATTAAAAGCAATAGTTAGAAATAAAAAGCTGCCTTTAAATGAAAGATTTGCAGCACAACTAAAACTTTCAAAGCTTCCAAAAAATTCATCAAAGATTAGAATTAGAAATAGATGTGAAATTTCAGGAAGACCACATGGAGTTTATAGAAAACTAAAAATATCAAGAATTGCTTTAAGGCAGATGGCGTCATCAGGAAAAATTCCTGGAATGACGAAGTCGAGTTGGTAAATAAGGAGGAATATGACTTTTGTTGATCCTATAGGAGATATGTTAACCAGAATAAGAAATGGACAAATGCGTTCATTAAATAAAATCAGTATACCATTTTCTGTTTTTAGATCAGAAATTTTAGAAGTATTAAAAAAAGAGGGATATATTATTAATTTTAGTATTGATAAAGGAGAAAATAATAAAAAATTACTATTAGTAGATTTAAAATATTACGAAGGTCAGCCTGTAATAAGAGAAATTAAAAGGATCTCAAAACCTGGAAGAAGGGTTTATTCTAGAGCAGCAAGTATACCAAGGGTTCATAATGGACTTGGTCTTGCAATATTATCAACAAGCAAAGGCGTTATGTCTGATAGCGAAGCGATCAAAAACAATCTTGGTGGCGAAATAATCTGTAGGGTATTTTAATGTCTAAACTTGGAAAAAAAACTATTGTACTACCTAAGGATTCAACAATAAAAGTTGATTCTGGCAACCTATTAATTTCAGGACCCAAGGGTTCAAAAACAGTTCCATTTAATGAAAAAATGTTCACATCTAAGGTAAACGAAAAAAATGAATTTCAAATTCTTCCAATTAAAAAAACCAAAAATATCTCTGTACTATGGGGAACCTATAGAAGCTTGGTTAATAATGCCGTTATAGGAGTTAGCAAAGGACACGAAAAAAACCTAGAACTAAATGGAGTTGGATTTCGGGCTAATTTAAAAGGAGAAGATTTAGTTATGAGCTTAGGTTTTAGTCATGAAGTTAAATATAAAGTACCTAAAGGTGTAAAACTAAAGGTAGAAAAACAAACAAAAATAAACATAGTTGGGCCAGACAAGGAACTGGTAACAAAAACAGCATCTGAAATTAAATCTATAAAACCAGTTGAGCCTTACAAAGGAAAAGGTATTAAGGAAAAAAATCAATACGTTTTAAGAAAAGAAGGAAAGAAAAAATAATAATGAAAAAAATGAATCCATCTATAAAACGAATTGGAAGAAATAGGGCCAAACTTAAAAAAGTTAGTCTAGATAGATTTAGAATAACTGTTTTTAAATCTTCAAAAAATATTTCTGCACAAATAATAGATGACAAAATTAACAAGACAATAGTATCAGCTTCTTCAACGGAAAAAGATATGAGGAAGGATAAAAAAAAGAAAACTGATTTGTCTATAGCTCTAGGTGAAATTTTAGCTAAGAGAGCAGCACAAAAAAAAATTAACAAAGTTTATTTTGATAGGGGAGGCTATAAGTATCATGGAAGAATTAAAGCCCTAGCCGAATCCTTGAGAAAAAATGGATTGAGTTTCTGATGAGAGAAAAAAGTGAATATATAGAAAAGCTTGTTGCAATTAACAGAATAACAAAAGTCGTTAAGGGTGGTAGAAGATTTGGATTCGCAGCGCTTGTGGTGGTAGGTAATCAAAAAGGTTCTATCGGGATAGGAAAAGGCAAGTCAAAACAAGTGCCAGACGCAATTAAAAAAGCTACAGAATTAGCAAAAAGAAATATGATTAAAGTACCATTAAAGGACGGAAGGACTTTGCATCACGATATATATTCAAAAAGTGGATCGGGAAAAATTTTAATGAGAGCAGCTCCAACTGGTACTGGAATTATAGCTGGTGGTGCAATGCGAGCAGTTTGTGAAGTTATTGGCATACAAGACGTAGTTGCTAAATCTTTAGGTTCTGCAAATCCACACAATGTTTTAAAAGCTTTGTTAGATGGGTTAAAAAATCAAAGTTCTCCTAAATTTTTATCAGCACTAAGAGGAAAAAATATATCAGAAATTATCAAAAAGAGAGAAAACTAATAATGAAGCTAAATACATTAATTAAAACTAATTATCCAAAACTAAGAGTTGGGAGAGGAATAGGTTCTGGAAAAGGAAAAACTTCTGGTCGAGGAGTTAAAGGACAAAAATCCAGATCTGGCGTTGCTATTAAAAGTTTTGAGGGAGGACAAATGCCTCTTTACAGAAGACTTCCAAAAAGAGGATTTAAAAAAATAGGCAAAAAAAATATTGCAATACTTAATTTATCTGACTTGATGCTTTTTTTAAAAAATAAAAAAATTAAAATTCAAGATGAAATCAGTATCAAAAATTTATCTGAAAAAAAATTAATAGGAAAAAAATATGATAAATTAAAAATTCTTGGAAAAGGAGAGATTAAAGAAAAATTAAAGATTACAACAGATTTTATTTCTAAGTCAGCACGTTCAAAAATAGAGAAAGCAGGTGGTTCTATAAATCTGCTTAAACAGAAAAATATATAAAAATGGCTAACGAGGAAGTAAATCAACAACCACTCTCTCATTCACACGATCTAAGAAACAGAATCATTTTCACAATTTTAATTCTATGTGTTTACAGGCTAGGAACATACGTGCCTCTTGCTGGGATTGATCCTATTGCTCTCCAACAAACTATGTCTTCAAGTCAAAAAGGTTTATTGGGAATGTTTAATGTATTTTCAGGTGGTGCTGTGCAAAGAATGGCAATTTTTGCCTTAGGAATAATGCCATATATTTCATCTTCAATAATAGTACAGTTGTTAACCGGTGTTTCAGATTATTTTAAAAATTTAAAGGATCAAGGAGAATTTGGAAGAAAAAAAATTACACAAATTACAAGATACGGAACAGTTTTTATCGCAGCTCTACAAGGATACGGTGTATCAGTTGGTTTAGAAAATGCAGGTAATCTTGTTTTAAATCCTGGAATTTATTTTAAACTGATGACAGTAATTTCTTTGGTGGCAGGAACGACTTTCCTAATGTGGCTTGGAGAACAGATAACAGCAAGAGGAATTGGTAATGGAATATCTCTTATAATATTTTCTGGTATCGTTGCTGAAATACCTAGAGCTTTGGCTTCAACATTCGAACTTGGTAGAACAGGTGCTTTATCAGCAACTATGATTATTGGAATTTTTATTCTTATCATAGTTACAGTAATGTTTATTGTTTTTATTGAAAGAGCAATGAGAAAAATTCTTATAAATTATCCTAAGAGACAAATGGGTAACAAAGTATATGGTGGTCAATCTTCCCATTTGCCATTAAAAATAAATACTGCAGGTGTTATTCCTGCAATTTTTGCATCAGCACTGTTGTTACTGCCAATAACATTTACAAATTTTGGTCTTGCAGAATCAGATCTTTTTCTAAATTTATCTTCTTTGTTTTCACAAGGCAAACCTCTTTACATGTTGCTGTATGCTTCTGGAATTGTATTCTTTTGTTTCTTTTACACATCAATTGTATTTAATCCAAAGGAAACAGCAGATAATTTAAGAAAGTATGGTGGTTATGTTCCCGGTATTAGACCAGGAGAAAGAACGGCAGAATATATTGAATGGATTTTAGTTAGACTTACAACTATTGGAGCTTGTTATTTAACAATTGTTTGTTTGATGCCAGAGTTTTTAATTGCAAAATATCCAATACCTTTTTATTTGGGAGGAACATCTATATTGATCGTAGTTGTAGTGGCCATGGATACAGTTACTCAAGTACAGACAAGACTGATGAGCTCACAATACGAATCATTAATAAAAAAAGCTAAATTTAGTAAATAAGTTATGAACATAGTCATATTTGGTCCACCTGGCGCAGGCAAAGGTACTCAGTCTGATAAAATTGTTAAAAAATACAATTTATTTAAACTTTCCACCGGTGATTTATTAAGGAAAGAAATTAATGAAAAAAGCGAACTTGGTATAAAAATTCAAGAAATTGTTGATTCAGGTAAGTTGGTTTCAAATGAAATCATAAATAGATTGGTTGAAAAAATTGTTTCAGATAAAAAATACAAAAATTCTATAATATTTGATGGCTATCCAAGAAATCTAGAGCAGGTAAAAAACCTTGATGTTTTGTTGAAAGAAAATAGTCAAAAAATTAATTTGGTTATTAGTTTAAAAGTTAGTTTAGATAGTATAATCAAGAGAATTACAGGAAGACTAGTTTGCTCCAAATGCGGAACTATCTACAATGAATTCTTTAACCCCCCGGTTAAAAAGCAAGATTGCTGCAACGAAAATACTTTAAAAAGAAGAAAAGACGATAGTGCTGATGTAGCTAGAAACAGATTCCAAACTTACACGGACACAACAGAACCAATCTTTAAATATTACAAGAAGTCAGGATTACTCAAAGAAATAAGTGGTGAAAATAAAATTGATGAGATTTTTGATCAAATTACTGCTTTTATTAAATGAATTCAGGGTTGACTTTAAAGGATATGAACATATAAATACTAATTTGAAAAAATCAAAATATGGCTAGGATAGCAGGCGTAAATATTCCGCAAGACAAAGTTGTTCACATTGCTTTAACTTATATACATGGCATTGGTAATTTTAACTCCAAGCTTATTTGTGAGAAGTTGAGCATTCCTCTTAATAAAAGAGTTAACGCTCTTACAGAGGAAGAGGTTTTGAAAATTAGGGAATATATTGACCAAAATTATAAAGTAGAAGGTGATTTAAGACGAGAAATAGCAATGAACATAAAGAGACTTGTAGATTTGGCAAGTTATAGAGGATCTCGTCACAAAAAAAAATTACCAGTAAGAGGACAGAGAACACATTGTAATGCTCGTACTAGAAAAGGTAAGGCAATAGCTATTGCTGGAAAAAAACTTACTCCACTTAAAAAATAAATGAAAAAAAAAGAAGATAAAAAAGTAGAAAAAAAAGAAGATAAAAAAGTAGAAAAAAAAGAAGATAAAAAAGTAGAAAAAACAGTTGAATCTAAACCAGTAAAAACAAAATTTAAAAAGAAAAACAAGGAAAGAAAAAATATATCTTCAGGGATAGCATTTGTGAACTCAACTTTTAATAATACAATAATTTCAATTGCCGACGAACATGGAAATGTAGTTTCATGGTCCTCAGCTGGATCAAAAGGTTTTAAAGGTTCTAGAAAATCTACACCGTATGCAGCGCAAGTAGCAGCTGATGATGCAGGAAGCAAAGCATACGAGATGGGATTAAGAACTTTATCTGTTCAAGTGAAAGGGCCTGGATCTGGTAGAGAAACTGCTTTGAGAGCGTTGCAATCTCGAGGTTTTAAAATAGTTTCTATTAAAGACACTACCCCACTTCCACACAACGGAACAAGACCACCAAAAAAAAGGAGAGTATAATGGAAGGCACTACTATTATTGATAAAAATTGGAAATCTTTAACAAAACCAAACAAACTTGAAATACAAAGCAACGAAGATAAAACCATAGCAAAAGTTGTTGCAGAACCTTTAGAGAAAGGTTTTGGACAAACTATTGGAAATTCTTTAAGAAGAATTTTGTTATCCTCAATTCAAGGAGCAGCAGTTACAGCTATACAGATTGATGGTGTTCTACATGAATTTTCTTCAATAAAAGGTGTTAGGGAAGATGTTACCGATATTGTTTTGAATGTAAAAAATTTGGCAATAAAATTAGATTCTGACGGATCTAAAAAATTAATTTTAGATGCAACTGGACCAAAAGAAATTAAAGCTAAAGATATAGCCTTAGTTACTGGTGTAACAATTTTGAATCCAGAACAAACTATTTGCAATTTAGATGAAAAAACAAAATTTCATATGGAGATGATAGTTAATAGTGGAAGAGGATATGTTTTATCTCAAAAAAATAAATCAGAAGACACACCTTTGGGAATGATTGCAATAGATTCTCTTTTTAGTCCAGTTAAAAGAGTTTCTTTTAAAATTGACAGCACAAGAGAAGGAGCCGCTTTAGATTATGATAAATTAATTATGGAAGTAGAAACTAACGGGACAATTGCTGCTGAAGATGCAGTTGCATTTGCAGCAAGGATTTTTCAGGACCAATTATCTATGTTTGTGAATTTTGAAGATCCCAAAGAAGTTCCAAAACCAGTTCCTACTACAGAGCCCGAATTCAATAAAAACTTATTAAAAAGAGTGGAGGAACTAGAACTTTCTGTGAGATCAATGAATTGTTTAAAAAATGATAATATAATTTATATTGGAGATCTTGTTCAAAAGACGGAACCAGAAATGCTTAGAACACCTAATTTTGGAAGAAAATCTTTGAATGAGATAAAAGAAGTCTTAAGTTCCATGTCTTTATATTTGGGAATGGAAATTCCTAATTGGCCACCAGATAATATAGCTGAGCTTTCTAAAAAATTAGAAGAAAATACGTACTAATTAATTATATGAGACATAAAATAGGATATAGAAAATTAAACAAGACATCTGAACACAGAAAAGCTTTGTTTAAAAACATGTTAAATTCTTTAATCAAATATGAGCAGATCATCACAACACTTCCAAAAGCAAAAGAACTAAAACCACAAATAGACAAAGTTATTACTTTAGGAAAAAAATCTAATTTAAGTAAAAAAAAACATCTTTTTTCTAAACTACAAGATCAAAAATCAGTAAAAAAAGTTTTTGAAACATTTTCAAAAAGGTATGCAAATAGGAAAGGTGGATATTCAAGAGTTTTAAAAGCTGGATTCAGAACTGGTGACGATGCCCCCATGGCTGTAATTGAGTTAGTAGACAGAGATGTCAATGCAAGAAAAGTCGACAAGCCTAAAAAAGTCGAACCAGCAAAAAAAGACAAAGAAACACTTCCAAAAACAGCAACTAAATAATATAAACTTAAGCTTCGATGCTTAAAAAGTTTATAGTCAACAAAGACTATCATAATTCTCGGTTTGATAGATGGTTTAAACAAAACATTTCTAATGTTCCTCAATCATTAATAGAAAAACTTGCTAGAAAAAAAAAGATCAAAATAAACAAAAAAAAGGTTAAGACATCGTACAGAGTGCAACTCAACGATATTGTTGAATTATCTGTAACAGAGGATTTAAAATCTAATAATAAATCTAAAAAGGAAAAATACAAACCATCGGAAAAAGAAAAGGGTGAATACGGTAAATTTATCATTGAAAATAATGATAATTTTATAGTCATAAACAAACCTAGTGGAATACCAGTTCAGGCTGGAACAAAATCTTTCAAGAACATTATCGATATATTAAAGGATACAAAATACTTTGAGCACACAAAGCCTTTTGTAGTTCACAGACTTGATAAAGAAACTTCAGGTGTGATGATAGTAGCAAAAAACAGAGAATATGCTCAATTATTTACTTCGCTTTTTAGAATTAGAAAAATGCATAAAATTTATTTGGCTATAACACATGGAGCGGTTAAAAAAGATATAAAATTACTCCAAGACAATCTGACCACTTATGAAAAAAATAAAAAAGTAATTCAAAAAGCTATTTCACATTTAAAAATATTAAAATGCAATGATGAATACTCTTTTTTAGAACTGAAACCTATTACTGGAAGAAAACATCAGTTGAGAAAACAATTATATAATATTGGTAACCCAATAGTAGGAGATGATAAATATTCATTTAGTGGAGCGGGTAATAAATTTAAAGTAAAAAATATAATGTTACATGCTTATAAAATAAAATTTATGATAAATAATATTAAATATAATTTTGAGGCAAAATATGGAGAAGAATTTGAGCAGTTTATTAAAAGAAAATTTTAAATTCTTGAAAGATGTTCGAAAATAATTTTCTTTAAGTTTTTTTTAACCTCAACAGGAATCTTTTTTTCATTTTTTAACGAAGTTACTTTTCTATTATCTAGACCGCAGGGCATAATTTTTTTGTAGTCATTAAGATTATTTTTTATATTTATAGAGAATCCGTGATAAGCCACCCAGCACGAAACTCTTATGCCAATTGCTGCAATTTTTCTCCTTTTAACCCATATACCTATATTTTTTTTGTCAGCATATGATTCTATTCTATAAATTTTTAAAAACTTGATAATTACATTTTCAATTTGTTTAACCAAATTTCTTATGTCTTTCTTTCTCCTATTTAAATTAATAACGAAATAAACAATTTGTTGTCCAGGATTGTGAAGTGTAATTTTACCTCCACGATTAGTTTTTATTACATTAATTGATTTATCCAATATTTCTTCTTTTTTAGACCTAATTCCTGCAGTGTAAGTTACGGGATGTTCTAAAAACCACACCAATTCACGACCTCCCTCTTTTACACGATTCACTCTTTTTTCAAGTAACTGAAGGGCTTTCTTATAATTTATGGGGTTTTTACTAATTTTAAATTCTATGTCCATTTTAAATTGAATTTTATCATCAGATAAACTAAAAGTCTCAAAAATTAAAACATTCTGGTGAATTATGAGTTTAGTAAAATCAGTTGGGAAACAAAAAGTAAATCTTGAATTTAATAAAGATTTTATCAATCTTTTTAGTGAAAAGATAAAATCGAAAGATATTGCTTTTATAAATCAAACATTGGCGGATTTGCACTCGGCCGATGTAGCTAATTTAATAGAGAATCTTGACGTAGATACAAGAAATAAACTGATCGAAATAGAAGCATTCAATATTGAACCAGAGATTTTTATTGAACTTAACGAATCTGTACAAACAGAAGTCCTTTTACTTTTAACACCCGAATCTGTTGCAAAAATTTTAAGAAAACTTGAATCTGATAATGCTCTTCAAATTTTAGAAAATTTAGAAGAAAATAAAAAGAAAAAAGTTTTAGATAAATTATCTCCACAAGACAGGTTTCTTTTAGAGGAAGGCCTTAGTTACCCAGAAGATTCAGCGGCAAGAATAATGCAAAGAGAATTTACAGCAGTTCCTAGTGATTGGACTGTTGGTCAAACAATTGATTACTTAAGAGAAAACAAAGAATTACCCGAAGAATTTTTAGAAATATTTGTTGTCGATAAAGATTTTAAACCTGTTGGAACAGTTCCTTCTTCTAGAGTTTTGAGAACTTCTAGGAATTCAAAGATGAATTTAATTATGAGAGAGGTTCCTGTTTTAATTTCAGTAAACATGGATAAAGAAGAAGTTGGACATACATTTGAAAACTACAACCTTGTTTCTGCGGGCGTAGTAAACAAAGATAATAAATTAATAGGAATGATAACAGCAGATGACGTTGTTACCGTTGTTCAGGAAGAAGCAGAAGAAGATGTTTTAAGACTGGCAGGGGTAGGAGACGAGGAAATTACAGATGGAATTTTAAAAAAAACTAAAAGAAGATTTAGTTGGCTTCTACTTAATTTGTTTACAGCAATTATAGCATCAATAGTTATAGGTTTTTTTCAGGAAGATATCGAAAAAGTTGTTGCTCTTGCCGTGCTGATGCCCATTGTTGCTTCAATGGGAGGAAATGCTGGAATGCAGACTCTTGCTGTTACGATCAGGGCAATTGCAAAAAAAGAAATTTCTTCAGGGAATTTTTTTAAAATTGTTACGAAGGAATTTGTGATTGGCATATTAAATGGAATAATTTTTGCAATCATTGCAGGAGTTGTTGTTCAGTTTTGGTTTGAACAAATGGATTTATCAATTTTGATTGCTGTTTCAATGGTACTTAATATGATAGTGGCAGGTTTGTTTGGAATCTTAGTTCCTGTTTCTTTGAAAAAATTTAATATAGACCCAGCACTAGCTTCAAGTGTTTTTGTTACAACAATAACAGATGTGATTGGATTTTTATCTTTTCTTGGAATCGGTTCTTACTTTTTTCTTAGTTAAAAATTATCAATAAATCTTATTTTTCCAATATAAAAAGCAAAAAATAAATTAAATTTAGTATTGTTTTTTTTTGGTTTTTTTAAAGTTTTTGAATCAATAATTTCTACATAGTCCACTTTTTTTGCACCCAGGAACAAAAGTTTATTTTTTATTTTGACAAAATTATGATTTACTTTTCTTAAAATTAAATTCTTCTTATATTTTTTTAAGGTCTTTATGATCTTGGTAAGATTAGTTTTTTCATAGTTTTTTAATTTTTTCAATCTAGAAGAATATGCAACAAAGTTTTTATCCCGAATAGTTTTACACGAAATCACTTTGGTATTTATTTTATTTTTCTTAATATGTTTTTTGATCAAAATAAGTTGCTGAAAATCTTTATTACCCAAAAAAATTTTTTTAGGTTTTGTTATCTCAAGAAGTCGATTAACAACATTAATTACGCCTCTAAAATGTCCTTTTCTATATTGTCCGCATAATTTATTTGAAAATCGATCAAGAAATATTTTATTTTTTGTTTTAAATTTATACACATCATCGTAGTACGGTTTATATAGATAGTTGACTCTTAATCCCTTTAATATTTTTATATCATTTTTGTAACTCTTTGGATAATTTTTAAAATCTTCTTTGCTATCAAACTGTTTGGGATTCACAAAAATACTTACAATAGTTTTTTTTGATTCTCTAACTGACTTTTTTATAAGATTTTTATGGCCTTTATGAAGGCTTCCCATAGTCGGTACAAAACCAATATTATTGATATTTTTTATTTCTTTTTGTAATTTTTTTTTATTTGTAAATAATTTCATTTGTAAAAGATTTGTTTAGCTAGTAAAAGGTTTTAATGGTCACACAAGCAATCATTCCATTAGCAGGATTAGGTACAAGATTATTGCCACTGTCAAGTGTAATTCCAAAAGAATTATTACCAATAAATGGCAAACCAAATTTAGAATATATATTAGAAGAATGCATTCAAGCTGGAATTAAACAATTTATTTTTGTAGTACCAAAAAACAGACCCATCATAAAGAAATATTTTTTTAATGATAATTTTTATAAAAAAATAATTAAAAAGAAAAAAAATGATAAACGCTTGAAAGAAGTATTTAAGAGAATCAAGAAATACCAAAAGATGATAAAATTTGTGTATCAAAATAAACCTGAAGGTACAGGACAAGCTGTATTAAAATGCAAAAAATATTTAAAAGGAACGCATTTTTTAATGTTATTGGCAGATGACTTGATTGTTAGAAAAAATTGTTCCAAAGAAATGATTGCTCTACACAAAAAAACAAAAGGTTCAATAATAGCCACCAAAAGAGTAGAAAAAAAAACAGTATCTAGATGGGGAATTTTAGGCTTTAAAAATAGGTCAAAAAATTCTTTTTTAATTAACGAAGTAATCGAAAAACCTAAATTAATGGAAGCCCCGTCAAATTATGCCATAATTGGAAGATACATTTTACCAAAAAAAATACTTTCTGTTTTAAAGAATCAGCGCAAAGGAAAAGGCGGAGAGATTCACATTACAGATGCAATAAAAACTTTAGTTAAAAGAAATGAGAAATTTTATGGAAATATATTTAGAGGAAAATATATTGATTGTGGAACTCTTGAAGGATTTATTAATTCCGGACTTACAATTTCAAAATATTTATAAAAAATCATTATGAAGATATGCATGATAGGCACCGGGTACGTTGGTTTAGTTAGCGGAACTTGTTTTGCAGACTTAGGAAATAAAGTTTACTGTGTAGATAAGGATAAAACAAAAATAAATAAATTAAAAAATTCTATTTCTACGATTTATGAACCCGGTTTAGATGATTTAATACGAAATAATTTTAGAGCAAAAAGATTAGATTTTACTGATGATTTAGAAAAAGCTGTAAAAGAATCGCAAATAATTTTTATTTGTGTCGGAACTCCAACTAAAAAAGGTTCAAATCTAGTTGACCTTTCTCAAGTATATAATGTTGCAAAATCAATAACTAAATATATTAAAAGCTATAAAATAATTGTTACCAAATCTACAGTACCCGTAACAACTGGCGATCAGTTAGAAAAAATAATAGGAAAAAAAGTTAAGAAATCTTTATTTGACGTTATATCTAATCCTGAATTTTTAAGAGAAGGTGAGGCTATAAGGGATTTTAAATATCCGGATAGAATTATTATTGGGTCTAACAACAGAAAAGTTTTTAAAAAGATGGAACTTCTTTACGAGCCACATATTAAAAAAGGGGCCAAGTTTTTCTGTGTATCAAGAAAAGGTGCTGAGCTGATCAAGTATGCCTCAAATGCTTTCTTAGCTACGAAAATTACATTTATTAATGAAATAGCTAATTTGTGTGAAGCAACAGGTATAAATGTGGAAGATGTTTCAGTTGGAATGGGTTCTGATGCTAGAATTGGTAGTAGATTTTTAAGAGCAGGACCGGCTTATGGAGGCTCTTGTTTTCCAAAAGATACCAAAGGTTTAGTTTCAATTTCGGATAAGTTTAAAACCAATCTTTCTATCGTAAAATCAGTAATAAAATCCAATTATAATAGAAAAAATTTATTAACCAAAAGAGTTGGAAAAATATTAAATAATAAAATAAAAAACAAAAAAATTACTGTTCTAGGAGTAACATTTAAAGCTAATACAGATGATATGAGAGAGTCATCTAGTCTCGTTTTAATACCCCATTTGTTAAAGAAAGGCGGAATAATAAAATACTACGACCCATCTGGTCCTAAAAAGGAATTTAAAAATAATAAAAATCTAAAATTTGAAAGGACTCTATCCAAAGCTTGTGTGGGAGCTGATTTAATTATTATTAATACTGAATGGGACGAATTTAAATCTATAGATTTTAAAAAATTAGTTAAGAAAAATAATTTTAAAATTTATGATATGAGAAATCTTTATAATCCAAGCGAATTAAGAAAAAGAAATATAAAGTACTACTCAGTCGGTAGACAATAATTATATTTCGAATATTCCTTCAACCTCAACCGCAGCCCCCAATGGTAAAGAATTTACGCTTACAGCAGCACGTGTATGTTTGCCTTTATCTCCAAATATTTTTGAAATTAAATCTGATGCGCCATTAATAACTTTTGGTTGATCTATAAAAGAATCTATTGAGTTTACATATCCAGTTATTTTAACACAGCCTTTTACTTTATCTAAACTGCCACATATTTTTTTAAGTTGAGCCAAAAGATTTAGAGCACAAAATTTTGCAGATTCCTGCCCCTGTTCTAGACTTAGTTCTTTGCCAACTTTTCCTTTAATTAATTTTCCTCCAGAATCCAATGGAAGTTGTCCAGAAATAAAAACTAAATTTCCAACAATTTTGGAAGCTACATAAGCACCAACAGGATCTGGTGCTTTAGGCAAATTAATATTTAATTTCTTTAAATTTTCTTCTGT
>Ga0163108_10001229_pt1 | contig 18834 bp, 10 predicted proteins | sample Fk1155metaG_FD_109644 | JGI IMG/M metagenome (GOLD analysis project Ga0163108, IMG submission 109644) | Marine microbial communities from the Central Pacific Ocean - Fk160115 155m metaG | ecosystem: Environmental > Aquatic > Marine > Oceanic > Photic zone | place: The Central Pacific Ocean...
CAAAGGCAAGCTAGAATATTTGACCCAGATACAACACGCCGTTGAAGTGCCGGTTCTGAGAAAAGATTTCATAATCCATGAATCACAGATCTATGAGGCTTCAGTTGCTGGAGCTGATGCTATCCTTCTAATAGTTGCTGCTCTTAGCCAGGATGACCTCGAGAGGCTCTTTGATTGCGCTAACACCTATCAATTGGAAGTTCTAATGGAAGTCCATAATTTACCTGAACTTGAGAGGGCCTTAGAAACTGATGTGAAAATTATTGGTGTCAATAATCGTAACCTGAAAACTTTTGAAGTTGATCTAAAAAATACTGAATCCATTAGTGAGGAAGTTCCGGAAGATATTCTTTTTGTGAGTGAGAGTGGAATTAAAACGCCTCAGGATGCTTCTCTCGTTGCTAGCTGGGGAGCAGACGCAGTTCTGGTAGGTGAAACTCTAATGAGGGCCGATGATGTTGCTTCGACAGTGAAGGATATCATGGAATCACCTGCATCTTAATTGGGCTGAAACAAGCGCTTTAGAACTCTTAGACGATTTGGTTTTGCTTTAGTGTTCTTAGTAATTGTCTGGTTCTCATGAACATGGCAAAGATGCTTAGGGACCAGATCATGGGGTATCTTTTCGAGGTAAGTATTCCCTGATTTTTTGCAATTCTTTCCTGGTAGTTGCCCACTTGTCCTGCAAAGAGTTAATTCAGTCATTGTAGCAGAACTGATCATCTCATTTGCTGGATAACCGTACTTTTCACAGGCGAACATTATTCTTGTCCAGATCGGTAAGGCAACGTTACTTCCGTAAGCGCCAGAAATTATGCTCTGGGGTTCGTCAAGGCCTGCCCACACACCGCAGGTGACTTTGTCGGTGAAGCCAACGAACCAAGTGTCTTTGAAGTCGTTCGTTGTACCGGTCTTTCCTCCTGCCGGTTTACGGAATCCGAGGGACCTTGCTCGGGCACCTGTACCTTCAGCAGATACTACTTTTTCAAGAATTTTTGAGGTGACTGCACAAGGCGCTGACGGCAATGCCGGGTAACTTTGTGCTGCTGCCCGATAGAAAACTTTTCCACCACTATCTTCAATATAATTAATCGTGAAAGCTGGGACTCGACCTCCATTATTAGGAAATACCGTGTATGCACTAGTCAAAGATTCTAGATCGCAATCGAGATTTCCTAGAAATAATTGGGGTGTTATATTTTTATCAGCAATATTTATACCGACGCTAGCAGCGGTCTTTGTAACAGATTTCATGCCAGCAATGTTACCGACCCTGACGGACATTGTGTTGCGTGATTTGATTAGGCCATAACTTGCACTTTGTAATCCCATCGATTTACGATCAGCATTTTTAGGGTTCCAAGCTACATCAATGCTTTTGATTTCCCCTTTTTTTAGTGGACCATCATCAATGAGTGATCCGGGCATGAGCCCTCTGTTAAATGCGGCAGTATAAACGAAAGGTTTGAATGCTGATCCGATTGGCCTCTTTGCAGTGGTTGCTCGGTTAAATAGTGAATGCTTGATGCTCCTGCCGCCTACAATGGCGAGTACCGCGCCAGTCTCATTATTGAGTAATACTGCAGCGCCTTGAAGATAATTTGGAGTTCCTTTGGCCCCTCTTAGTTCGAATTGCTTTTTAGTTTGATGTTTATAGCCGGGCCAGTTTTCAATGGATAAGAGGCCTTCTTCAATTGCTCTTTCGGCTATTCTTTGAAGACGAAGATCGATGCTGGTATAGATTTTGAGTCCACCGTCTTCGGCATTTGACTCGCTTAGAGCGTCATTCAAGTCCCTCCTAATAGCGTCCAGTGCATAGCTGTTAATGGATTTTTTCTGAACGGGCCTTTGTTTTAAGACGCGAACGCGTTGAATCATCGCATTATTAAAATCTTTTTTCTGTATGGCTCCTTCAGAAAGCATTCTTTTGAGGACGGTTTTACGTTCTGAGTTAGCATCATCGTAATGACGGAAAGGTGAAAAACGATTAGGCCCACGGATGATGCCGGCCAACATTGCGGATTCACTTAGAGTCATCTCTGAGGCTCTTTTGCCAAAGTAGGAGAGGCTTGCCATTTCAACGCCATAGATGCCTGATCCAAAAAAGATTCTGTTCACATAAAATTCTAGTATCTGTTCTTTTGTGAAATTCTTTTCTATTCGGCGAGCTAGCATCACTTCGATTAATTTTCTATGAAGTGTTTTTTGGCTCATTAATTCCCGGAAGCTGTTTCTTGCTAGTTGCATTGTGATGGTACTTGCACCTTCTCGTTTGTTTCTAAAAACATTGCGGTAAGCTGCCCTCAGAACGCCAGTAGGATCAATGCCTCCGTGTTCATAAAATCTTGCATCCTCTCGTATTAAGAGAGCCTTCACAAAGTGTTGGGATACTTGATTAATCGGAACGAACCTTGCTCCCGTGCCATGCAATTTACCAATTTCATTACCATGACAGTCGAAGACTACTGAGCTTCTAGGCATTCTCCCGAGTTTTTTCAGGTCATAATTCTTTGCCATTAAGGAGTAAACTCCAAGCACCACACCAATTCCTATGAGGGCAATGAGCCCGCACAGTGTTCCAAGCTTTAGGATGAGTCGGATTCTACCAAAGCGTTTAAGCTTTTTTTTGCGCATTAAAAATTGCCTTAATTTAAGGGAAAAAAGGGACCTTACGATCGTTTATATTTATAAAAATTCAAGATTTCATAATAAAATAACAACTCTCAGAGGTTTTGCCGCGATTGGTCTTATCTTCATGGACGTGAGCTTGTAGTGGGACTCATAAAAGTGTCATAGTTTAAGAATGAAAACTTGTGCTTTTCTTTTTATTTTAGTGGGAACGCTTCCTCTATTAATTTCCTCTCCTCGGACGCTTCCCGAGGGGGGCGTGCTCGAAGACAAGAGGCTCTTGGCACTGAAGGATCTACATGGTTATTTCCCTTTTGAACCTCCCAAATCAGTCGAAGAATGGTCGCACCGTTCAGCGAAAATAAGACACCAACTAAGAGTAGCGGTTGGCCTTTATCCCGAACCCACTAAGTGTCCGTTAAATTCTGTTATCAGGGACAGGACAGATCATGGCGACTTCACTGTTGAGAAAGTTTTCTTTGAAACATTGCCCGGTTATTACCTCACTGGAACATTGTACCGGCCCAAGGATTCCAACAAAAAACGACCTGGTGTCCTTTGTCCTCATGGGCACTGGAAAGATGCTCGTTTTTATGATGCTGGTGAAGTAAAGGCGAAGCAGCAGATAGATAAGGGAGCAGAATCAGATACTGAAAGTGCTCGTAATCCATATCAGGCCCGATGCGTTGGACTTGCCCGGCTAGGATGCACTGTTTTCCAATATGACATGATTGGCAATTCCGACAATCATCAGATCTCTTATGAGATTGCTCATAAGTTTGCAAAGCAGAGGCCGACAATGATTTCAGAAAAGAAATGGGGGCTGTACAGTCCCCAAGCAGAGTCTCATCTGCAGAGCATCATGATGCTACAGACATGGAATTCAATTCGTGCCATAGATTTTATGCAGGGGCTTGAGGATGTTGACCCGGACCGTATAGCTGTGACCGGAGCGAGCGGAGGGGGAACACAAACTTTCATGGTTTCGGCTCTTGATCCGAGAGTCAAAGTTTCAATGCCTGCTGTGATGGTCTCGACTGCGATGCAGGGAGGGTGCACTTGCGAGAATGCTGCCCTTCTTCGTGTCAATGAAGGGAACATTGCGTTTGCTGCCTTATTTGCCCCTAAGCCACTGGGTCTGACTACGGCCAATGACTGGACCAAGGAAATGGCAATTAAAGGATTTCCTGATCTCAAGAAAACTTACCATGCCTTAGGTGCTCCTCAGAATGCTATGCTTCATAACCGTATTGAATTTGGGCACAATTATAATCTGCCTTCACGACAGGCTATGTATGGCTGGTTCAATAAGCATTTAGGCCTTGGATCCAAGGAGCCGCAAAATGAAAGGCCTCATGCTAGACTCAGTAAAGAAAAGCTGAGTGTTTGGGATAAGGAACATCCGATGCCTCCCGGAGGAGATGAATTTGAAGTCGGATTATTGCAATTACTCGCTAAGGACATCCAAAAGAAAGTCAAATCTGATCCAAAGATCGCGCGCATGGGATGGGATGCTATTCTGGATTCGGACCTCGAAAGGTGTGTCGATGTTGAATGGGATCTCGCTGTTAAAAACCAACGAAATGGGTATTTGGAAATGGCCGGGATTATAAAGAATGTCACTTGTGGGGAGCAGGTTCCTGCAATCTTTCTTTATCCTGACGCAAATTGGAACAAGAGGGCAGTGATCTGGTTAAGCCGTTCAGGAAAGGATGGCCTGTATGAAGGTAATGAACTAAAAAAAGATGTTAAAAAATTACTTCTCAATGGCAATGCAGTTTGCGGTATAGACCTTTTTATGCAGGGTGAATTCCTTAAGGACGGGAAAGAGTATAAGGTTTCAAGGCGAGTCAATAATAACCGGGAAGCCGCTGCTTATACTTTTGGTTATAATAGTACACTCTTTGTTCACCGGGTCCGAGATGTTCTTACAACAATTAAAATGATTAAGTCTGATAAGCATGGAGCCAGAGAAATTGATTTGGTTGGGATGCGCGGGGCAGGACATTGGGCCGCAGCAGCTAACTATGCTGCTCAGGGTGCAATTGATCGGGCCGTGATAGAGACTGGCGGATTTACATTTATAGGGATTAAAAGTATTCGTGATCCTGACTTCCTTCCCGGATCTTCAAGATATGGAGACATAGGAGCTCTGATCAATCATGCCAAGAACAAGCCTTGGGTAGTGGATTCGAAAGGTCTTCCTGATTGGATCAGGTCCTAGGATTATATGTATCAGGAAGAGAAAATGACTGGCCCGTCACTTCTGAGAGAGCGAATTTTCTCAACACAGGAAATAATGATTTGAGAAGAATCTTCTATTTCCTGTTCCGTGTTCATTGAAGAGACGGATAATCGGACACTTGATAGTGCGCGTTCATCAGTATGCCCCATCGCTTTCATGATCCTTGATGGTTCCCTAGTTCCTGTGCTGCAAGCAGAACCGCTTGCGATGCAAAGACCCTTATCGTTTGCCAGAATTAACAGATCACCGGCATCAACGTTATCAAAGCTTAGATGAGAAGTGTTGGGTAAACGGAACCGGGAAGAACCATTGCGGTGAGTTCCTTTGATATTGTTCATGAGACTCTGTTCTAAAGCATCACGTAGATGGCTTAGTTTTTTTTGTCCCTGATTATTTAATCTTTCAGTGGCAAGTTCGGATGCTTTTCCTAATGCTACGATCTGTGCAACGGCTTCGGTCCCAGCTCTTTTCCCATCTTCTTGATTTCCTCCTATTAGTAATGGCTTGTAGGGTGCTCCTTTGCGCACATAAAGGGCGCCTACTCCTTTCGGCGCATGGAACTTATGACCAGATATCGAAAGGAAGTCGATGTTACTTGAGCTCACATCGATAGGAATTTTTCCTGCAGCATTCACTGCGTCTGTATGAAAGAGAGTTCCTGATTCTTTGGCGATTAATGAAGCCTCATGAATCGGTTGGCAAACACCAGTTTCATTGTTTGCCCACATTATAGTTACTAGTGCAGTGTCTGTCCTGATCGCGGCCTTGAGATCCTCTAGACTGATAATCCCTTCTTCGTTCACCGGCAATTCAGTGATCTCTAGGTCTGGCAGGACCGCTTTTGCAAATGCAATAACAGCAGAATGCTCTATTGAAGTGGTAACGATGTGCCGTTTTTCAGGCATGGCCGTAATAGCTGAAAATATTGCAGTGTTATCGGACTCTGTTCCGCATGAAGTGAAAACGATTTCCTCAGAAGCTGAATTCAAAAATTTAGCAACTTGATTACGTGCATCTATTACAGCTTTATTGCTTCTTCTGCCAAGATCATATCCCGTTGAAGGATTTCCATATTCATCGTTCAGGAAAGGACTCATGGCCTTTGCAACTTCCGAATGAACTCGGGTCGTCGCATTGTTATCTAGATAAATCACAGGGTTCTTTTTATATAAGAGATTTTATTTGATAAGAATTATATTGTCATTGGTCACTCGGTTCGAACGTTAAGTTCCCTTCGTCCAGAATAGATAAGGCCTCCCCGGCTAGGAACAATGAACCAACGATAAGAACGTGTCTATCCGAAGCCTCAGTTTTCTTGATGGCATTTTGAACTGATCCTTCATATTCATTTGTTATATGACTAGGAATGAGTCGAGCAATGTCTTCTCGGCCAGCTAACTTTCTGGGCGTATTTGGCTGAGTACATATAAAATTTTCTGCTATTTGTGATATGATATTAATTAATGAAGGGAGGTCCTTATTTGCTGCGGCTGCGAAAATAACGACCGGTTTAATATCTCCATACACTTCTTTCCAGGTTTCGACTAGGGCCCTTGCTCCTTCGATGTTGTGGGCGCCATCAATTACGATGTCCTTTCCTCTCTTCTGGGGGAATTGGTCGAACCTTCCCCTCCATTTTGTTTGAGCCAGGCCTTTGACGTAAGAATTGTGGTTGATTTGAAAGGGGCAATTCTCAAGGGCCGCAACTGCAAGAGCCGCATTTTGGAGTTGATGTTTGCCTCGAAGAGAAATGTTCTCCTGTTCACAGGACCCTTCAACGTAGTGGACACTTGTTCTCAGCTCTTTGGCTCTTGAATCAAGAACTGCTTGTGCATCATTGTGCTGAGGGGCTGAGATTACTGGGACACCTTTCTTCATGATGCCTGCTTTTTCTTTAGCAATTTCAGATATACTTTCACCTAGTATGTGTTGATGATCAAGACTGATAGGAGTAATCACACAGACAGAAGGTAAGATTGAGTTTGTTGAATCCAGTCTTCCTCCAAGACCCACTTCGACTACGGCCACATCCATTTTTTTCTCTGTGAACAATTTGAATGCTAGGGCTGTAGTAATTTCAAAGAATGTAGGAACCTCTTCCCATTCACTTACAAGCTCCTTTAGGTGAGTCAAACCTTTCGCAATTTCAATTTCGTTGGCGGGTCTTCCGTCTAACGAAATTCGTTCGCGGAAAGAAATAAGATGAGGCGAAGTGAAGAGACCCGTTCTATGACCCGAAGCTCTGAGTATCGAGTCCATGAAGGCACAGGTTGATCCTTTTCCGTTCGTTCCAGCCACATGAATAATAGGCATTTCCGGATCCGGGACCTTCAATTCATTGAGGAGTCTGATTATACTGGTTAGCCCCAGTTTAATTCCTGATTCCTGTCGGCTATAGAGCCATCGGATAGATTCCGTATAGTCCATGACTAAGTTCCTAGACCAATTAAATAAAGATCAATTATGTGAGCAAGTAACCCAGGATACTTGCGAGCTTTTCACGTAACTCGCGTCGTTCCACAATCATGTCTACGAGACCATGTTCGTGCATGAATTCTGCGGTTTGAAAACCCTCAGGCAGGTCCTGGTGAGTCGTTTCCTTGATGACTCTAGGGCCGGCGAATCCAATCATACAACCGGGCTCTGCTAAAATTATATCTCCGAGCGTGGCGAAACTCGCAGTCACTCCTCCTGTAGTTGGATGAGTCAGAACAGAGATGAATGGTAGTCCTGCCCTGTCCATAAGAGCTAATGCGCCGCTCGTCTTGGCCATTTGCATTAGGCTGAGAATGCCTTCATGCATTCGCGCCCCACCTGATGCCGATACAATAATGATTGCTGATTTTTCTTCAGTTGCCAATTCGATGGCACGGGTAATTTTTTCGCCGACCACAGAACCCATGCTGGCACCGAGGAACCGAAAGTCCATCACTCCTAAAATTACTGGATGGCCTATGATTTTGGCTCTTCCTGTGACAATCGCTTCGGGTAGGCCAGTTATTTTTTGGTACTTTTTAAGCTTATCCTTATAGCCTTTGAATTCGAGAGCATCCACACTCTTTATTTTCTTTTCGGTTTCTTCAAAGGTTCCAGGATCAGTAATCGATTCTATCCTTTCTTGAGAATTGAGAGTGAAATGAAAATTACATTCAGGACAGACTCTTAAATTTTTCTTAAGCTCCAATTCATGGATGACTTCGCCGCATCCTGAGCATTTTTGCCATAGCCCTTCGGGCACGTCGCGTTTCTTTTCGCCACTGCCTCTGAAAGCGGGTTTATTGAAAATGGGCATCTTTATACAATACTATTTCAGGACTCAGAATCTAACTTACCAAGGCACAGAGGACAACCCCCATTCGGTATACCTTTAATTAGTTGGTAATTTCTTATTATGGGCCAATTGAACCTTATTTTTGCGCATTCCAAGCCAAATACTTGCGAGAGTACCTGTAAGAAAAACTCCACAAAAAGGGATCATCCCTTCCTTCAAGTCAGAGCCAATGTAGGGAAGTATAAGGTCATGGCCGTATTTTTTGGGTGCTAAGGAGTGGTAATCATAAGCTTTTATACAGAATACCCAACCAGCGTGTAATCCCATGCATAACCATAAAGAGGATGTCCTTAGACGTGCCCATCCCAGAACGAGTCCGACCGCGAAAAGGGTTGCGAATCCCTTTGCAATGAAGACCGGATTATCGAATTGAGCGAAGATCTGGCCGACGGTCCAGAACCCTGTCCCAAAGTAATGAATGTCCTGATCTGCGAGTCTTGCACAGTTGTGCGGAGGCTTTAAAAAATGAATTAGAGCAAAGAAGAAAGAGACAAAAATTAATGCATAGTAGGGTCTGGCCGTCCGCATCACTGCTCCAAGTAATAATCCACGAAAGAGAAATTCTTCAAGGACTGCTACCGCGAGTGCGGAAATGAGGAACTTCAAGAGCATCTTTTCTGAGAAAGTGTTCGTGGCATCGAAGATGCCAAGCTGCATGTAAATAATACCAAAAATTAACAGGATTCCCGAAGCCAGAACGAAACCGATTCCAAAATCTGTTTTCCAGTGGATGTTACGTTGCAGGCCAAGATGGCTTTTTTTCAGCTTAAGGGAACGTATCAAAGGATACATGCATACCAATGCTCCTATGAGCATTGAACGATTAAAATATCTACCAAAGTGAGCATTATCCAATTTACCTTCCAGCCATTGTCCGGGCGGTCCCATACTTTCAAGGACTCGGAACTGTACGAGTGCTTTGCAGCCATGGTATAGGAAAGGAGCCAGTGCCGCTCCGATAATTAATGAACAGACAAGCCAGGCCACTAATTTCAGTGCGTCAGATCGAATACTTTTTAACATTGCGGGTTAATTGCTACTAAAATGAAGTATCTGTGAAGCCCGATGACAAATCCTTTGTTGCAGTTTAAGATCTAAATATGAAAATTCATGATTGGAGGACCCGTTCAGAAACGGGTGAGAATCGTCTCTGGCGGGCTAAAAAGCACGGCGGCCACTGGGAATTCATGTCGAGATTACAGCGTACGGACGAAGGGTGGACCAATCATGAAGAAATGGACATTGATGAATTGAAGACATTTCGTGAAGTCCTATTCAATAAGTATCAGCGGCGTCGGATCCCTTGGGAGGACGTATTAAAGATCGACGCTATGATTGAAGAGGCGGAAACTTCTCCAAGTGAAACAGATTAATATGAGCATATCGACCAGGAAAGGCGACAATGGAGAAACTGATTTGATGTTTGGGCGTCGAGTGGCCAAGAATCATCCGCGGATCATTGCACTAGGAGCAGTTGATGAATTAAATACGATGCTTGGTATTGTTCTCACACATTGTAACGACCAGTCCGAAATTAAGGAACGTACCGTTTCCGTTCAAAATGATCTCATTGTTTTGATGGGAGAACTCGGGACTCTCCCCGAAGATTTTCCTCAGTATGAGGAGAAAGGATTTGATCGTTTTGGAATTGGGCGCCTAGAGAAAATTGATAAATGGATTTCAATCATTGAAAGTAAGGACATTAAGACCGAGGGGTGGGCATTACCGGGATCAAGTGGTCTTCAACTTTCCGCGAGTCTGGATCATGCCCGGGTAGTTTGCCGTCGGGCGGAACGCGAATGCACTGAACTGATCAATGAGTTGGATGCGTCGATCCTTTCTTATCTGAACAGGTTATCCGATTTGCTTTGGCTAATGGCTCGTGAGTCTGATCTAAATTCATAAAAGTGCTGAGCCCTTTGATGCACCTTTTTAATAAAAGTCGTGGGAACGGATGGAAGAAAGCTGGCAAAGATTTACCGGAATGGGACGATTGATCCCGGTTTCAACGCGTGTGCGGGCATCTCTGTCGCTGAGTGGAAGTTACGCATGATCTGCGTTGTTTCGATGGTATTGCCTGTCTCGTCATAATCACCGGATCTTTTGTCCAGAACGCCTGTGGTGTCTAGTTTCAGGTGTTTGGCCATGAAGGGATACATTGCCTGCCTCTTGATGTACTCGTAGCCGTGCTTCTCTTTCGGGAAATGGGAATTTTCCACCATGTCCAGTGCGTTGAAATACTTGTAGATGGATTGAGCATAGGGGTATTCGACCTTTGGAGTGTTTTTGGTCCAGTCTCCACCGACGGAGATGAGTTTTAGCGGTCGAGGTGCGGCAAGGGCGGCAATCTCGGCATTGTTGGTCTCAAGCTTGGTCGTCTTGTGGATAGGCATGCCGCTTTCGCAATGGCAACCGCCGAAAAAATGTGCGGAGACCATGACGACTGGCACGCTCACTGCCACTCGCTCGTCAATGGCAGTCAGCAGGAAGGTTTGCGTGCCGCCGCCCGAGCAACCTGTTACACCGATGAGTTTCTTGTTAACTTCAGGCAGGGACTCGAGAAAATCCACTGCCCGTACACTGCTCCAGGTTTGCAGAGTCAGTGCCTGTGCATGGCCGTGATTCCAGCCAACGTGCTCCGAGTCTCCAAAACCAACCATGTCATAGGAAAAGACTACTGCTCCCATGCGCGCCAGAGTGGCACAGCGATGCTGCTGGTCGGGACGCAACCGGCCCCCTCCATGCTCTTTGGTTTTTCTTGCGTGGCCGTGTGGGCATAGGATGCCGGGACGCTTACCTTCATGCCCAAGTGGGCGGTAGAGGCTACCGTAAACAAAAAATCCCGGCCGTGCCTCGAAGGCGGCACATTCCACGGTGTAGCCTTTGTAGCTGCGCTTGTTCTTTATAATGGCATTGAGCGGGGTGCGCTTTGGTAAAGGGCTCAGGCCCGCGCCGGTGAGGATCTGTTGGCGCAAAGCATCCGAGCGCAGATTCCATTGCGTGAGGTTATTGTGCGTGGCGGCTATGCGTGCGAGCTGTTTAATCGCATCAGCTTCGGAGTGATAGTTACCGCGGCAAAGGATCGGCTTTTCTGCGGCTGTCGCAAGGGCAATAAGAAGGAGTAAAGGCAGAAGGCTTTTCATGGCTTAAGGTTGGCAGATTGGCCGGGCCGGTGCAACTCTCTTCCCTATCTGGTTCGTGGCTGGTATCAAACCTGAATAAGGCAGGGACAATCGGCCCAAGTAATAGGGATTTATTTTAAAGAGAAATTGAAAGGAGATTTCTGGCCATTCTATTTTTGAATAAGCTCTTCCATGATTTCTTTATTATTGCGGATTTTTTTGGCTTCATTCTCAATCCTTTCCGCTGCTAATTGTATTTCTGTCAGCTTCTTTTTCTTTGTGGAAATACTTTTGGGCGGAGAGATTTTGAATGCCCGCACAAGCTTTCCAAAGTCCTGGATCGAATCCGCGTACGGCCAGACGCGCTTATCTAGTTTGAGCCGAATCCTTTTGATGTTATTAATGGCTTTTCCAAGTTCGTCAGGTGCTAGTGCATCTCCGCTCGTCGATCCTGATCGTGCTGCATCTAGTAATATAGTCGCAGACTGTTCAGTATTTTCCAATGATCCGAGCAAAGATAGTGTTTTACGGCTTTTGCCAGTAGCTAATTCCAGAGCCAGTTGGGCTGACAAATGATTAGGTGCCAGTTTAATGATTTCACGGAGTTTATTCTGAATCTGAACATTACGTAAGACGGTCGGCTTATAACGCACAATCGCTTTCTGGACCTTAGCAAATTCTTTAATGGCATTAGTTAATGACTCGTTCTTTTCTAATGAGGCTAGTGCTGAGGCTTGCTTGAAGTGCTGTACCGTAAAGACTTGGATCCGTGACACGGGTTGAATGCCACTGAGGATGACAAGATCAGAAAGGGCTCTGGCATTCTTGAGAGGTATTGCTACTATTTTACAATCTTTACTAAAAGCGCCACGGACCTTGGCAGGGACTCCACCAACCGGCTGGATGCTGCCGTCGGCATTCATGTCGCCAGTCACAGCAAATGCCGGATCCATCTTGGTTCCGGTAATTAGAGAATCAAGCAAGAGCGCGCAGGGAACTGCAGCCGAAGGGCCATCCTTTAATGTGAAACGATCCTCGAAGGCTATTTCGACTTCATAGCCAGAAGGCCACGAATCATGCTTTACACGTAAGTGCTTAATAACCTCATTCAGAGCACTGTGCATGTCTTTGCCAACGCGCTGATTAAAACGGACACTGAGCTGAGATTTTGAATTATCGAAAGGCGTTGCCGTCGCATTCATTTGAGAGGCCATGCCAGCAAATTCTCCATTTGCTAGGGGTCTGACTAAGAGTCCTTTGATTCTACTTTGTTTGGACTTTAGCTGACCGACTTGTGCATTACTTAAGGAACTTAAAATAAAAAAGACCATTGCATGGAGGCATATTTTTATTTTTGTCATCCGTAAAAGTTATTTAATGGATCCGAAGGATTGCGCAATAGTAGCTAAAAATAGACGTTAAACAATAGTTATATAGTCTATAAATAAACTTCCCTCGCATTTTTTTGGACCAGAAAACTCTAAACTTAAAATGAACACGGCAATTTTTTCTGAATATCAATTAACGCAGGAGAGAGTACTATTAGAAGAGCCTGAACATCAAAGGCTCATACTCCCCAAACTGATATAAAAATGGATATAAAATCTCGTTTCCTTAATTCTCTCTTTTTCGTTCTTTTTATTTCTTCACCTTTTGCGATAGCCGAACAGGTAGTGATCAGTGAAATAATGTATCATCCGAAGGAAGGTGGTCATGAATTTGTAGAGATTGAAAACCTCACTTCCTCGCCATTTGATATTGCGATGTGGAAACTTAAGGGTGGAGTGGATTTTGAATTTCCGGAATTCAGATCAGCCCAACCAAGGAATACTTTTCTTAAAGCTTTCGAGAAGATTGTTATATGTGATACCGATCCAGGCACTTTCCGAGCAAGTTATGGCTTGCCATCTGCAGTGAGGGTCTTTGGTCCTTGGACAGGGAATCTGAATAATGGCGGCGAAAGGGTGAGTCTCAAGGACAAGAACAATATTACCCGATCCACTGTCAGGTTTGATAATAAAGGGAATTGGCCCGTTGCGGCTGATGGAGGTGGTCATAGTTTGGTGCTTTACGATAATACCCGAGCCATTGATGATTATCGATTATGGAAAGCCAGTCCTGGGCCGAACGGGACTCCGGGATCATCTGAGCCCGCGTCTGCAGAAGAGCCTTTTTCAAACCCCGAGGTCGATTTGAGTGTTGGGATTCCTTACATCGAATACTCAGATGCATGGGACTTCAATGATCAGAATGTGAATTTGGGCAATAGTTGGAAAGATTCGTCTTACAATTATTCGCACCAGGGCTGGACAAGAGCGAATGCCGCCAGCAATGAGGGAGGGCTTTACGGTTTTGAAAACTCAGCGCTTCCTGCACCAGGGCTCAGGACCCCTTTATTGAATAGTTCGGACGGAGCGAACCACATCAGTTATTATTTCAGAAAGGAATTTACTTATAACGGGCCAACGGCCGGGGTCCGCCTTACTGTTGACTTAATTAATGATGATGGTTGCGGATTTTGGCTCAATGGCCAATGGATTGGTGGAGTGGCGACTTCGAGCGGAGCAGGACATACCACAACCGCTGATAGGGTCGTTGGTAATGCTGAGGAAGAGTTGGCGGTGATTTCTACTGCGAGCCCTCCGCTAGTGAAAGGTAAGAACGTCATTGCTGCTGCCGGTAGACAAACCAATAATAGTAGTTCAGATTTCATTTTTGGAGCGAGGGTCAGTCTCTCAGCGCCTACTGCACCTACTCTCTTAATCAATGAGGTATTGCCTTCAACGGGCGGGTCCGGATTTGTCGAATTTTATAATCCTACTAATGAAACAATAAATCTTGGTAGCTGGTACATTAGTGATCGTCCATCGAATTTGACCAAGCGTAGGATCCCAGGAAATCTTTCTATCGGACCTGGCCAATTGGCATCGGTCGGTTATGCAGAGTCTTCCCTAGGAGTTTCTTCAACAACAACTATTTATCTAACAAAGCCTGACGGTACGACTGTTGCAAATGCGGTTAGTACCCAGATGCCGCTCGACGGACGTTCTCTCGGGCGCAAGCCAGCGGGTGGAGGTTCGTGGTTCCTTTTTACGTCTCCGACCAGAGGAAAGGCAAATGAAAGCTCGAGCAGTCTTGGCAAGAATCTCAAAATTAATGAAATTCATTTTTCTGCAGAAGGGAATGTTGACTGGATAGAATTGCACAATATGGGAAACGTTTCCGTATCGACGGACGGGCTGTGGATAACAAGTGCTGATGATTTTTCAGATAAGATTGAATTGGGCAAAGTGATTGCCGCCAAAAATTTTGCGAGCTGGAACACTGATTTCAATTTTTCTGGAAATACATTTAAGCTTTTTGTAATCGACTCCAGCAACAATGTGCTTGATGCGTGTTCAGTTGATCAAAAGAATGGAAGAGACTATGTAGCTGCGTACCCCGACGGTTCAGGTGATTTTTTCCTATCTGAATCAGGAACACGTGACAGCAATAATGATCCTGCACGTAATACCAGCATAGTGATCAACGAACTGATGGTGGAGCCTCCAAGCGGTGAACGAGACGGTGAGTTCATTGAGCTATACAATAAAAGTAATTCACCAGTGAACTTAAGCGCATGGGCATTTGAAAGTGGAGTGGACTATAATTTTCCCGGAGGAACGGTAGTCCCCGCAAAAGGATACATTGTCATTGCCGCTAACCCTTTTCTGACATCCTCCGCATTTCCCAACGCTACGGTTATTGGTCCTTATTCTGGGAACCTTGCAAATGGTGGTGAATTATTAAGGCTCACTGATGCTTGGGGAAATACTGCTGATCAGATCCATTATCATACAGGAGGCGACTGGCCTCGCCTTGCTGCTGGAGGAGGGAGCACCCTTGAACTTAGGCACCCTGACATGGATAATGCTGATCCATCTGCTTGGGCAGATTCGGATGAATCCAATAAATCGAGCTGGCAAAGCTTTACAATTAATGATCAGTACCAGCAACTGACTAGTCGTGGTTCATCGAGTGATTACGAGGAACTTCATGTTTTTGCAGTTGGGGATGCGCATTTGGCGTTAAGGGATGTCTCACTTACAAGGAATAACAGTAATTCAAATATTCTGCCAGGGGGAGGCGAGACTGTATCTCACAATGGTAACGGATCCGGTGGCTGGTTATGTCAGGGAACGCATTATGCTAGTGATAAGGTAGGTAATGAATTCCGTATTATTTCATCGGGTCATGGAGACAATAAAGCGAACCGGTGCGAAATTGATATTACGCAGGTCAGTAGAAATGATAATCTCACGTTCACCTGTCAGGCCCGTTGGATTTCAGGAAAGCCCACTCTAGTTGTAAATACTTGGGACCGCTCTTTTGGTGGCGTTCTTCATTTGCCATTACCAGAAAATCTGGGTAGCGCAGGAGCTGCTAATGGAAATTTAATTAATTCTCCAGCCCCGACTGTTTCCAAGCTCAAGCACAGCCCCGCCGTTCCGACATCTTCGGACCCAGTTATCATCACAGCCAAAGTCCAGTCAGCTGGCTCGCTCACTTCCGTGAACGTTCATCACCGCAGAGACTCGAGTGGAGGTAATGGGAGTTATCAGACAACATCGATGAATGATCAGGGTCTTAACGGAGACGAGGTTGCTGGTGACGGAACTTATTCAGGCTCTCTTACTCAGTATCAGAGTGATAATACAGTCGTTCAGTTCTATGTGAGGGCAGTGAGTAGCGGAAGAGCAACAATTTCACCGGGTCCGGCTCCTGAACTACCTGCTATGTGGGTCGTTGATAACAGTAACATCCCTAATGATCTCCGTGTTCAGAGGTTTGTAATATCTGAGTATGACCGTAATTCACTAAGCACTAATACTGGAGGCGGATCCTCCAGAGATTATGATTTTCCCAGACTCTCTAATCAGTATTTCAATGCAACATTCATATCGAATGAGAGGCATATTATTTATAATTGTGAAGTAAGGAAGAGCGGAAGTCCATGGACTAGAGATGACGGGAACGGACTCTCAAAGGCAAAGTGGAAGACTCCAGGCGATAAACGGTTCAGGGGATATTCCAAACGTTCCATCGATTCAGATGCTGGTGGAGGAAGGGCCTATCATGGCCGAATCATACGTCATTGGTTGTATCTGTGCGGGCACCCGGCCAACGAACATGAGTTTGTGAGGACCATATTTAATGGAGGCTCTGCAAGCTTGCGCGAGGATCTTGAGCCAAATGCCAATGATTTCCTTAAAAGGAACTGGGAAGATGGCCAGAAAGGTGAGCTTTACAGGATCGATGACGAGTGGTGGTTCGATGATGGTTGGGGTCGTCAAAACCGTAACGCAGACTGGTCCTGGAAAGGAACCCATGAGCCGGAACGTTATCATGCAGAGTGGATCAAGAGGTCCCGTGAGACTGAGTATGATTACTCTTCTCTGACGACGTGGATGAATAAGGTGGGCACAAATTCATTTACTAGGGAAGAGATCGAAAGGATGGCGGACATTGATATGATGGCGGCGAATGCAGTCGTTCGTGGATGGTGTGATGATTGGGATACCCTCACAAGGAACCGTGGAAAGAACGGCTATTTCCTTCGTCGACACTCGGATGGAAAATGGATGCTTATTCAGTGGGACTCTGACCTGACCTTCGGTGACTCGGGCGCGTCCTTCTTCGGCAATTTGGCCGGTGTGCGTAATTTCTTTGACAAAGCATACGTGAAGCAGCGGGTGAATTATTATTTGGGTAAGATGATTAATGACTTCGCTGCAACGGGACCACGCATGCAAACCTGGTTCGATCTAGAGGAGGAAGCCTCAAGTTCTTATTCAAGCAACGAGGGAACTTATACGGGATGGCACAATAGTCGAGTCAGCAGGGCCAGGAGTGAAGTAGGAAGTGCTCTTAACGCATCCTTTAACGTAACGACAGGCAATGGTAGCTCTACTTCAACGAGTGCTGAAACGATATCTTTATCCGGATCCAGTGGCTGGGAATCTTTTGAAGTGCGGGTCGAGGATCATCCAGAAGCGCAGGTCAAATTTAACAATCAAACTTCATGGACGCTGAGCAGTATAAGGCTCCGTCAGGGAACGAATCGACTGAATGTCCAAGCTGTTGATGCGACAGGCAAAGTGGTAGGCACAGAAACTTTCACAGTGAACAAGACTGGTAACGCGGCACCAGTGATTTTGATCGATGCGAATCCATCCTCTTTTAATTTGGATGTATCCGAGGCAATGAAAATTGATGCGTCTTCCACTTATGATCCTGAAGGCACAGAAATAAATTTTCAATGGGACATTTCTCCGGAAACAGGAAATTATCTGGAAGGGGCAGATTCTTCTTCGCCTAAAGCCAGTTTTGGTGCTCCAGGACTATATAATTTTACCCTCAGAGCTTCCGATGATAATGGTAAAACGAGCACACTGACCCGTGAAGCTGCAGTGTACGCTGCTTCCGGATGGAGTAGCTTCACCGAACCATTGCTCGAGCCTCACTGGACAACAGAAAATATCGAACCTTTCGGCAGCGGTTCTGACGCGTCCTGGTATTCACTGAGTGAAAAGCCCGGAACACTTGTCCTGAGCATGCCCCAGGACACTGAAAAGAAACTAACGATGAGTAATCCTTCTCATCCTATCATTTGGAGAGATCTTCCTGATTCCACGAACTGGTCATTACACACGGACCTGAGCCTAAATAGTCTTCAGCAGGGAGATTTCATAACTGGTCTCATTGTTGAGGTCAAAGAAGGAACTTTCACAAGACGATATGTGATCGCAATAGAAGATGGAGACTATTTACGTGTTAAGAGGTCAAGTGGAGGCAATTATACTCAACAAAAATCCCAAGCGTGGAACGAAGGTTCGGCAACGATTCGGATCCGCAGAGAGGGCCGGAGTCTTATTTTTGAGCGTCGTGGAGAACCGGGCGAATGGCTCGAACTTTATACTCGAAATTTACCTATTAACACGACTGCGATTAAGGGAGGTATCTTTGCTGCATCGGACAGTTCAAATACGAATGCCCGTTTTGATTTTGATTATGTCCTTCTAGTCGATCCTGATCTGACCAACGAATACCTTGATTCACTGAGGATCACTGAAATCATGTATAATGCACCTGGAGATACTGGTATTGAATATATTGAACTGACGAACACAGGTACCTCATCCATTAATCTTGCCGGGGTCCGATTTGATGAAGGAGCACCTTTCAATGAACTCATACTTCCTGATTATGATTTAGGACCTAATCAGAGAGTTATTATCACCAATGACAGGTCCAACTTTGAAGCTGAGTATGGTAACGGGCCTACCGTTGTTGCTGAATGGGCGGGAGGATTTCTCTCGAACGGTGGCGAGGAAATTGTTCTAAGGGATCCCGACGGCAATATTGTCTTAAGGTTCGAATACGATAATTCAGGTGATTGGCCGGATCGTGCTGATGGTAGCGGAAGCAGTCTAATCATAATCGACACGGAAGATGATTACAGCGATGGG
>Ga0163108_10001233_pt1 | contig 18790 bp, 9 predicted proteins | sample Fk1155metaG_FD_109644 | JGI IMG/M metagenome (GOLD analysis project Ga0163108, IMG submission 109644) | Marine microbial communities from the Central Pacific Ocean - Fk160115 155m metaG | ecosystem: Environmental > Aquatic > Marine > Oceanic > Photic zone | place: The Central Pacific Ocean...
CGAAAGATGCGGCCGGTTGGCGAGCCAAGATCAACGAGGCCGCCAAGCCCCAGGGAAACGTCATGGTCATGGCGGATGTCGGCAAGCCGCGTAAGACCTATGTTCTCATGCGGGGCAATTACGCATCTCCCCTCAAGGACAAGCCCCTTGAACCAGGCACCCCCAGTGTGCTCCCGGAACAGACCAAGGACAGCCCGGCAAACCGGCTCGGCCTCGCCCGCTGGCTCTTCCAACCCGAGCATCCGCTCACCGCAAGGGTCGCGGTCAATCGCTACTGGTATATGCTCTTTGGCAGGGGAATCGTAAAGACAGTCGAAGAGTTCGGATCCCAGGGCGACTGGCCCAGCAACCTGCAATTGCTCGACTGGCTGGCGGTAGATTTCCGCGAAAGCGGCTGGAATGTGAAACGAATGCTCAAACAAATGCTCATGTCCTCAGCCTACAGGCAGAGCGCCAGGGCCTCCAGCGCCCTGGTGGGGTTGGACCCGGAGAACAAGCTCCTCGGAAGGGGGCCCCGCTTCCGACTGCAGGCCGAGTTCATCCGCGACACGATTCTCTCGGCCTCGGGACTCCTGGTGAAGGATATCGGCGGACGGGGTGTCAAGCCCTACCAGCCGCCGGGACTCTGGAACGAGGTCAGCCTTGGAGGGAATGTCCGTTTTGTCCAGGACCACGGCGAAAAGCTCTATCGCCGAGGCATGTACACCTATTGGAAACGCTCCTCCCCCGCTCCCAGCCTGACAATATTCGATACCCCCACGCGTGAAAAATGCGTTCTCAGACGATCTCGTACCAACACGCCCCTCCAGGCCCTGGTGCTCCTCAATGACCCGCAGTACATCGAGGCGGCTCGTTCCCTCGCGCAGAAAATTACGCTGGAGGCAGGAGATTCAATCGATGCCCGGATCGTGCTCGCCTACCGGATGGCGACCGCGCACAGCCCCTCAACGAAGACTCTCACCCTGCTCAAGAAGGCCTATGAAGAAGAACTGGCCGTGTTCCAGAAAGATCCGGAGCGCGCGAAGAAGCTGCTTGGTGTTGGCGAATCGAAACGCGATACGGCAATCGACGAGGCTGAACACGCAGCCCTGACCATCATCTGCAGTATGATCCTTAACCTTGACGCCACTGTTACGAAAGGTTGATTCATGAATCCTCTCGAACAATACCAGCTTGAAATGACTCGCCGGCAACTGCTCTCCACCGGCTCCCGGTTCCTTGGCGCCACAGCGCTCACCTCCCTCATCGGGCAGGACCAGGCTTTCTCCGCCGACACCCTCCCGGGGACCGAAGCCCAGGGGCTTCCGGACCTCCCGCACTTCGCCCCAAAGGCCAAGAGGGTGATCTACCTCTTCATGGCGGGCGGGCCATCTCACATCGACACGTTCGATTTCAAACCCGAGCTACGCAAGATCCACGGCAAGGAGCTTCCGGAATCCATCCGCCAGGGTCAGCGGCTCTCGACCATGACCTCCGGGCAGAAGTCCTTTCCCTGTGTCGCTCCGATGTTCAAATTCAGCCGTCACGGAAAACATGGCACCTGGGTCTCAGAGATTCTCCCGAAGGTTTCCGAGATCGTAAACGACATCACCATCATCAAGAGCCTCCACACCGAAGCGATCAATCACGACCCTGCCATCACCTTCATCAATACGGGCGTCCAGCAGCCCGGCAAGGCGAGCCTCGGCTCCTGGCTCAGCTACGGCCTCGGCAGCCCGAACCAGGACCTGCCGGCCTATGTTGTCATGATCTCAAGAGGCCCCGGCCAGAAGCAGGCGCTCTATTCCCGCCTCTGGGGAAGCGGCTTCCTGCCCTCGAAACACCAGGGCGTCAAGATGCGCTCGAGCTCCGACCCTGTCCTCTACCTCAAAGATCCCAACGGTATCGACCGCAGCATGCGCCGCCGCATGCTGGACCGCCTCGCCGAGATCAACGAAGAACAATTCGGGCAATTCGGCGACCCCGAGACCCGAACCCGGATCGCCCAATACGAGCTCGCCTTCCGCATGCAGGCCTCGGTTCCCGGGCTGATGGACCTCTCCGACGAGCCGGAGGACACCTTTGAGCTCTACGGACCGGACTCGAAAAAACCGGGCACCTTCGCTCGTAATTGCGTGCTGGCACGCCGAATGGCCGAGCGCGGCGTACCCTTCATCCAGCTGTTCCAGCGCGGCTGGGATCAGCACGGCAGCCTCCCCAAGCTGATCAGGGGACAATGCAAGAGTATCGACCACGCCGCCGCCGGGCTCGTCAAGGATCTCAAGCGCAGGGGAATGCTGGATGACACCCTGGTCATCTGGGGTGGAGAGTTCGGACGCACCATCTATTCCCAGGGCAAGCTGAGCAAGAACAACCATGGCCGTGACCATCACGGCCGCTGCTTCACCATGTGGATGGCGGGAGCGGGTGTCAAGGAAGGCTTCGAGTACGGCAAGACGGATGATCACTCCTACAACATCGTCGAAAATCCCGTGCCGATCAGTAATTTCAACGCCACGATCCTTCACCTGCTTGGGATCGATCACAACCGCTTCACCTACCGTCACCAGGGGCTTGACCAGAAGATCACCGGAGTGGAGGAGAGCCGTGTCTTGACGGACATTCTCTCCTGAGGCATACCATTGCGGCAAGCCCGCCCCGGGAACACTCCCCGTTGACAAGTGGTTACAAGATGCGAATGGATTCTCCTGCGGCTCATCAATGATAGTTTATCGACACCGGCCTCTTCACCGGCACCTCCACCACCAACCACGACCGGATGCGCCCCGCAGCTATATGTTCCAGATCCGACCTGTCACCAGCTTGTTCTTCCTCGTATTAGCTACGCTCAGCACCACCTCGGCCTTCAGTCAGCGCGGCAGGCTGCCCAGCATTGGAGAGGTGCGCAAAGAGCTGCTATCGAGACACGATGCGAATGAGGATGGCTGGCTGGATGCCCAGGAGCGCGAATCTTTACGGAAAGAGACCTTCGCCCGCTCCAGCGCTCCCTTTTCCCGGCGGCGGGGACGAAGAGGCGGCCGCGATTGGCGGCAAGATGGACAAGAGCGGCAACGGCAGGAGAGCATCCCCCCCGCCGCCTCCCGTGAACAGTGGCAGGCCGTCGTCAATGCCTTTGACGAGAACAAGAACGGATATCTCGAGGGTGTTGAAATCGACCAGCTCTACAGAGATCTTGATGCCGGCAAGGTCGGTGATCTTCCGGAATCCTATCTTCGCTCGACCCTGGCGCGGGATTCAAAAATGCAGCGCGCCGGCCGGCAGAATCTCGAAGACTTTGACCTGGACTACGATGACCGGCTGAACGCCCAGGAGCTCAAAGCTTTCAGGAAATCCAGGCTAACCCAGGAGCTCCCGCCGAACCGTCCTGAAAAGGAGCCCGAAGCCGCAGAGGAAGAAGGGAAGGCTGAAGCGGAACCCCAGGAGCTCAAGCGCGCGCCGAGAGTCGTTTTCAGCCATCCTCACGGATTCCAGGAAGCCTCCTTTGAGCTCGACCTCAGCAGCCCGCTCAAGGGGGCCGTGATCCGCTACACCCTTGATTGCTCGGATCCTGACGAGAGGAGCTCGGCGATATTCAATGAGACACTCGAAATAGGTCAGAGCACCGTAGTCCGAGCCAGGGCCTTTGCCGCGGGACACGCTCCAAGCTTCTCCGAAACCCGAACCTATGTTTTCCTCGAAGACGTCATCAGGCAATCCCCCGATGGCCTGCCTCCCCCCGGAGGCTATTACCGATGGGGGAGAAACCGGGTCGACTATGGAATGGATACCGCCATCGTCAAGGATCCCGTCTACAGGAAGACCATCATCTCGGATCTCAAATCAATTCCTTCCATCTCGCTCGTGCTCGACCCGGAAGATCTCTTCAGCTCGGAATCCGGTATCTATTCCAACGCGACCAGGCAGGGCCGTGAAAACGAGCGCTCCGCCGCCTTTGAGCTGCTGCCGACCTCCGCGCAACCCGGCTTTGGCATCAACTGCGGGGTCCGGATCCGCGGCGGCTTCAGCCGCACGGCTGAAAATCCAAAACATGCCTTCAGGCTCTTCTTCCGCAAGCTCTACGGAGCCGGAAAATTAAAGTTCCCCTTCTTCGGGGCTGACGCGGCCGAGGAATTCGATAATGTCGATCTGCGCTGTTCCCAGAACTATTCCTGGAATATGGGAGGAGACAGCAAGGGGCTCTTCCTGCGGGACCAGTTCAGCCGCGACCTTCAGCTATCGATGGGCCGGCCGGCGGCCAGGGGAGATTACTACCACCTCTACCTCAACGGTCAATACTGGGGTCTCTACAACTCCTGTGAGAGACCCGAGGCATCCTTTGGCGTCAGCTACTTCGGCGGCGTAAAAGAAGACTATGACGTCATCAAGGTCGACAGCGGCCGGGGGCAGTCCTATACCATCACAGCTACAGATGGAGATCTCGATGCGTGGAGAGAGCTCCACGAACTGGCAACGGCCGGCCTGGAAGACGCCGCGGCCTACCAGCGAATCCAGGGAAGAAACCCGGATGGCAGCCCGAATGCCGAATACGACAACCTGCTCGACATCCAGGGGCTCATCGACTACATGCTGATCATTCTCTACGGCGGCAACCTGGACTCTCCAATATCGAGATTTGCCCGGAACCGCATCGGCAACAACTGGCACGGCATGAGAAACCGAAACGGTTCGCATGGATTCCGTTTCTTTATCTGGGATGCGGAACACACCCTGCTCGACATTCTCGAGGACAGGACCGGCCCCTTCCCGGCCGGCGAAAGCTTTGAACGCAGCAACCCCCAATGGCTCTGGCAACAATGCCTCGCAAACGCCGAGTTCAGGCGCCTGGTCGCCGACCGCGCCCACAACCTGCTCTCCTCCGGCGGACTTCTCAGCCCCGAGAACACCCGCAGAGTCTTCGAAAAACGAATGAAGCAGATCGAGAAGGCGGTGGTCGGCGAGTCGGCCCGTTGGGGAGACCTCGGCGGGAGACGAGGGGGGTTCCTGGGTATCTTCGGTATTGGAAACTCCGGCCCCAAGACCAGGGATCAGCATTGGAAAAGTGAGGCTAACCGCGTTCTGAATGACTACCTTCCCCTTCGGAGCGGGGTTCTCCTCTCCCAGCTGTGGCGCCAGGGGCTGATGCCCGACATAACCCCTCCGCGCCACAGGAAACTTCCCGGAGGAAAGCTGGAGCTCTCAGCGCCTCGCGGCAGAATCTATTACCGTCTCGACGGCAAAGATCCGAGAGATACCGGGGAAGAGGTCAACCCCGCGGCCAGGCCCTATGAAGCGCCCATCGATACCGGCAAAGGTCTCCCCATCAAGTCCCGCGTTCGCTACAAGGGCGAATGGAGTGTCCTTGTAGAAATCCCGCCAGGCGCTGCGAAACAATAATGCGCCGCCTCGCTAGGCCACCTACCCCTACCACATCCACAGGCCGGCTCATGCTGGTCCTGGCCTTAGCATTCCTCCTCCTTGACCGGCCCAGGCTGTCGTCCCAGGAAGCTGAAAAACCGCGCGCTCGACAACGCCAGAACCAGCCACGAACCTACATCCTCAAAAAAACACCCCTGGTTACACAATTCGATCAGGACAAGAGTGGGCTGCTCTCCTCCGCGGAGCGTCAGAAAGCCCGGGTCCATATACGTGAGGCCCGTTCAAAAAGGGGACGCCTGAACAGCCCCAGGCGGTTGAGCTCCCCCAGCGTATCAACCCCCTTTCCGGAGGGATTGGTCAACGCGAAGAACGCCCCTGCGCCACGAGGCGGACTCTACGATGAGAACATCCTGCGCACCATCCACCTCAGGCTGCCACAGGAGGACTGGTACGAAGAGCTTGGTGATTTCTACCTGACGGATGTCGACCTCCCCGCTGATCTTGCCATCGACGGAGCTCTCTACCCGGGCGTCGGCATACGATTCCGCGGTAAATCGTCCTATTTCACCATAGGAAAATCAGAGAAGCGCTCCTTCAACATATCCATCGATTTTACCCATAAGAAACAGCGGCTCCAGGGATACCGAACCCTCAACCTGCTCAACTGCCACGCCGACCCTACCTTCCTGCGCGAGATCCTCTACTCGAAAATCTGCCGGGATTACATGCCGGGCGCCCGGGCCAGCTTCGTCAAGCTTGTCATCAACGGAGAAAACTGGGGAGTTTACGTCAACCTGCAGCAGTTCAACTCGGATTTCCTGCGGGACTGGTTTGGCACACCGAAAGGCGTCAGGTGGAAGGTTCCGGGCCGAAGACCCGATGCGGCCTTCAACTGGAATGGCCCGGCCAGCGAAAAATACTCCGAAGTCTACGAGCTCAAGGGGAGCTCAATCGAGCGGCCCTGGAGCGGCCTCATCAGGGTGTGTGAGCTGCTGGAGAAGACTCCCGCCGCTGAACTCGAGACCAGGATCGAGAGTTTATTCAACATCGATCGCGCTCTCTGGTTCCTGGCGCTCGAAAACATCTTCATGGATAACGACAGCTACGTTGCCAAGGCCTCCGACTACGCTCTCTACCAGGATGGTCTTCACAGCCGAATCCACCTGCTCCAGCAGGACGGCAGCGAGCCCTTCGGCGTCCGCGGTCCGGAATGGGGAGCGGATGCAAAAGTCAGTCCTGTCCTCCACGAGGACAATCCCGCGCGCCCGCTGATCTACAGACTCCTGGCTGTCCCCCACCTGCGCGCCCGCTACCTGGCCCATTACAGAACGATCACCAGGGACTGGCTCTCCAGGGAAAACATCCTCCCCATCATCGATCGCTACCTGCGGCTGATCTCGAAAGAGATCGGCCGGGACCAGAAGAAGATCTTCTCCCAGGAACTTTTCAAAAAAAATAGAGAGGAAGATGTAGAGGTCGGGCGTTTACAGATCTCTGGCCTGCTGAGTTTCATCGACAAACGCCGAAGTTATCTTCTCTCCCACCCCGAGCTCGACCGGCCCGCTCCCTCGATCAAGCTCCTTCCCATCTCCAGCAATAGAACCATCCTTCGAGTTCGCTTATCCCCGGCGCCAGAGGTCGAGCGGGTTCTCCTGCACCATTGCGCGAACCGCGCGGGAGTCTTTGAACACCTGGAGATGCTGGACAATGGAAAAAACGGCGACAGCCAGGCCAACGACCTGGTCTATTCCGCCCGGCTGCCGGCCTACAAGCCGGGAACAACGGTTCGTTACTATGTGGAGGCCAGGGCGCTCGACTCCGCCGGCACCAGCAGCTTTGAGCCATCCAGGGCTGAGGCCCGTCCCCATCACCTCAGGTATCCCTGACGGTATGACTCGCCCGGAAAATTCCGGGAAAGCTCGCTCAACCGTCGAGCTTCGCCAGCGGTTGCTCCGAATCACCGAACTCCTCGACCCGGACCCCCGCCTTGCGCAGCATCGAAAGGTGCAGGTCCGAGAGGCTGGTTCTGCGCTTGAACTCGAGCTGTCTGCCAAGCCTGGCGGTTGAGCTCCGCCCGCCGGCGAGCAGCAGCGGCAGGTTCTTTGAACCATGCTCATGTCCATCTGAGATGCTCGAGCCGTAAAGAATCATGGAGTTGTCGAGCAGCGTACCGCCATCTCCTTCCCGGATCTCCTTCATACGACCGAGGAGATAGGCGACCTGCCCGTGATGCCACCTGGCCACGGAATTGTACATTTCCTGCTTGGAGCCGACCGAAGACCATGAGTTCTTCCCATCGTCATCCTCGGTCCTGCCGTTGATGTCCTTGTAATGAGACAGCGCGTGCCAGGTTCCCTTGACGCCATCGATGAAATCGAAATAGCGATTGCTCTGTCCATGATCCAGCATGAAGCTGCAGACCCGGCTGGCGTTCGACCAGAACGCCAGCAGCATCATGTCGAGCATCAGCTTCACATACTCCTGGTGACTGGCCGGGATACCCGGCTGGGGCCGCACCAGGGTGTCGGTAAGCGCCCGGTCAGCCTGGAGCCGCTTCGCCTGGGTATCGGCGAACGCGAGCCGCCTCTCCACCGATCGAACCGACTCGAGGTATTCGTCAATCTTGCGCCTGTCATCTCTGCTCACCTTCAGGCTGAGGCTTCTCGCATCGGCAAGCACGAGGTCGAGAATGCTCTCGTCGAGACCCTGCCGCGAGGTACGAAACATCCGATCGTAAACTGTCCTTGGAACCACCTCGCGGCTGGTGGGTCGATTGGAGGATGCCCAGGAGATGCTGTTGCGAGGCAGGTCATTCGAAAAATGCCCCTCGCCCCGGCAGGAAAGCTCGAGGGAAGGAAGAAGAGTCTTTCCGCTGAAATGCCGGGCCGCCAGCTGGTCGACCGATTGACCGCCCGCGTCAATTTCCAGGCCATCGTAGGAATGACCGGTAAGCCAGGTCGCTGTCCCCGCCCCATGTCCATTGCCATGGGGAGTCCATATATTCCGCGGAATGATGATGTCATCTCTGAAGGGCTCCAGCGGAGCCATCCACTTGTTGAGCTGAAGCAGCTTGCCGCCAGCCCCTGTTTTCTTCGCTTCCCAGCTGCCCTCGGCCGCTCCGTTTGGAAAATAGAGATAGCCCAGTCGAACCGGACGCTTTCCGTCCACGTCAGGGGTGGCCTCCGCCGTCATGACATCCAGAAAGGGAAGGGCCAGGCTGGCGCCGATTCCCCGCAGGACAGCTCTTCGCGATATTTTCCAGTTCTTCAACTCGACACTCTACTTCCGGACGGAACGGTTTTTCTTATATAGGAAAGGGTAACTTCGCACCACCTCGCCAATCAAGGAATTGAAACGGAGATCTCCCCTGGCGACCTTCGCGGCAATCTCCCGAACAACGCCTTCATCGTAATATTCAAGCTGCCTGCCAAGCGCGTAGGAGAGAAATTTTCTGATCAGCTGGCTGGCCAGCTCGTCTCGTCTTCGCTCTACAAGAACCTTCCTCAGCCCTTTCACCCCTTCAAACTCGGTTCCATCCGGGAGGCTACCGCGCGCATCGATCTTTCGACCCCTGTTCTTCTCCCGCCACCTGCCGAACCAGTCGAAGTTTTCCAGGCCAAACCCCAGGGGATCCATCAGGCTATGGCAGGCCTTGCAGGATGCCTTGCGGCTGTGAAGCTCGAGCTTCTGGCGGGCGTCCAGACGGCGATTCTCGCTGATCTTCTCGTCAAGCTCCCCGGCATCCGGAGGAGGAGGAGGAGGCGGCGTACCGAGAATTTCAGAGAGGATCCAGTTTCCCCGAACAACCGGGCTGGTGCGGCCCGGAAAGGACGTGCAGGCGAGGATACTGCCCTGGCCGAGGATTCCGCCTCGAACGCTGTTGTCGAGCTCAACTCGTCTCATCCTGCTTCCCTTCACCCCGCGAATGCCGTAATGCCTGGCCAGCTCCTCGTTGAGGTAGGTGAAATCGGCATCGATCAGCTCCGTAACCGGCCTGTTCTCCCTGATCAACTCGTTGAAGAACATCGAGGTCTCCTGCTTCATCGAAGCCATCAGGGTATCTGTACACCAGGGATTGTCGATTGGGTCGAGCCGTATTCTTGTCCCGAGGATCTCGTAGCCAAGCCACTGCGCGGCGAAAATATAGCCCAGGGTCGCAGCCCTTGGATCAGCAAGCATCCGGGCGACCTGCCCATCGAGGACAGCTGGATCGGAGAGCTTCCCCTGCCGCGCCAGGGTAAATAATTCATCATCCGGCATCGAGGCCCAGAGGAAATATGACAACCTGCTGGCAAGCGCCCAGTGGCCCACCGGGTATTCCTTGCCACCGGCCCGCTTCTTCTCTGTCTTCATCAGGAACTTCGGAGAGATCAGGACAACCCTGATCACCTCCCTGACCGCCGCCTCAAAATCACGACCGTCGGAGCGGAACCGCCTGAAGCGAGCGAGCGCTTCCTCGATTTCACCAGCCCCCGGGGAGCGGCGGTAGGCTCGTGGAAGAAATTTTTCAAAGACCTTCCGCGCAGCCTTCTCCTCCGTGACCCCGGCCCCGGGACGAGAAACAAAAATCGCCTCACGGCGTTTTTTTTCCGCCCCGCTTCGCACCTGCCCAGGCAGAGCCGTTCTCAAGACGAAATCCGCGGCCCCGATGTAACGCTCCAGCAGGAGGGTCGTGGTAAAGAGGGTGTTGGCGCTATTGTCGAAACCGCTCCTGCCGCTCAGATCCTCGGGAAAACCGTCGCTGAAGCTGCCCTTGATACCGAAGAGATCCTCAACCGTATTGTTGTATTCACGATTGGTCAGACGCCTGGCCCGCTCATAGCCGGGATCCCGGACCTTGCTGTAGTCAAACTGGTTGATGGATTCATCGAGCCACCTGGTGAGCATCCGACGCTCCAGGGCGCTCGGCTGGTCTTCATCTTCAGGCGGCATATCTCCATCCCTGACCCTGGCAAGCACATTGATCCAGAGCTCCTTGCGGCTGACCAGCGGCTGTGAACCAAGCGCCGACTCGATATCGATGTCGCCTTTTTTTCGTTTCGCTCTGTGACACCTGAAGCAGAGCTTCTCCAGCAGCGGAGCCAGCTCGACGGCGCGGTCAAGCCGCGGAGCTTCCTTCGCCTGGGCGCGCAGCCCCGGCGGCTGGATAAAAAACAAAACCAGGACGGCAAGGCCGATCAGCCTCACCGTCCTGGTTTCAATCAGCTTAAGCCGCAATGAAAGAACCCTGTCCTTTAACTCAGAGAGTCCAGGGCTTGCGATAGTCGACAGCCTTGAGAAGCTTATCTGCCGCGGCATCACCGACGATGTTTTCGTTCTCGGGATCCCACTTGAGCTTCTTACCGTCAAGCGCCTGGCTCAGAAGACCAAGGTGCCCCGGAGTAATCGAACGATGTCCGATCTCCGCCGTGCAAATGCAGGGCTTGCTGGTCTTACAGCCATCGAGGAAGTTCCTGTGATGCTCACGCGAGTTGTAGACCTTCTTGGGACCGGCATCGAAGCCGCCCTTGATCCACTCCTTGTTCGAAGCGTCCAGGCGACCACGCCTGACATAGATCCAGCTTCCATCTTCGCCATACCACTTGGCTCCCTGGGCGTTCTGCTCATTGGAGGTAATGGTCGTGGTGACGCCATTGCCGTACTTGCAGCTGATCTTGTAGTGATAGGCCGCGTTGAAGACGTCGAGCTTTTTGGGATATTTGAACCCGGAAGCCTGGACCTCTACGGGACCACTGTTGTCCATACCCATGCCCCAGTGGGCGATGTCATTGTGATGACCAATCCAGTCCATCAGCTGACCGCCACCGAAGTTGAGATGCCAGCGCCAGTGGAAATGAAAGCGCTTGCTAACAAATGGAACCATCTGCGAGGGACCGACCCAGAAGTTATAGTCAATGTGGCCCGGGACTTTTTCCGCAGGATCCGGAGCCGCCGGAGGATTCCTGTTTCCCTGGGGAAGCCCGACCTCGACATGCTTGAGCTTACCGAGCACTCCGTTCTGAACAAGCTCGGCAGCGCGACGGAAATTACCTGATGAGCGCTGCTGGCTACCGACCTGGAAGATCACATCGTTCTTCTTGACCGCCGCAACGACCGCCTGGCCCTCCGCGAAGGTATGGGTCATGGGCTTCTGGCAGTAGATATGCTTCTTGTTGTTGGCCGCTTCGACACAGCACTTGGCATGCCAATGATCAGGGGTGGCGATACATACGGCATCGATCTTCTCATCAGCGACGAGTTTCCTGTAATCTCCGTGGGTCTGGCAATCCTTGCTCTTGTAGCGCTTGTCGACCTGGTTCTTCGCGTTGTTCAGGTTGTTGTTGTCGACATCGCAAACTGCGGTGACCTGAACATCCTTGTTACGCATGAAGGCGCCCATGTTCCCACGGCCCATGCCGCCAACTCCTATAACCCCCATGACGATCCGTTCACTGGGCGCGACCGTACCACCGAGGCCCAGGGCGCTTCCGGGTACGAAATAAGGAACGGCTAACGCTGAAGCGGAAGCTCCAAGGAAACCGCGGCGAGAGACTTTCTTACTCTGGCTCATTGCTGTACCTCTCAATTTCCTCATCAAGCTCCAGCCCGGTCCACCCGGACGTCGGCTCAACAATTATTTCCCATACAATTTGACGTTTCAGAACCCACAATCTATCAACTCAATTTGCTCAGGTCCAGAGTGACCCGAAAGGAACTTTCAGCTTACTATTTGTCTGACCGCTCTGCTGGAGCTTGATTCCATCCGCCTCACTCTTCAAAATTGTATTCGGTATCCCAGGGTCAGAAGGAATAACAGGCATGCGTAGACTCAACCTGATTTCAATCATCGCGGCCAGGGTTTGCAGCCTCGTCGTCATCTGCTCGATGGTTCTACCCTGCGCCGGGGCCGAAGAGATCACGCCCGCCGCCGACGCCCCCAGGCCCCTGCCGCCGCAGGAGAGCCTGAAGAGATTCAGGCTCGCCGATGACCTGAAGATCGAGCTGGTCGCCAGTGAGCCCCTGGTGGCTGACCCCACCGGCATAGCCTGGGATGAACAGGGCCGCCTGTTCGTCTGCGAGATCCACGGCTACAACCTGGAGGGGCACCTCGACATCATCGCGCTCAACAAGACGGGCAAGCTCGACAAAGAGATCAGGCGAATCTACGCCAACCCCCAGGCTCTCGAGGAGGCCCGCAGGCAGACCTACGGCAGGGTCAAGCTGCTGCGCGACATCGATGGAGATGGGAAAATGGACCGGGCCGACACCTGGGCCGATGACATCCCCGGGTGTTTCGGTATCGTCCCCGCCCGCGGCGGCATTATCGCCATCACCGCCTTCAAGATCATCTACCTGAACGACACCACCGGGGACGGAAAAGCGAACATCCGTGAGACCCTCTTTGACGGATTCGAGATGCACATCATCGAGCGCGCCATCAACAATCCGCGCTGGGGGCAGGACAACTGGATCTATGTCGCCGGATCCAACCGCGGCGCGACAGTGACCGGCCCCCACCTGGAAGGAAAGGTCAACCTTGGAAGAAACGATTTTCGCTTCAAGGCCGATGGCAGCGCTATAGAAGCTGTAACCGGAACCAACCATACCTTTGGCCTCAGCCTTACCGACTCCGGAGACCGGTTCCTCATCAGCACCGGCTCTCATGCCCTCTACGCCATCCCGCTGCCCTACAGATACCTGGCCCGCAACCCCCATGTGCCAACGCCCGGAGCCGTGGCCAACGCGGGACAAGACCCACGGGTTTTCCCCATCAGCAAACCGCACCCATGGCGTGTCGCCCGCAGCAAGGACCCGCGCTGGGTCAAGTTTTATGGCCCCATGGAGGCGACCGCCAACGGCTATCTCACCTCCGCCTGCGGCCAACTGGTCTACCGGGCGCGGCTCCTCGGAGAAAAATACCGCGACAGCCACTTCGCCTGCGATCCGCAGCAGAACATGGTGCGGCGCTCCGAACTGCGCCGGGATGGCGCCGGCTACAGGACCTCGAGGCCGGAGGCTGAGCGTTCGAGAGAATTCCTCGCATCGACCGACCAATGGTTCCGACCCAACGGGGTGCGTACAGGTCCTGACGGGGCGCTCTACGTGGTGGATTTCTACAGGGAAATTATCGAGGACTACTCGGCGATCCCTCGCTACCTGCAACAGCAATACGGACTCGTCAAGGGAGACGACCGCGGCCGGATCTGGAGGATCTCGCCAGCGGGGTCCGGCTACGTTCGGCCTTCAAACCTGGCGGAGCTCAAACCCGCCGAGCTGGTCGCGAAGCTGGACCAGTCCACTCCATGGCAAAGGCTTACCGCCCAGCGCCTGCTCATTGAAAAAAAGGCGGCCGCCGCGACGGCGGACCTCGGAAAATCCCTGCGAGCCGCGGCGCATCCACAGGGGCGTCTCCAGGCGCTCTACGCCCTCGACGGCCTCGGCACGCTCTCAGTCGATGCCCTGCTCTCGGGTCTCGCCGACGCGAACTATTGTGTTCGCCTCCACGCCCTTCGCCTCGCCGATACAAGACTTGGCGAAGATACGAGGTTACTCAGAAAGATGACGGAGATGGTCGACGACCCGGACCCCCTGGTTCGACTCCAGGTCGCCATGAGCCTTGGCGAAAGCTCGAAGCCGGCAGCGGTCGCGGCCCTGGTCCGGATGACGCGTCAGAGACTCGACGAGAGATGGATGAAGGCGGCGATCCTGAGCTCCGTCAAGGACGTGGCCGGAGAGCTCCTCGGCGCTCTTCTTGACGGGAAAAAAACAAAACCAGATCCGGCGCTCGCCGAATCCCTGGCAATGATAGCCGGCTCCAGGCGGCGGCAGGCGGAGCTGAGCGGACTCATCGAGGCCCTTGAGAAGGTGGGGAAAGACAGCCCGCTGCTTCTCCCCTCTCTCAGGGGACTCTACAGGGGGCTGGAGCATGGAGCCGCCAATTCCCTTGAGGACAGGCGCGCCCGAAGCTCGCTCATCCGGCTGCTGAAAGGTGCAGAGGGTGAATCCCTGGAGCTCTGCCTCAAGATCGCGGGCCGGCTGAAGATCTCAGGCAGCGGGGAGCTGAAGGATTTCTACGACAGGCTCGCCGCGAACGCTATCGATGAGACTCGCGCTGAAGAGGACCGCCGAAAGACGCTCAGGTTCCTGGCCGCAGGTCCGTTTGAAACCCTGGCCGGCGTCAGCGGCCGGCTGCTGGACCCGGCCCAGTCACCCGGGATCCAGCTGGCCTCGATCAAGGCCATCTCAGCCATGGAAGATCCCCGCGCCGGCCTCCTGCTGCTGAAAAACTGGAAAAACTATTCACCCTCGATCCAGGAAGAGGTCATCGAGGCGATCTTCAGCCGTGAGAACCGACTCGAGGCGCTGGTCTCAGGTCTCGAATCCGGAACGGTTCCCGTCCAGAGCCTCGGGGCCCTCCGCATCGACCGGCTGCTTAAAAACCCGGACGCGTCCCTGCGTCAACGAGCCACTGAGGTGATCGGCGCGGCAAGACTGAACAAGGACAGAGAAAAGATCATCGAGAAATATACCGAGGCGCTCACCGGCAAGGTCGACCCCGTTCGCGGCAAGGAGGTCTTTCTCGCCCAATGCGCCAAGTGCCACCAGGTCGGCGGCGAAGGCCACGCCATCGGACCGGATCTCGCCCAGGCTAAAAACCGGCCCGACGAATCGCTCCTGCTCGATGTCCTGAACCCGAGCGGGATCATCACCTCGGGCTTCGACACCTACACCCTGGTTACAAGCAGCGGCCGAACCTTCAGCGGGGTCGTCGACTCGGAATCAGCCACCAGCATCAAGCTACGCTGGGCCGAGGGGAATACCGCCACGGTACTCAGAAAAGACATCAAGCTCATGCAGGCCGCTGGAAAATCGCTCATGCCGGAGGACCTTGACAAGGCGGTCTCCGCGGCCGACCTGGCATCGGTCTTCGCCTGGCTGCGTGAAATCTTCGGAGAACCCACCCGGGTAGAACGACTGGAACATGACGACCTGGAGTTGAAGGGCTCATGGGAAACCGAGAGGAACCCGTCCTACAGCGAAAAGATAGCGGCCCTGACAACCACCCATGGCGATTCAGCAAGCTTCAGCTTTGAAGGCACCGGGATCTCCTGGGTCGGGGCTCGAACCTTCAACGGCGGGGTCTTTCACTGGGTGATCGACGAGGGTACCCCACAGGCGGTCTCCGGCAAGGTGAACACCTGGATCAGGGGCGTCGAGCGCTACCATGTGACCCCCCTGGCCGAGGCGCTCGCTCCCGGCCGACACACCTTCAGGTGTACGATGAAATCTGGAACGGAGATCTACATCGACGCCTTCGACATCAGGGTGCCGCTGAAGAAAAAGAACTAGGTCTATTCCTTCTTAGCCTCGGATTTTTTCGGGCGGGAACCTTTCTTCTTCCTGTTCTTCTTCCCCTGGCCGCCGCCAAGCCCTCCCGGGCTCATTACCTGTTTCTCCCAGTCCGCGAGCATCTTCTCCCACTGCGCAAGGCTGCGGGTGGGATACTTGCTTGACCAGCCGCCCTTGCGGAAGCTCTCGCTGACCCCCTCATCTCCGATCTCCTTGCGCCAGGAGTTTACCACCCCGCGCAGACGTTCGAGGTCGGCCTTGTACTTCGGATCACCGGCGAGGTTCTTCGTCTCGAATGGATCGGCAACGATATCGAAGAGCTCCTCCTCGGGCTTGGTCGCCTTCATGAAACGGTCCTGCACTTCGTTGAGCTCGCCCTTGAGATGCATGACGTTCAGCAGCGCGAGCACAGGGTAGGATCTCTCCTTGTATTCGTTGAGCTGGCACCAGGCCCTCTCCGGCATGAGGTTGTCGATATACTTGAAGCGCTTGTCCCTGCAGCCGCGCATGGAGTCATGGGTGGCATCCATCTTGTCGCGGGCCAGCATGACGTAATCGCGCTTCGGGCTCTTCCCGTCAAAGAGATCCCGCCCGTGCATCCATTTCGGCACCCCCACTCCGGCGGCCGCGAGCACCGTGGCGGTAACATCGATCGAGCTGACGAGATCTTCGTTGACTGTTCCAGGCTTGACGCGCCCGGGCCAGCGAATGATGAGCGGTACCTGAACCCCTGAATCGTATAGAAACTGTTTGCCCCGAACCTGGCAGCGTCCGTGGTCGCCGATAAAGACAACCAGGGTTTTTTCGGCGAGCCCCTCATCCTCGAGCCGTTTGAGCACCCCCCCCACCAGCTGGTCGAGCTTCTGCATCTCGCTGAGCCCATCGGCAATGTCTCGACGAACCAGCGGCGTGTCAGGGTAGTAAGGCGGCACCTCGACCTCCTTCGGATCCACCGGCAGCCCGGGATAGCGCCTCCAGGTCCTGTGGGTATTGGCAAAGGTCACCTGGACCATGAAGGGCTTGGCGCCGGCGTTCTTCCAGTCACCGCCGGGAAAGAGCTCTTTCGATTGGTGCGTAAAGTTGAGGTCGAGCTTTCTGCTCGCCATGAGCCCGGTATGGTAGCCGGCCTTCTGAAGCAGGAGGGGAAAGGGAATGACATGAGACGGCAGGGGCTTCTTGTTCGCCGTTCGATGCTGGTTGGCACCGATGGCGTTCTGATACATGCCGGTCATCATCGCGCTGCGGCTGGTGGAACAGACCGGGGATGTCGTGAAAGCCCGTGTATAGCGCACCCCCTCGGCTGCAAGGCGGTCGAGGTGGGGAGTCTTGACCCCCTTCGTTCCATAGCATCCAAGGTCAGGACAAATATCCTCTCCAAGGATCCAGACGATATTGGTCACCTCGGCCGAGACCGATGGAAAAAAACCCCCGGAAAATACGCCAAAGGCGATTACCAGGACGAACTGTCTGAACAGGTACATGTCTTTCATCTTTCTGTCTCGGGGACGGGGGAGCTTACGCATCAAGACTCCAGGGGGCCCTCATGGGACGCGAACGCATCTCGTTCGCCTCCTTGTCTCCGGCAAAGGTCTCCGTCTTCGGATCCCACTTGAGCTTTCTCTTCAGCAGCATCGAGATGTTCCCGATATGCTGCACGGTAGCGCAGCGGTGCCCCGTCTCGGCCGGAAAGTACGGCAGCTCCCTGGACTTGACGCAGTCGAGGAAGTCACGGTGCTCACCTCCGGCGCAGGTACGCAGCTTTAGATCACCCTTGCCCGGCCGCCACTTGACCAGTTCCTTCGAGCTCGCCTCCATCGGGCGGTTGAACGAAGAGTTGCTGACCCAGCCATCGGCCCCATCGAAACGCATCCCGGTACCGCCGGACTTGACGTGAAGATGGACCCCATCGTCATAGCGGTAGTTGATGTCGTAGTCCATGAAGGTGTTGTAGACGCTTCCCTCGTTGATGGTTCCAACCCCATGCACCTCGCTCGGACCGCTCGATTCGCGGTCCAGGGCCCACTGCACGGTATCGAGCTGGTGCATGCCCCAGTCTGTGAGCTTGCCGCCGGAGTGATCAAAACAATTCCTCCAATGCTCGCGCTCGGGACGGTCGGGGCTGTAGGCGATCTTCGGAGCCGGACCGATCCACATGTCCCAGTCGAGATCCTTCGGCGGCGCGACAGCCTTCATGGTCGGGAACCTGTTGCCGGTCGGCAGCTCGACCTCCACCTTGCGGATCTTGCCGATGAGCCCGTTGCGGATGACCTGCGCCATCTGCAGGTAGCAGGCCAGGCTCCTGTCCTCGGTAGAGGTCTGGAAGACCTTCTTGTGCTTCTTCACCGTGTCTGTGAGGATCCTCCCCTCCTCGATGGTCAGGGTGGGCTTCTCGCAGATCACGTCCTTGCCCGCCCGGAGCGCCAGCACCGACAGCAGCACGTGCCAGTGATCCGGGGTAGAGATCATGATCCCGTCGATATCCTTGCGGTCAAGCACCCTGCGAAAATCCGTAACGGCGGAGCAACCATCGGATTTGTAGTGAGAATTGACCAGCTTCTTAGCCGACTCGCTGCGGCTCTTGTAGACATCGCAGACCGAGACCGCGCGCGCGTCCGACTGGCGCAGAAACATTCGCAGGTTCCGGTTAACTCCATGGCCTCCCATGCCTATGAAGCCCATGTTGACCTTCTCGCTGGGCAGAAGTTTTCCCACCCAGGCCGCGGGGGCACCCTGGGCCTGGCCGATCGCCGCCATCCCGGCCGCCGCTCCTGCGAGAAAACCTCTCCTGCTCAGGCCATTCTCTCCACTTACAATATGCGCACCGCGTCTTTTCATGATGGGGCCAGCTCCATATTCTGATCTTGAGGTTCAGCGTCGTCTTAAGACGAGATCATAGCCCGAGCGAACATACCGCTTCCAGAAACTATCCCGGACGCCGGAATTTTCCGACAACCGGACCTAGGCTGGAAGACACTCCCGGATCGGTTCGCCGAAGGGAAGGATCGGCATCGGACGCCCCCCGTAATCATTGAAGGTGCGCTCAAAGTCGATGCCGAGATGGTGGTAGATGGTCGCCCATACATCATTGGGCGTCATCGTTCTCTCA
>Ga0163108_10001234_pt1 | contig 18783 bp, 10 predicted proteins | sample Fk1155metaG_FD_109644 | JGI IMG/M metagenome (GOLD analysis project Ga0163108, IMG submission 109644) | Marine microbial communities from the Central Pacific Ocean - Fk160115 155m metaG | ecosystem: Environmental > Aquatic > Marine > Oceanic > Photic zone | place: The Central Pacific Ocean...
AGCTGGAATCGTCCGAAACGCGAGTCGATATCCCTGGCTTCCGGAGTGGACTTCACCTTGACGCCGGCGGGCAACTGGTAGTTGACCCTGAGTCGGGAGCTGCGCGGGTTGCCGAGTATGACGTCCGTCTCCCGTTTTTCGAGAGCGCCGAGGATTCCGAGATTGCGAACCGAGCCAAAGAAATCATCCGTCAAGGACAGGGTCAACTCTTCCGGGGAGGAGTTGGCAAGCCGGGGCGCGCTGAAGCGGATCTCCATGGTGACGTTCTCGTCGAGGTTGGAGAGGTCGGAGAAGCTCTGCGAGAGGATCTTGGCTCCAGCGAAGGTCCTGCCCAGGTTCTTTTCCAGGAGGGTTTGACGCTGGGCGGCGATCTCGTAATTGCTGCGCAGGTAGACCGCGAAATCACCCCGGGCCCGGAGCTCGATACTGATCTCGGCGGAACCATCCTCGGCCAGCTTGATGTTCCACTCTTCATCGACTGACAGATCCTCGGGCTTGTTCCAGGGGATCTGCTGTACCAGCTTTCCTTCATCCCGAACGATAAGAACCTGGGCTCCGCGATCCATCGACGGGAGCTCCTCGACACTGTGGAAGGATGCCGTCCCATCGAGGTAGAGCTCAGGGCGGTCGCCGGCCGGGGGCAGGTAGGTAATGCAATGGTTGAAGTGGTTGACCATCGGCAGGGAGAGATCCTCTTCGCCACGGGAACGGTTGGCGAAGATCAGCACCGGGTGGGCCTTGATGTCGACCTTGTCGAGCATGACACAGAGCAGGGTGGCCTTGTCCTTGCAGTCGCCGAAGCGGCGAGCGAAGACCTTGGACGCGTTGTAGGGCTTGAAGCCATGGACCCCGAATTCCCAGGCGTTGTAGCGGATGTCGGTGACCACGAAATTATAGAGAGCCCGAATCTTCTCGAGCTCGGTGTCTTTTCCGGAGACAAGCTCGGCGACCTTCTTGTCGAGCTCGGGGCTGCTCTCGAACTGTTTGCGAATCAGGTTGCGGTACCATTTGTTGAAGGACTCCCAACTTTCAAAGGTGGAGATTTCCAGGAGCGGCATGATCTCTTTCGGCCAGGGCATCCCTGGTTCGCTGTCTGTCTTCGGTATGTTTTTAGCTGTCCAGGTGTAGGTCTTCAGCTCCCCGTCCTCGCTGGGCTCAATCTTCGGCGAAGTGTCCATGTTCTTCTGGTGAAAGAAGAATTGGCGGTCGGCCGGGACCCGGAGCTTGAAGGTCTTTTCCGAGGTCGCGAGGGAGTTCCGGAAGATTTCGCGGCGGCCAAAATAGTCGCCGAAGAAGCTCTGCTGGATGTCTTCCTTGATGTATTGGATCTCGATGATGTCGCCGGCCGAAAGGGGCGGGAGGTCGACCGAGCCGCGGCGCCAGACCTGGGTGGCGGAGGCCCGGCGACTGAAGCGAGGCAGCTTGGCATCTTCTTCGGTTCCATCAGGATGATGGACCCGGGCAAGCTTGAAATCGAGAACCTGCTCGCCCTGGGCAAAGGTCGTGGAGAACCGGTCAAACATCTCAATTCCGCGGTCATTCAGAACCTGGATGAGAGCCTGGGAGAATTCCCTGGCCGTCCCATCCTTGTTGACCTTGACAGCTGTAAGCTCCAGGAGGATTCGCGCGGCCTCGCCGCTTTTTGACTCGTATTTTTCCTTGTGGACGCTGGCGGCCAGTGCCGCTCCATCACGGCGAAATTCGTCCTCGAATGGGTTCTCCTCTGTTCGGAGGAACTCGATTCTTTTTCGCAGATCAGGGAGGTTCGGTTGGAGCTCGAGCGCTCTGTCCCAGGCCTCAAAGGCTCTCTCGGTCCGGCCTGTCTCCCAATAGGCCCGGCCCAGTTTTGTGAGCAGGGTGTGTTCTTCAGGCTGGATCTCGAGGGCTCCCAGGTAGCGGGAGGCGGCCTGCGAGTGGTTGTCTCTGCCGCTTTCGATGCGGGCAAGCCGCAGGAGTGGCTGGGTGCTGTAAGGATTCAGCAAGGCGCCCTTCTCGAGCAACTCGATCGCCGCCTGGTGGTTTCCTCGCTGGAGATAGGCGGAGGCGAGCCTGTTGCGAACCGATGTGTCTAGATGTTTTCGATCGAGAAGCCCTCTGAGGATGGAGATCTTTTCCTCCAGTTGACCTGAGCCGCCCAGCTGGGCGGCGCGGGCGAGCAAGGTCGCGGGCGCGGACTTGTCGATCTTTCGGGCGGCCGCCACGGCCTTTCGTCCGGCATCCGGGAAGCCTGAGCGGTCTTCAATCCGGGACTGGACCAGGATTCCCGAGATGAGGTCCGGGTTGATTCCGAGGGCTTTGTCGATGTGGATCCGTGCGCTGTGCATGTTGGAGAAGGTCTCCAGGTAATACTCGGCAAGCCGAATAGAGGCTATCGCGCAGCCAGCCTTCTCTGAGGCCAGCATGGCCTTTCGCCAGTTGTTGTCGTCCCGCTGGGCCGCGATGGAGCTTTCGGCCTGGAGGCTTCCGGCAAGATCGTAATGGTAGAGCCCCTTTTTCTTCTCAGCCCGGATTGCCAGGCGCAGGGCATCCGAATCAGGGTGCTCGTCTGAATCGTGTGCTCCCTGCATTCGCAAAAGGATCCCAAGGAGGTAGTGGTCTCTCGCCCGGGGAGCTTCCTTTTTCACCCGGTCACGCAGGGTTGCGAGGGTTCCCGTGGAAGCGGGGACGGTATTTTCTTCGAGCTCCTGGCTGGCGGAGAGCTCTTTGTACGAGCCGAGCGTTTTGCCCGGCGGCAGGCCTTCCCTCCAGCCCTTCGCGGGGCTTCCCTCCTGGCCGGTGATTCTCGCGGTAAAGCCCCAGCGGCCCTCGGATTCTCCGATCTTGATGAGGAGACAGTTCCAGCCTTTTTGAAGTGGAAGGCCAATCGCGTTCTGGTCGAAGACGAATTTCCGCTGGATGTCTTCGGAGGCGAGGAGTTTTCCGTTGAGCCAGACCCGGTAGCTCTCATCGCTGCCAAGCCGAAGGGCCAGGTTGCTTTGCGCCGCGGCCTCGATGAAGGTGACGGCGTAGGCGAGAGCCTCATCCCTGGGGCGCAACATTTCATCGAAATTGACATAGCCGGCCAGTGTCTGCCTGGGGAGGGTTCGCCAACGCACCTCGCGGGTCTTGCCTTCGGCCGCTTCGTCGAGGTCAATTCCTTTCTCCGGGGCGTAGGTGCTGAGGAAGCCGGTCCCTCGTTCGTTATCGAAGGGACCCATGATTAGCCAGTTCTTCAACAGTCCGAGTGATTTCCAATGGTTGTCCGCATCTGCTGTCGAGCCGCTGGCATCCAGCGCCGCCCAGCCAGCCTGGTAGGAGGCAAGGGCGCTGATGGTAGGGGATAGCTCCGCGAGTTGACGTGCCAGGGTGGAGAAGAGGGGGGCTACATCCGCGGAGCGGCCAAGCTGGCGGCTCAGGGCTGCTGTCCTGCGCAGCGCCAGGTCAATCTCAGGCATCAGGGCGAGCTTGTCCTGTGCAGGTGTTTTTAACGAAGAGAGCGTCTTGAGAAGGTTCCTGTACTGTTCCAGCGCTGTATTGAAACGTCCTTCGCAAAGGGAATCTTCGGCTTTTTCGATGGCTGCCTCGAGTTCCGGATTACACCATGCGCTTTGGCCGCAGCACGCGGCGGCCAGGAAGGCGACTGCGAAGAGGGGAGCCCGGAGAGTCATGGATGCATGTCTCCGGCTGGGCTGGGGTCGATTCATCTGTCTGGTCCAGTTACTTGGTTCGAGTTCTGTTTCGCCCTTGCGGCGAGGCGTAATTACTTGATCACCCTGGCTCCGCACCAATTGGCACGGTCGAGAGCGGCGCTTGAATCTTTTCCTCCAAAATCGACCTCCAGGGAGAGCAGGCTGCCGCCAGCTATATCCAGGTCCAGGTCGAGAGGGGAGTCGGAGAATCTCATGGGTTTTTCTTTAAGCAGCTTTCCATCGAGGAGGACCCGAAAGACGACGGCCCCTGTGCTCTTCTCCGCCGCGGGTTGCGAGACAGGGCGGGCCGAGTCATCGAGGCCGATGGTGGCCTGGAATTTCTTGAAGCCTTTGGCTATGTCGTAGTCGAGCCGTGAGTAGGCGTGCACTCCAAGCCCTTTCGGGTAGGTCTTTCCCCCCATCTTCAGGGGGTTGCCCAGGACGTTGCTGTCCTGCCGGAAGGGGAGCCGGGCGAGAAAGAGACTGCCAAGGTGCTCCCTGGTCTTCGCGGGCTTCATGTCGGAGAGGTACTGGCAGCGGCCTCCGAGAAAGCTCACCTGGGCCAGTTGGCTGAGAGGAAGGGAGACGGCGCCCAGGAGCTTGTGGTTCAGGGCGAGGCTTTTCTCGCCTATACTTTTGAGCTCGCCTCGCAGCGTGCCTCCATCTCTGAGGAAGACAGCCACTCGCGCCCCCGTTGTTCCCTTCTTTTTGCTGCCGGGGGTCTCTTCATCTATCGCTGCAAATTCGAGCGCTCGAACTTTGCCGGCGGCGAGCTTGACCTCTCCGACCCCATCCGCGCTGAAGAGGATCGAGCCCCGCTTGAGCTCCTCGAGGAATCCTGTCAGTCGGGTTCCGGCGCTCAGGTGAGCCACATCGTTCTTTGTGGGAGTTTTGAGCAGGCCGTTTCGGAACCTTGACCACTGGCGTTCGCTTGTGAAAGCGTTGCGGTAGAGCAGAAGGCGCACTCCCAGCAGGTCGAGGCGGAGCTGGCCTTTCTTCTGGCTCACCTGCTGCGAGATACCAGCGCAGGCGGCGATGAGGAAGTCATCTTCCTTGATGGGCTCTATCCCAAGCGGCGTGGCCCAGAAGTGGTCTCCATTGGAGAGGACAACTTCCGCCATCTCCTTCAGGGCCGCGGGTTTCTTTTTTTTCCCGGCGGGCTGGAAATCGAGGAAGAGGAGATCCTCGAGTCGATGGCTGTTGGGGCCCGCCTTGAGAATCGCTGGTGTCGTCCTGGAGGAGAAGCTGAGTGCTTCTTCTCCGAGGTCCAGCCTTGAGCTTCCAGCAATTGACAGGATAGCTACCGATGAGTGTGTTTTTCCGGGAACCGCGGCCGGAGCTTTCGGGGCGGCCGCGGCAGGCTTCTTATTCTGCGGATCCTGCCCGGCAGGGCTCGGTGAGGACAGGCCCAGGAAAAAGATGATGGGCAGCGCCAGGAGTGATCCTGGAAACCGCAGCGCGTTGTTCTCTCGCTTGCTACAGGGAACTCTGTTCATCTTGGTTTCTTCCCACGGGCCTCCTGCGCTGGCCGGAGAGCCAGGCAATTATCCGGGCGGAAATCCGCCGGATTCAATCTCCTTATCACTCGCCTCTCTCCCAGGTCATTGACAGGTTGGAGGGGCAGGTGAAAACCACGTAATTCAGTGCCATTTGAGTTAAATGGACAATGTGGGAATTCTAGGACTCAAGTAGATCGAGGTCCACCCCAAAACAGCCCCATCCGGAATCCAGTCCAGCCAGTTGACATATCGGAACATCGGGGTATTTTACTTCTGAAGAGAAACCCGCCGCCATTAAGAGGAGAGCTTTCATGGCACGCCGGAAGAATACCGCTGACTGTAAAGATGTACTGGGGAAGATTTTTGAAGCCAGGACGGCTGGCCAGCAGCGGGGGCGAACCTACAGTGGGGAGACTGCTGGAGCTGCCCGACATCCTGAAAAGACCGGAACTGGAGCCCAGGGCCGCAGCCCTGCCGAGCTCCAGGCGAGTCCCTTGCTCCGCCAGTCACAGGGTGACAATTCTGAAGCGCTGAATCGTCATGGCGGCATCCGGTCGAGCGCGCCGGATGTGGCTGGCTCCGGAACTCCTTCGCATTCAGTTCCGTGCGAGGAGCCTGCAGGGCCGGAGTCTCACGAGATAGATGCCGGTGTGGCGAACGCGATCGAGGCTCGCGATTCCGGGCCTGGGGCCGACGACCAGTTCTCTGCTGGCGGAGAGGCCGACGGGTTTACCGATGGCGGCCCCGAACCCGGCGAGGAGAGTGCGGCTGAAGAATCCGGATTCGATGGAGGAAGCGAAGACCCTGGCACCGGGAAAGTTGATCCTGTCATCTCACGCATGTCGGGAGACCGATCGTTCGATTGCGGCACGGAGGAGGCGGAGGAGGGTGACCCATCCGGCTCAGCGGCAGATGGTCAGCTTGCGGATGAGATCATCACCCAGGCTCTCAGCGGTGATTCCGCTGCGGGGGAGACGCAGAGCGGGTCAAGGATCCTGGGTTGGTTGTCCAGGGACGATTCCATGGGTGTTTTCGGCCAGTCAGTCCAGGTGAAGGCATCTACCCTGGTATTGGTTGGTCTGACGGCGGCCATTTTCGCAGGCCTTCTCGGACTTTACCTGAGCATTGATCGCACGGAAGGGAACCTGGCGGAGAGGATTCTCGATGAACGCCAGGGTCTTTCGGCCTTGGCGGTCGACGGCTCCGATGGGAGCGGCGCGAGATCTCCCACTGTTGGGGGGAAGACTCGGCTTTCTGCGAACCTTCCGGCCAGGAAGCTGGGTCCGGGCGGCATTCCAGTTCCAGCAAGGCCTCTTTGGAGCCGCAGGGGCACCGCTCCACCGGCGGGAGTCCCGCGGCCGCCTGTTCGGAATGTCCAGGGCGCCGCCGGTTCCGCAGCTCCGGCTGCCGCCGCCGCTTTTGTCACGACGCCGGCAACCCGCTGGCTTCGGGTTCGGGATCTCATGGGCAAGGAAGAGTGCGCCAAGCTTCTGGATCATCTCAAACGCCTGCAGCAGCATGTCGAGGAACGCAGCGGCTGCACCGATGGCTCCATCGCCTGCAAACAGCTCAAGAGCAGGGTTAAGGAGCGGCATGGAGAAGAACTCTACGCGGTCGATATCGGGCCATTTGCCTCATGGAATTTTGCCCAGGCCGCATCCGCGGCGCTGAAAGAGGCTACCCGTTCCGCTCCCTGGGTCTTTCGCGGCAAGGCCGATTACTTTGCCGAGAGCTACCCGCGCAAACCTTGAGCCCCTGTCTCGCGCAATTCGGCGGTCGGCAGGGAAGTCAATTAAGCGTCTTGCGTTGTTGCATGTAGTGAGCGTCTCTCGGGTATAATTTCCAGCATGAAACATCGGCCCGAGTGCATTCCCTGCTGTCTGCAGCGTGTTCTTCATGCGGCGAATCTCGTTACTGAGGATGAGTGGCTGCATCGCAAGATCTTGTCGGATTCGATGCAGGATCTGTGCGAGGTGGATGACCTTGCTTCACCTGCGGAGGTGGTTCACCAGATCTTTCACCGGGCCGGCAGGGCGCTCGGGGTCGCAAGCCCTTACGAGGCTGATCAGAAGAGGTGGGTTGAAAAGATCAAGGGCGCTGAGGACTCTATTCGAGCGGTTGTCGAGGATTCGGGAGATCCGTTTCTTGTCGCGCTCAAGTTGTCGGTTGCCGCTAATCTGATCGATTGCGAGTTTCGTGAGAGGCTCCAGCCCGGGTTTTCTTTGAAGACTCTCCTGGAGGAGGCGCCAGAGCTTGAACTGGCGATCGATCAGTCTGAGAGCTTGCGCCAGGCCGCCGCAGCCGCTTCACGGATTCTCTTTGTCCACGAGACCGCGGGGGAGCTTCTCTTTGACAGGCTCCTGATAGAGACTCTTGGCAAGTCAGCGGGGTCCGTCACTTCAGTTCTTCGCTCGGCGCCCAGCCTTGGCGGCGCGCTGGCGGCCGATGCCCTCGATATCGGACTTGATAAGGCGGCCACGCTGACCGATCCAGGCGTTGATTGCAGGGGGCTCCTGCTTGGTTCGAGTTCTGATAAATTCATCGAAGAGTACGAGGTTGCCGACCTGGTTATTGCGAAGGGGCAGGCCGCTTTTGAGACCCTGGAAGAGACTTCGGGCGACTCCTCAAAGGAGAAGAAAGCTGTTTTCTTCCTTCTGAGGGCGAAATGTGCAGTTATTGCCGGGGAATTGGGGGTGTCCCCGGGGGATTGTGTTGTCGAGCGCAATTAGCGGCAGCGGTTCTTTCGCCGAAATTCTTCTAAAACTCCTTCTTGAGCACAACCCGCAGCGGTGATAAACTCCTCGCTTCATTGCTTTTGATTACCAGCTCGGAGAGTCACTCATGAGTATCCATAGAAGTCTTGTCAGCAAGAGCGGCCTTGGCCGTTCGCGAAACGTGCTGACGCGTTATGAGCGGATTCTCGAGATGCGCAAGCTCGGTACCTGGGACGAAGAAGATGAGTGTCCCTACGGCCTCCCTAAGGTCAAGGTGATGAAGATCAAGAAGCGCATCAAGAAGAAGAAGGAAGAGGAGGAGGGCGCTGAGGGTGAAGGCGTCGAACTCGAAGAGGGTGCCGAGGGTGCCGAGGCCACCGAGGGTGCCGAGGAATAAGCGGCTCCTTTCTCCGGGCATCTCCTCAACCGCCGATAGCTTCCGGATGTCTTCCTAAAGGACATTGCCTGGCCGGTCAGGGCTCTACTCATATGGGCCTGAGGGGCTTCTTATCTCCTGTAAGGGAAAGGTCAGGCCTTTGTTAGGATGGAGCGCTGAGCCGGGCTGAGTTCCGGTTTCAGGAGGCCAGGGGCAAAATCATCCCCAGTTTGCTTTTCCCGTTGACCCTCAATATGGGCACCGGTAACATTGGGTTCGTTGCTTATTTTATGCGGTGTGGATTGTGGTGTGGAACTGAGTGAATCTGGTGTCGGCTTGTTCCGATTCTTTTCTTTTGATGGTGCCCTGACACGGTTCTAATAGGTTTTGATCAAGACTTGTTGATATTGCGAGAACGGCAACTTGATCGGGTCTGAAGCTGATATGGGGCGTGGCGTGGGAGCTTAATGAGTAGCGGCTGGGGCAATCCGGCTGCGGAGAAAAAATAGAAATAACACACGGGCTGTTGGGGACGGACTCTGCTGAAGGGAAATCTTTCGTTTCGCTTGTGAGTCCAAATTTTAAGAAAGGAGGGCTCTGGCCAAGGCAAATAGCGCTACTGAAACTTCAGCGAATCAGCTGGAGTCGACTGGCCTTGTCGGAGAGGAATTGGTTTCGCGCTGATGGCGCGGACGGAATTGTCCGGCAGCCTGGCTGGTGAAAGCGGATTATAACGTAGGAAATGATTTTGAGTTGTATCAGTGCGGTACTTTGAGATGTACCGGACGAGGAAACGTTTACAGGAGAAATGTTGATGAAACGCTTATTTGGATGGGTATCTGTATTTCTGCTTTGCTGCGCAGTTCTTCCTGCCCAGGAAGTCCAGAATTTTTGTGATGGTGAAGCGAACTGTATTGCGGACACCATGGAAGTCATCTTCGATGCGACTGGCAATTCCCTTATTACCCTCGCAGAGGGTCAGGCCACGATCGATGTGACCGTCCAGACGACCACCGCGTCAGATGGTGTTCAGGGATGGTCCTATGGCCTCGCGCACGATGGTGACTCGTTCTCCATCGCTGACACCGCCTGTGACGCTGCCGGACTCGATTACCTTTGTGGTACCGACGCCCAGGCCGCGCTGGTCAACCCGTTTTTCAATGTGTCGACCGCGGTCGGTCCTGCCCAGAACTCACCTTCCGGATTCATCTCCGCGGTGGTTCTCTCCTTTATCGCCCCGGCGACTCTTACCTCCGGACAGCCCAACTCGCTCGCGAAGTTGACCTACAACGTCGACGCCATGCCTGCCGACAGCACCTTTTCCAGGCTTGCCGATGACGAGCTCAGCAACAACGGTCCGACCGTCGCGCTGAACATCACGGTCGCTGGCGAAGCGAAGCTCCCCACGACCCTGACCCACGGGCAGATCAATCCTCCCGGCGCCCCCGCCGTCGAAGACTGCGCCAATGGCGTCGACGATGACGGTGACGGAGCTGTGGATTGTGACGATGCCGATTGCGCCGATGCGGCCAATTGCGAAATCGTCCCCGCCGGCGACTACGGATTCAGCTTTGGAGCCAATGCCGATGGTCAGACTACGATCAACATGACCAACGCTTTGCCTGCCATGGCCTTCCAGCTTGGTGTCTCAGTCGGTGCGGACACGGTGTCCTTCTCCGGCGACCTTGGAGCTGATGCCAACCGTGTTGTCGAGCTTCTCATCACGGACAACCGTGGTAACTCGCACACCACCGGCAACGGCCTCACCGTTGGTGCCGCTGCTGCCGCTCCTGGCGAGATCCAGGGTGTTGTTCGCGGTGCGGCTCTCGCCGGATTCGAAGGCGGAGACTTCCTCGCTTTTGATATCGCCCCCGGTGTCGGCGGCCCCGGCTTCTATGTCGGTTATGTCTCCGACCTTGATGACGATGCCAACCAGATCCCCGCGGCCGCCGCTGGCGCCTCGAATGAGATCCTGACGATCACCGCCGAAGCTCCTCCTCCTCCGGTTGAGGACTTCTTCCGTGGTGACGCTGATGGCAATGGCCGTATCAACGTCAATGATGCTGTCCTGATCATCCAGATCGCTGTTGGAAACCTCGGCTCCCGCTACAACTGCCCGGATGCCCTGGACGCCAATGATGATGGACGTAACAACATCTCCGACGCGGTTCCCGTCCTTCGCTGGGTCTTCCAGCGTGGCGCGAGGCTCCCCGCCCCCTTCCTGGGCTGTGGTGCCGACCCCACGGACGACGACCTTGGCTGCGAAGAGAGCAGTGCTTTCTGCGCCGTCAACTGATCGCCTTTGATCACGTCTGAAGAACGCCCCGGCGACCCGCGTGGATCGCCGGGGCGTTTTCTTTTGAGGCTGGATTTTCAGCCGCTGCGGTTCAGCTAAAGAACACGGAATAACGCAGGTTTCAGCCGGGTCACTCCGCTGTACGTCCCAATTTCCCCGCCTGAAGTTGCTTTTGGGTGGGTGGGTACTATATAAATCAGCAATGTGATTCACATCTGCCCGGTTCCAGAGGAGCCTTCATGGACGGGAAGATCGTGACTGTGGGCCCGTATCGGATATTGCCGGGTGATTTTCACGCGGCGGCTTTTCGGATGATTTGAGCGGGCCGGGTAATTGCGTGAAGCTCGTGCTTGTCGGAAATGGCGAAGAAGAAGAAGAAGAAGAGAGCCTCGGCTCGTTCAAAGGCCGACCCGCAGATCTCTATTGAGGATGTGCCGCTTCACGTAACCACGCGTCGCCGGTATCTCAATTACGCCATGAGCGTGATTACCTCGAGAGCTCTGCCGGATGTTCGTGATGGACTCAAGCCGGTCCAGCGAAGGATCCTCTACACCATGCGCAACGAGCTTCGGCTGGGTCCATCGACCAAGCCGCTGAAGTGCGCCAGGATCGTCGGCGATGTGCTGGGCAAGTTCCATCCGCATGGCGACAGTTCTGTATACGAGGCCCTGGTGCGCATGGCCCAGGACTTCAGCCTGCGCTATCCCCTCGTTGATGGGCACGGCAACTTCGGCTCGATCGATGGAGATTCAGCGGCTGCCTACCGTTACACGGAGGCCAGGCTCCAGAAGGTCACCGTCGAGATGCTTGATGAGCTCTCCAAGGAGACGGTTGATTTCAGGCCCAATTACGATGGCAAGACACGCGAGCCGATCGTGTTGCCTTCGAGGATCCCCAACCTGCTGGTGAACGGGGCGACGGGGATCGCGGTTGGAATGGCTACCAACATCCCGCCGCATAATCTTGGCGAGGTAGCCGAGGCGTGCGAGGCCCTGGTGCGCAAGAGGCGCCTGAAGGTTCCGGACCTGATGAAGTTTATCAAGGGCCCTGATTTCCCCACCGGGGGCCAGATTCTCAATACGCGCCGAGAGCTCGGGAAGATCTATCGAGAGGGCAGCGGCGCGGTAAAGGTCCGGGGTGAATACAAGCTCGAGGGAGGGTCACGCAAGCCCAAGATCGTCATCACCTCGATACCTTACATGGTGCAGAAAGATGTCCTGGTGCGGACGATTGGCGACCTGGTCGGGTCGGGGAAGATCCCCCAGATCAATGATATCCGGGATGAGTCGACCACCGATATCCGTATCGTCCTCGAGTTGAAGCAGGGAGCCGACCCCGACGTGGTGATGGCCTACCTGTTCAAGAACACGAACCTGCAGAACAACTTCAACGTCAACCTGACCTGCCTGATCCCCTCATCGGATGACGACCCGGACCGCTGCAAACCAGCCCAGCTTGATCTGCGGCAGATCCTGCTTCACTTCATCCGGTTCCGCTACAAGGTTGTGGTGCGTCGACTCGAGCACGAGCTGCGGCTGCTCAAGGAGCGCATTCATATCCTGGAGGGCTTCCGCAAGATTTTTAACGCTCTCGATACCGCCATCAAGATCATCCGGAAGTCTAATGGGCGGGAGGACGCCGGGAAGAAGCTGAAGAAACGTTTCAAGCTGGATGATATCCAGGTCAACGCGATCCTCGATCTGCGGCTCTACAAGCTCGCCAAGCTCGAGATCAAGGCGATCCTGGATGAGCTGCTGGACAAGAAGAAGAAAGCTCGAGAGATTGAGAAGATTCTCAAGAGTGACAACCGGCTGTGGACCATCGTGCGGAAGGAAATCGCCGCCGCGCGGGAAGCCTTCGCTGATGCCAGGCGCTCAAAAATAGGCGGACGCGGCGCCCGCGAGACGGAGTACAGCGAGGAGGCCTTCATCGTAAACGAGGACACCATCGTTTTGCTCTCCCGGGATGGCTGGGTAAAGCGGATGGGCCGAATCACCGACCTGGATAAGGTGAGGCTTCGCCAGGGCGATGAGCTGCTGTCCGTAGTTGGAGGGAACACCAGGGACCTGGTCGTATTTTTCAGCAACCTTGGCTCCGCCTACACGATTCGAATTAATGACCTGCCGGCATCGACCGGCTATGGAGACCCGGTGCAGGGGATCTTCAAGTTCCGTGATGGAGAAAAGGTGATTGGAGCGATCTCTCTCGATTCGCGATTCCTGACAGGTGTAGGCTCTGTCGATGACACATCAGGCAAACCTCCCCTGAACCACCTTCTCGCTGTCAGCTCAGCCGGGTACGCGCTTCGCTGCTCGCTTGGGGGTTTCACGGAACCATCCACCCGCACAGGCAGAAAATTCATGCGTGTCAAGGAGGGGGAGGAAGTCGTGGGGGCCCATGTCGTGCAGGGAAAAAAAGAGGTCGTGATGCTGGCTAGCCGGGAGGGGCGGGTGACACTCTTCAAGTCGAAGGATGTAAAGTTCCTGACAGGGCCAGGCAGGGGAGTACTCGGACTCAAGCTGGGGGCGAATGATCGAGTGATCGCGAGCGCCGCGAGCCTCGGGCCGCGTGACCGGCTCCGGGTCTTTACGACCAAGGGAGCGAAGATTGACATCTCGACCAGGAAGTACCGGGTCTCCGGCCGAGGCGGCAAGGGGATCGAGGTAATCAAGCGTGGCGGCCTCTCGGGCTTTGCTATTGGAGACCACGAGATCCCCATCTTCGATGAAGACCAGGCTGCCGGAACCAAGAGGAGAAAGAAGGTCCCGGCAAAGTCCCGGGCGAAGAAAAAAGCGAAGAAGGGCGCCAGGGCGTCGAAGAAAACCAAGCGCAAGACGCGAAAGAAATAGGGAGAAGCGGACGCGGGCCGAACCGCCAGGCGGTCGGCTTCCGTAAGACCAGCTGAAGAAAATGGCAACCAAGACCAGGAAGAAAACCCGCGGAAAGAAGGCTCCTGCCAGGGCGAAGAAGAAAGCCGCGAAGAAGCCTGCGGCGAAGAAGAAGACCGCGAAGAAGTCCCACAAGAAGGGCACCTACAGCGCCAAGGACATCAGCGTACTCAAGGGCCTCGAGCCAGTGCGTATGCGTCCGGCCATGTATATCGGCGGCGTCGACAAGAACGGTCTCCATCACCTGGTGTGGGAGATTGTCGACAACGCCATCGATGAGGTGATCAACGGACACGCGACTACGGTCGAGGTCACGCTGGATAAGGACTCCTCGGGTATCGAGGTCAGCGACAATGGCCGCGGCATTCCTATCGACAAGCACCCCGAGACCAAGCGCCCCGCGCTTGAGACGATCCTCACGACTCTTCATGCCGGCGGCAAGTTCGACTCCGGAAACTACATCCACTCAGGCGGCCTGCACGGTGTGGGGTCATCGGTTGTTAACGCTCTCAGCAAGGAGATGATCGCCCGTGTCAAGCGCGGCGGGGAGGAGTATGAGCAGCGCTATGTTCGCGGCAAGCCCAAGGCTGACATGAAGCTCGTCAGGAAGGTCAAGGGGCGCGGGACGACGATCCATTTCAAGCCTGACCCGGATATCTTTCGCGCTACCAAGTTTGACAGCAAGAGGATCAGGGGAACTCTCGAGGCTCGCGCCTACCTGCACAGGGGGCTCAAGATCGTCTATCGCGATCGCGCCAAGGGCGCCACCGACACCTTCCAGTTCGATGACGGGATCAAGGCCTATCTCGATAAGCTGGTTAAGGAGAGGGGCTTCAAGCCGACGCACGATTTCATGTTCTACCAGGAGAGCGCGGATGAGCCCCGGATGGAGATCGCCCTCCAGTGGACGGATGAGCCTGCTGAATATATAAGGTCCTACGTCAATGGTGTCTACACGCGTGACGGGGGGACCCACGAGCAGGGCCTGCGCACCGGCGTGGTACGGGCTGTCAGGAATTATATCGACATTCATGATCTCCAGCCGCGGGGCGTCAGCCTGAGCCCGGATGATCTGCGGGAGGGGCTCAGCGCGGTCCTGTCGGTCTACCACCTTGACCCCCAGTTTCAGGGGCAGACCAAGGAGAAGCTCAACAACCCTGAGATCAACTCCCAGGTTGCCAGCGCGGTTGGAGGCAACCTTGAGCTCTACTTCAACTCCAACCCGACCACGGCGAAGGCGGTCGTGGCGCGTGGGATTCTCGCTTCCAAGGCGCGCCGGGCATCGCGCGATGCCGTGCTGCAGGTTAAGCGAAAGACAGCCGTCTCCCACCGGCTCAACCTTCCGGGCAAGCTGGCCGATTGCGAGAGCACCCGGCCGGCCTTGAGCGAGCTCTTCATCGTGGAGGGAGATTCCGCCGGCGGTTCGGCCAAGCAGGCGAGGGCGAGGAAGACCCAGGCGATCCTCCCGCTGCGCGGAAAGGTGCTGAACACAGAGCAGGCGAGCCTGTCGAAGGTGATGGGCAATAAGGAGCTCTCCGACATGCTCTCCGCCCTGGGCTGCGGGATGGGGGAGAGCTTCAATATCTCCCAACTGCGCTACCACAAGATCATCATCCTTACGGATGCCGATTCCGATGGTCATCACATCATGACCCTCCTGCTGACCTTCTTCTACCGGTATCTTCCCGAGCTGATCAAGGAGGGCTTTATCTACCTGGGAATGCCCCCTCTCTACAGGATTGATCACCGGGGAAAGAAGTACTGGGCCTGGTCCGATGAGGAGAAGGAGGCGGTCATAGAAAAATTCGGAGGCAAGGTGAGCGAGGATGCCGTCACGCGTTTCAAGGGGCTTGGAGAGATGAGCCCCCCTCAACTCAAGGAGACGGCGATGGCTCCCGAGAGCCGTAGTCTGCAGCGGGTCTTTATCGACGATCCGCTGGAGACCGAACAGGTGGTGAGCGATCTCATGGGAAAGGACGCCAGCGCGCGCTACAAGTTTGTCATGGAGAAGGCTGACGAGGCCGACGATGTAGACCACTGAACTCCTCCGCGGTCCAATATCCTTGCTCCCCCCGGGGCTTTGGCTAAGATCTACTCTTTGACCGGATCTGTGTTCGGGATGACGCGGGAGACTTGCCCCTTGAGTACCCTGAAGACCCTTTTCGAGAGCCTTCCGGGGTTTGAGCTGAAGCTTGAATCCTATGGTCGAAGAGGGAATGTAGTCACCGAGGCGACCGGAAAAGATGTCTTCGACGCCGCGCTCGCCTATCGTGAGCTCTTGCCCTCGAGGGAGGTCCATCCGAGAGTCGGCCTGGTTTTTCGCAGCGAGGAGACAATCGAGTTCCTGGTCGCGATGTTCGCCGCCATCTCGAAGGGCCTGACCGTTGTCCCTCTTTACCCCAACTGGGATGCCGAGACGCAGCTGCGCTACCTTCGGCGCTACCGCATTGGCGTGGTGGCTGTTGGAGATGGCTTTCTGCGGAGGGCGGAGAGCTGGGATGACGAGGTTGAGACGGTGATCAACATCTCACTCGATGGGGAGAAGCTACCCGACGCGCCTGCTGAGGCAGGCGGAGATCTTTTTCCCGCGGGGCTCGATGGAGACCACCCGGTGGCCTGGATCTTCACCTCCGGCACCTCCGGCGACCTGGCTAAATGCACGGAGATCAGTCTCTCGAACATGGATGCCGCCATTGAAAACATTCGCGATCTCGATTTCCTGGTCGAGGGTATGGTGGCTCACTGCCCGCTCTCGGCGAGCCACATTTTCGCCTTCGTTGTGATGACAGCCTTTGTCTCGCTGAAGCCGCGCAGGGTGCTGCTCTCTGATGTCCAGTACCTTGCGCGCTTGCCCCAGGAGAAGACAGGCAAGATCGATGCCATCGTGCTGGTTCCGATCGTGATCGACCGGATGCGTAGTGTCTTTTACGAGCGCCTTTGCACTGATTTCAGCGATGGAAACATACCCCCGGAGCTGAAAAAGCTGGCCCGCCTTCCGCTCGGTCTGCGGATGTTCCTGAAGACCATCTGCCGCAGAGCCGAGGCGAGCATTATCCGCATCGAGTCCGGCGGCCTGCTGGGTTGGTTCGGGCTTCCGGCGATCTTCCTGGCGAGGGCGCTTTTCGGGGGAATTGTACGCAGGCGACTTGGTTCGCCGGGGTTCATGGTTCTTGGCGGGGCGCGTCCGAACCTGCACTCGATGGCGTTCTTCGAGGTCATGGGGATCAGGGTCCTGCAGGGCTGGGGGATGACGGAGACCACCGGGCCGGTCTCCGTGTCGACGCTCGCCGATCGCCGCGGCGGAGCGTTCGGGACCTGTGGGCAGCTGTTCCCTGGAACCAGGGCCCGGATTGATGGCGAGGAGCTGGTGGTCGAGGGGACACAGATCGCCAGGGGATATGTTGAGCCGGATGGGTCCTTGCAGCCTTTTGACGGCGTCATTCGTACCGGCGACCGGGCGGCCTTTGACAGCAGGGGAAGACTGAAGGTCTTCGGGAAGGTCTCCGACCGAATCACCACGTCGAATGGATTGAACTACCTGCCATTGCCGATTGAGGATGAGCTGAAATCGGCTGATCTGAAGGAGCTGAATATCCTGGAGGAGGTGGTCGTTATTGGAGATGCGAGGCCGAGGCTGGGTTGCGTTTATTTTCTCCGCGAGGGTGTTGAGAAAACCGCCTCGAAGGAGGAATATCTTGGAGGGTTGGTCCGGGACTTCAATGCCAGGCGCCCGGTTGACCAGCAGCTCGGGCCCTGGGCGGTCAGTTCCACTGGTCTGAAGGAGTCGGGAGGGATTGGCCCCTCCGGCAAGCTTGTCAGGAGACGAATTGAGGAGCAATATGGTGCTCTCTACGCGGATGCCGGCGGCTGAAATGAAGAATAGCAGGAAGGTTGTTGAATGAGTTGGGACAAGGAAAGAATTGTCGAGCTGCTCCTCGAGGCGGGCGATATGGCCCGCGAGGCGCGGAAGAAGCTGACCCTCGAGATCAAGAGCGATCATTCCCTGGTGACGCAGGCAGATACCGCGATCGAGGTCCTCTTCACCGAGGCCCTGGAGGACGAGGCGGCGGGCCGCTATATCATTGGCGAAGAAACCATCAGCCGCAAAGGCGAGGACTACGTCCAGGCGGCCCTTGCCGGGGAGGCCTGGGTCGTGGACCCGATCGATGGAACGGCTCCCTTCGCCCACTTTCTTCCCAACTGGGGAGTCTCGGTCGGCTACATGAAAGATGGCCGGCTTCTTCACGGAGGAGTCTACCTGCCGGATTACGGAGAGCTGATCATCAGCTCAGGTGAAGATGAATTTACCGTGACCGAGGGCAAGCTCGAGGATGGCGAGTGGACCTGGAAGGAGTTGATCTTTCCCCCGCGTCCTTCGGACGGGCGTGGGCTGATCGCCATCACCCAGGCTCTTGCCAAGCGAGGCCAGTGCCTCCTGCCAAACCCGGTCATGGCCCTGGGTGCCGCTGTGGTGCCCCTGCTCGGGCTCCTGCAGGGCCGCTTCCTCGCCTACCTTGGCTCGGTCAAACTCTGGGATGCCGCGGGCGCGTTGCCGATCCTGCTGCGGCTCGGCTTCGAGGCCTCGCTCGAGATAGATGGAGAGATCGTGCCTGTGACAACATCGGTTGACAGCGGGATCTACGAGCTTGCCGAGGACAGCGACAGGCGTTGGTATTTCCGAAGTTCGCTGTTGATCCATCATCCGGGCGATGCCGCGATGATGCGTGAATCTATTGTTGAGAATCGTCCGGCGGGAGAGAGTCTGCGAGATGACTGATCGAGGCCCCAGCTATGGTCGCTACAGCCTCGAGCCCCTGGAGGTGCCGCGGGTGGAGACGGCGCACAGGAAGATTGTCACCGCCCAGCCGGCTCCGGGAGCCGTCGAGGTGCTCGAGCGGCTCAATGTCTCGGAGCCGGTCTGGATGTCCTGTCAGCCGCCGGTGCTCTGGGACCGGGCTGAGGGGTACAGCGTAGAGGACCGCTTTGGTAATCGCTGGATTGACTGGAGCTCCTGCGTCCTTGTCGCCAACGCCGGGCACGCCCCCCCGGCCGTCCAGGCCCGAGTGCGCGAGGCGATCGGGAAGCCCCTGATGTCGACCTTTGTCTTCGCCCACGAGGGGCGCGCTGAGCTCTGCGAACGGCTGGCTGCCCTGGCTCCTGAGGGCCTTGGGAAAGTCTTCCTGCTCACCACGGGCTCCGAGGCTGTCGAGTGTTCCATCAAGATCATGAGAGCGGCCGGAAGACGACTCGACCCGGCGCGTAAGGTATCGTTTCCTTCGGCGGCGGGTTCCATGGCAGGACCCTGGGCTCGCAATATGCGGGCGGCATCGACGCGCTGAAAG
>Ga0163108_10001241_pt1 | contig 18747 bp, 18 predicted proteins | sample Fk1155metaG_FD_109644 | JGI IMG/M metagenome (GOLD analysis project Ga0163108, IMG submission 109644) | Marine microbial communities from the Central Pacific Ocean - Fk160115 155m metaG | ecosystem: Environmental > Aquatic > Marine > Oceanic > Photic zone | place: The Central Pacific Ocean...
CACAGTAATTCTGCTTGATCCCAAAAATGAAGAAGCGATTTACCTTTTGGTTCTTTTAAAATTGAAACAGTCAAATTATGAAAAATCAACAGGGTTGATTAAAACATTTAGTAAAGTTTGTAAAAAATATTGTGAAAAAAAAAATGAGTTAAGTGAAAAACTTAAAAATTTACAGTCAAAGTAAATGACAACTAATTATGGAAAGAAAAAAATTTTAATAATTGACTTTGGATCACAAGTTACAAGGTTAATCGCAAGAAGAATAAGAGAGTTTGGGGTTTATAGCGAGATAGCAACACTCAAAGATTTAAAAAAATTTGATTCCCTGAAAAATGTTTGTGGCCTAATTTTTTCTGGCGGCCCAGCAACAGTGACAAAAAAAACCTTTCCTAAAATTCCTGAAAGAATTTTTTTATTAAATATACCCATACTTGGAATTTGTTATGGATTACAACTCATTGCAAAAAAATTTGGCGGAGAAATAAAGGCAAATACAAAAAAACGAGAATATGGAAGAACCCTTGTAAGAAGTAGAAAAAATTCAATACTTACTGATAATTTTTATAAAAATAATAAAAATGAAGTTTGGATGAGTCACCAAGATTGTGTAACAAAACTACCAAGAAACTTTTATGCCGTAGCATCTAGCAAGAATTCAAGATATGCAATATTAGAAAACAAAAACAAAAGAATATTTGGAATTCAGTTTCATCCCGAAGTAAGCCATACAAATCGAGGCTCTGTTCTATTAAAAAATTTTGTTTTTAAAGTATGTAAAGCAAGAAGAAATTGGAAGACATCAAATTATAAAAAAAGAATTATCGAAGATATAAAAAAAATAACTAGATTTAAAAAAACCATATGCGCTTTATCAGGTGGAGTTGACAGCAGCGTTACCGCATTAGCTTTAAGTAAATCTATAAAAAGAAATCTGATATGCATAATGGTAGACACAGGACTTATGAGAAAAAATGAGTTTAAAGATTTACACAAAATATTTAAAAATAAATATAAAATTAATGTAAAGTTAATAAATGAATCATCTTTATTTTTAAGAAAGCTAAAAAATGTAAGCGATCCAGAGAAAAAAAGAAAAATAATAGGCAAACTTTTTATAAAGATTTTTGAGCGTGAATCGAGGAAAATTAAAGGCGTAGAGTATTTAGCACAAGGCACTCTTTATCCCGATGTTATTGAAAGTAAATCGGCTACAGGGAGCGATACTTCAAAGATTAAATCTCATCATAACGTTGGTGGTTTACCAAAAAAAATGAAATTACAATTGGTAGAGCCACTGAAGGATTTATTCAAAGATGAGGTGAGAAGTTTGGGTCTTTCTTTAGGTTTGGATAAAAAAATTATTAACCGCCATCCTTTTCCCGGCCCAGGTTTGGCTATAAGAATTTTAGGGAAGATTACCCCTGAAAAAATAAAAATATTACAAGAAGCAGATTTTATTTTTATGGATGAGCTAAAAAAATACAAATTATACTCAAAAATTTGGCAGGCATATGCTGCTTTGCTGCCAATTAAAACAGTAGGAGTAATGGGTGATACTAGAACTTACGAATACACATGCCTTCTTAGAGCGGTGGTTTCAAAAGATGGAATGACAGCAGATTATTTTTCTTTTCCAAAGAAATTTTTAGATAATATCTCTAACAAAATTGTGAATAATGTTATTGGAATTAATAGAGTAGTCTATGATATAACCTCCAAGCCACCAGGGACAATTGAACTAGAATAAAACTTTATGTTTAAAAAAATTTCTAAAATAAAAAAAAGCAAATCAAAAAAAAAACTTGTGTGTTTGACTGCTTATTCAAGACCTATATCAAAGATACTAGACAGACACTGCGATATTATTCTAGTGGGAGATTCTGTAGCTACTGCTTTTTATGGTATGAAGGATACCCGAAAGATTGATATGCAAACTATGTTGAACCATGCAATAAGCGTCAAAAAATCTATAAAGAAAAGCCTGCTCGTATTTGATATGCCTCACAATACTTACAGAAACATTAGAGAAGCAAAACAAAATGCAAAAAAAGTTATTAAATTTGTTAACTGCGATGCTGTTAAAATTGAGAGCAACGGAAAAAATTATAATATAGTAAAAAATCTTGTTAAGTTAGGAATTCCAGTAATGGGACACATAGGTTATACCCCACAATTCAAAAAAATTTTTAAAACTCAAGGTCTAAAAAGCAAAGAAGAAAAAAAACTAATTTATGAGGCAAAGATGATAGAAAAAGCAGGTGCGTTCTCTATCGTGTTAGAGTGTATTGCGAAAAAAGTGGCCGCACAAATTACGAGTTCAATAAAAATTCCAACAATTGGTATAGGATCCTCAGATTCTTGTGACGGACAGATCTTGGTAACAGATGATTTGTTGGGACTTAGCGGCTTTTATCCAAGGTTTGTTAAAAAGTATACAAATTTAGAAAATATTATAGAAAATGCTATAAAAAAATTTAAAAAAGATGTAAAAAATAAAAAATTTCCAACCAATTATAACACATATTAGAATATGGAATCACAACCTACAGAGAGAAAAAATTTTTTTAACATTATAAAGTCTAATTTAAAATTTATTATAGGCGGGTTATTTTTATTGCTAGTTGTGATTTCTGTTTTTTCATGGTTAAAATTTAACGCAGATATTAAAAAAACTACTCTTTCCGAAAATTATATAGAGGCAAAAATACTGTTATCTGAAAAAAAACCTAATAAAGCTTTAGATGTTTTGAAGAAAATTATTGAACAAGGAGACAGTACTTATTCTACACTTTCCCTTTATCTTATCATCGACCAAGAATTAGAAAAAGATGACAAAAAAATTTTAAATTATTTTGACAAGGTTTTGTCTATCAATAGTTTAAAAAATGAAGATTTGAATTTAGTAAAGCTCAAAAAAGCAATATTTATTTCCAGCTACGGAAAAGAAGAAGAACTATTAGATTTGCTTAATCCAATAATCAACTCAGATTCAGTGTGGAAGACTCAATCAATCAAGTTTTTAGGTGATTACTATTTTTCAATTAAAGAATATAATAAAGCAGACCAGTACTATTCAGATTTACTAACCTTAGAGAATTCAAACATAGACAGCAAAGAAATAAAAAGGAGAATTGAAGCTCACAAAAAATGAAAAATTTATTAAGTTTTTTTTTGACCCTTTCTCTAATATTTCTAAACAATTGTTCTTTTGATAATAAAACAGGAATTTGGAAAGAACATAACAAAGCAATAATAGAAAAAGCTAAAAGCAAACAAAAAATAGAAAAAATTTTTAAAAAAAATGAAATTTTTGATCAGGAAACTGAAAGCAAAGATATAGTCATCATTTCAGAAAAGGAAGAGAACAGAGATTGGCTAGAATATAATTTTGTAGAAAGCAATAATGTTTCGCACTTAGAGTATCAAAACAATAAAAACAGAATTTTTAAAAGCAAAAAAATTGGAAAAAAAAAATATTCAATTGGCAATATAGATTCGGAGCCTTTAGTTTTAAAAGACAACATTATTTTTGCTGACTTAAGTGGAAATATCTACAACTATTCAACACAGAGAAAAAAATTAGTATGGAAATTTAATTTTTATAAAAAAAAATTTAAGAATATTCCCGTAAAAATTAATCTCAAAATAATACTAAAAAACCTAATTGTTTCAGACAGTTTGGGATACTTTTACAATATTAATATAGATACGGGACAACTTATTTGGGCCAAAAATCAAGGAGTGCCACTTACTTCCGCAATAAAGTCATACAGCGAAAAGATTTTTTTGCTAAACCAGGATAATAAATTTTATATATTTGAAAAAAATAATGGAAAAAAGATTTTAGATTTTGAAACTTTTCCTGTTATTTTAAAAAAAAATAACAAACAGACCTTGGCCTTAGATTCCAGAGACAATTTGTATTTTGTAACTTCAGCAGGGCAGGTATTTTCTCTAAACCACCAAAACTATAGAATCAACTGGTTAAGAAATATAAAAAGTGCCGGATCATCAGACGAATTTGGATTATTTTATTCATCCCCAATAATAATAAAAGATAATTCTGTTTATTTAAGCTCTTCACAAAGCACAATGTCGCTCGATTCCTTTTCAGGAAAAACTAATTGGGAAATACCATTTGGAACCAGAATACGACCTGTTATTTCAAACAGATTTATTTTTTTAGTATCAAAAGAAGGATTTATATTAAACGTTGATATTAGCAGCGGTAAAATAATATGGTCAAAAAAACTCTTTAAATCCAAAGAAGTAAACTTAAAAAAAATGGGCGAGGTTATTTCTCTATTTTTAATATCAGACCAATTATTTTTATCTACAAAGAATGGCTATTTCTTTTTTATTAATTACGAAAACGGAGAAATTCTCAATTATGCAAAAGTTGCAAAAGGCTTTTATTCAAAACCTGTGGTTACAAACAAAAAGATTTATATAATTGATAAAAATATGAGTGTTTTAATTTTCAATTAGACTAATTAGTTGACTTGCCACTCAACAAGGATAATTGGCTGACTTTTTTATTTTCTAGCTGATCAATTCTTTCAACAGGATACTCTCCTGTAAAATAATGATCTGTAAATTGAGGATAAAGTTTATTTCTTGCTTGAGAACATATTGCCTTATAAAGTCCATCTAAACTCAGAAACTTCAAAGAGTCAGCTTTAATGAACTCTCGCATTTCTTTTAAATTTTTATTTGCAGCCAGCAGCTCTTTTTTTGAAGGCATATCAATACCATAAAAATCTGGATGTTTAATTTCTGGACTAGCAATTCTTACATGAACCTCTTTTGCCCCGGATTCATAAAGCATTTTTACTATTTTATGGCAAGTTGTTCCTCTTACCAGTGAGTCATCTATCAAAATAACAGATTTGTTTTTAATCGACGACATGTTTGCGCTTAATTTTAGTTTTACACCAAGACTTCTTATATTTTGTGTTGGCTCTATAAATGTTCTTCCAACATAATGATTTCTTATTAGACCATACTCGAAGTTCATTTTTTTATATTGAGCAAAACCCAAAGCGGCCGGAACCCCAGAATCAGGTACAGGAACAACAATATCTCCGATATCTTCACTTTCTTTAGCTAGTTGGAAACCGATATTCTTTCTATATTCGTATGCACATTTGCCATTAAGCAGGCTATCTGGCCTTGCAAAATATATATACTCAAATATACACGGTCTACTTTTCTTTTTTGGAAACGGCTTTATACTTTGAAAATTATTTTTTTCAACAACTATTATTTCACCATTTTCTACTTCTCTAATAAATTTTGCTCCAATTATATCTAAAGCACAAGTCTCAGAAGCTAAAACATATGAATTTTTTATTTTTCCTAAAACCAAAGGTCTTATTCCCAATGGATCCCTTACACCAATAAGTTTTTTATTTGTCATTATTGCAAGAGCATATCCACCTTGTATTTGAAAAAGTGCATCGATTATTTTATCAACAATCTTTATTCTTTTTGATTTTGCAATTAATTGAACAATAGTTTCGGTGTCGCTGGTTGTTCTGAAGATTGCGCCATCTTTTACTAAATTTTCTCTTAGTCCAATTGCGTTTGTGAGATTTCCATTATGAGCTACTGTTATTCCGCCACCATAGAGGTCAGCAAAGAAAGGCTGTATATTTCTTAGAGAAGTCTCCCCCGTTGTTGAATAACGATTATGACCTATTGCAAATTTTCCAGGTAATTTTTTCAACACTTCTTTATTTGTAAAATTATCTCCGACCAAACCCTGTCTCTTTTCAGAATGAAAATTTTTTCCATCAAAAGATACAATACCGCATCCCTCTTGCCCTCTATGTTGCAATGCGTGAAGCCCTAAAGCCGTTACTGCAGAGGCATCTTCAATATTGTAAATTCCAAAAACACCACACTTTTCTCTAATCTCTTTCATTTAAATCTTTTCAATTTCTTTTCTTGTGTCCTCAATATCTTTTTTATTTGGAAACTCTTGAATTAACAATGTACTTCCTTTTTCAACTATTGGAAAAAAATATGCTTTATTTAAAGATATATTCCACTTTTGATGTGGATAAAACCAAATTAAAATAGAAAAAATACAAACAAAAAAGACATAACCTTTAAAAATCCCAAAAAAGAAACCAAAGACTTTGTCCACTGATCCCATGCCTGTATATGAAAAAAGGCGAGCCATTGATCTTCCCAACATAATTAGAGCGAAAACAGTCAGAATATAAAAAAATATACCTAGACCAATTCCAGAAATGTACTGATTTTTCACAAAGTCAGATACATAAGGCTCAATTCTTGGAACTAAAATTATTGTTATAATTAGCGCCAAAATCCATTTTAAAAATGAAAAAATACTCAAAACGAATCCTTTAGAAAAACATTGTAAAGAAAAATAAATAATAAAAATAAGAAAAATTATATCAAACAATACTATATTTTCCCTTATCAATGATATTAGATCACTCATTTCCAAAAGGTTTAAAAGTTAAAATTAATTTTGGTAATAACGTCAAAACCGACACCATAGCTAATAACATCGCTATTCCTGTGAAGACACCAAAATAAATCGTTGGTATGAAATTAGATAACACTAGTATCGAAAAACCAAAAACTATTGTTATAGAGGTATTTAGAATTGCAACGCCCACCGTGTCATGGCATTCTTGAAGAGTTTTATTATAATCTTTTATTTTTTTAAATTCTTCCTTAAATCTGTATATGTAATGAATACTGTTATCTACAGCTATACCTATGGTAATTGCCGCAATTGTTATGGTCATCATGTCTAGTGGTATTCCCAGCAGTCCAATTATACCAAGAATCAGGAAAGCAGCCATAAAGTTAGGTACCACACCAATAAATGACAAAGTTACGTTTCTAAATAAAACTAAGAACATAAAAGTTATACCGGCCATTACAATTCCAAGAGTTAATATTTGAGATTTAAACAAGCTTTGCAAAAGGTTATTAAATAAAATTAGCAGACCTGCTAATTTGAAATCTTCTTTTTTTAGACCCAGTGTTTTTTCTAAGTCATGATTAATCTTGTTAATTAATTCATTCCTTCTAAGATCTTCTTTGGAATCTACTATTCTTAAACTTATTTTTGCTTCATCATTCTTTATGGAAATATAAGGATTAATTATTTCTTTTTTGATTGAATCAGGTATCTTGGTATACAAAACGCCCATTTCCAAAGCCTGAAGCTTTTTCCCGTCGTTTAAGTCTTCCGCAACTCTTACCATGGAAGCAAAAGATATAACCTTGCCTACCGCCTCTAAATTATCTACATAATCATGTACTTGAGTAATCCTGTCTATTTTATTTCTTGTAAACCAATATTTATCATCATCTTTCTCTTCGTCGCCCCAATCATCTTCAGCGTCATCTTTTTTTTCTTTTTTTGGAAATTTTACTATTATATCAAGAGGAGTCGTCCCTCCAAGCTCTTCATCAATTAATTTCATCCCTTTGTAAATTTCAGTTTCTTTATCAAAATAATTTATGAAACTATTTTCTACTTCAAGTTTTGTTATCCCAATAATACTTATAAAAACAACAAGTACCGCAGAGGTAAAAATAGTTTTAGTATTTTTTTGAGCCACATTGCTTAAGAAAGAGGTAATTTTTGATTTTTTTTCTTCCCTATAACTTATGTTCTGACCGCTCAAAATGCTTAGAGCCACTGGTAGCAAAGTAAAAGTTACAGACATTGAAACTAATAGACCAACAGTCATCATCCAACCAAAGTCTATTATTGGTTTTATTCCACTAAAGATTAAAGATAAAAAAGCGCATATGGTTGTTAACACAGTATAAAGTATTGGCCAAAACATCTTTTCAGACGTCCAAAGCAAGGCATCACTGTTTGAAACATCCGGATTTTCTTTTCTAAATTGTAAATATCGTACGCTCATATGTATATTCATAGCCATGGTCAAAATTAACATCAGCGCGATGAAATTTGAGGATATAACTGTAACTTTCCATCCAACTAAACCTAAAAATCCAACCATTATCAGAACTGAAAAAAAACAGCTGAGCAAAGGAACACACACCCAGACAATACTTCTAAATACAAACCAGAGCGTGGCCACAATAAAAAGAAATACTCCCGCACCGAAAACAATTATATCATTTTTAATAAAAGTCATCATATCGTCAGCAATCATTGGAATTCCACCCAGGTGGATTATCGGATATGCGTCAAAGGAATTTCTTTTAGCCTCTCCTGGCGCAGGATGGTTATCGATGACTCTTCTTATTTCATTTATGTTTTCATGATTTTTTTTCTTGTATACTTTTTTGTATGCATCATATTCTTTCAAAAATAATTTATATTTTTTAGAATCATCTCTAGTTAGCTCTTTTTTATCCAAATAATAGTTTTTTGTTTGGATCAACCCAGTTAACTTTTCGTCAGGTTTAATATAAACAATTATTCCGCTAGTTTTTCCATCATTGCTAATTACAAAATTTTTATATATTGGGCTATTAATGATTTCATCAAATCCTCTCTCCAAATCTACATCTCTGCTAGACAAGGTTTTAAAGTTCTTTATCCTTTCAGCTAGAGGATCATCATTATTCTTAAGCAAAGGTACGTCTAAAATTGTTATAACTCTATCAACCCATTTTAAGTTTTCTAAAGAATTTTTTAAAAGAGCAAGATTTCTAATTGTATTCTCAGACTTGAAATTATAAGAATCACTCGGTTTGTGTGTGTATGTTAAAACTAAAAAGTCCTTAGACCCATACTTTTTATTGACTTCTCTTAGATACTTTAAATCTGGATCATTTTCTAATAACAGCGTGTCAGAAGAAGCATCTAATTGAAAATTTTTTGAAAAATATCCAAAACTCAATAGCAAAACAATAAGAATCAGCAGAGTAGCTTTAGGTTTTTTAATTACAGTATTTTTGTATAAATTAGAGAAGATCACTTCTATCAGGTATAACTTAAAAGAAGGTAACTTAAAATTAATTATTTTTGTCTAGCCTTGGAAGCATCTTTAAATTTCGTATACATACCTTCAAATTCTACTTTAACGTTACCGGTAGGACCATGTCTTTGTTTGCCGATTATTATATCCGCATCCCCAAGAATATCGTTCATTTTAGATTGCCATTCAGCATGCTCGATTGTTCCCAACTTTGGCTCTTTTCCCATTAGATAGTATTCTTCCCTAAACACAAACATTACAACATCTGCGTCCTGTTCTATAGATCCTGAGTCCCTTAAATCAGAGAGTTGTGGCCTCTGACCATCTCTTTGTTCTACCGCTCTAGATAGCTGTGATAGAGCAAGCACAGGAACAGTAAGCTCTTTGGCCAGCGCTTTTAAACCTTGGGTGATCTCAGATATTTCCTGAACTCTTCCATCATATCTTTTTGATCCAGTTTTCATTAACTGAATGTAATCCACAACTATTAAATTTAAACCAAACAATCTTTTTATTCTTCTTGCTCTATTGGATAAAGTAGCAATGGTTATTGCCGGAGTTTCATCAATAACTAGAGGCAATTGATGAATATTTCTTGAGGTTTCAATCAGTCTATTAAATTCTTCTTCTGTAATTTTTCCTTGTCTTATATCGTTAGATTTTATTCTAGACTGTTCAGAAATTATTCTTGTTGAGAGTTGCTCTGATGACATTTCTAAAGAAAAAAAAGCCACAGAAGTTTTTTCATTGTTATCCAAGATTTTTTTTGCAGCATAATATGCAATATTAGTTGCCAAAGCAGTTTTACCCATAGAAGGTCGACCAGCAACAATTACTAAGTCAGATTTGTGCAGACCTCCCAATCTTTCATCTAGATCTTTCAATCCAGTTGGAACACCTACAATTCCTTCGCCGCTTTTCATTGCATTGGTAGCCATCTCGATAGTTTGGTCAAGAGCTTGGTCAAATTTTAAAAAGGATTGATTAAAAGTTCCTCTCTCAGCCAAATCAAATAGTGATTTTTCTGTATCTTGAATTATATCTTCTCCACTTTTTTCTGTTTTTTCATCAACAGCATCATCTGAAAGATTTTCAGATATTTTAAACAATTCCCTTTTAACAAATTTTTCATGTATAATTTTTGCATAATCAATTGATTGTTTCGTTGACGATGAAAGCCGAGTTAATTTAACCAAGTATTCTGTTCCACCAACTTCGGAAAGATTCTCGTCTTTTTCGAAAGGCGTTTTCAAAGTAATTGGATTTGCGATCATCCCTTTATTGTGAAGCCTCTCAATCATGTCATAAATTTTAGAATGAATGGGATCATAAAACTCTTTAAAATTTATTATGTTTGCAACCTCATCAATTATGTCATTATTTACTAAAACAGACCCTATCAAAGCTTGTTCAGCATCAATATTTGAAGGCAATTTTCTTTCTTGGGTAAACTTTTCTATCTTGAGATTTTCCATTTTTGAAAATATTTTATCTCAGTGTAGCTTTTTTTTAAAAATAAAAGTTATTAACTTTTTTTAGAGGCTGTGGAAAAAGTATTTTTATTTAGCCTCTTTCTTTTCAACCAGAACACGCAATTCGGCTATAATTTCAGAATGAAGGTTAACAGTAATCTGATATTCGCCTGCTTTTTTTATTTCTTTCTTCAAATCTATTTGAGAAGGATGAACTGTTTCGTTGAATTCCTCTGAAAAATAAGCTGAAATCTCCTTAGGCTTTATAGATGCAAAAAGGTCACCGTTTTCTTTCGTTTCTTTTTTAAAGTTTAGCTTTTTATTTTTTATCTTTTCAAACACTTTCTTAGCATCTTTTTTTTGTTCTGTGTTTTTTTTAACTATTTCCTCTTTCTTTTTTTTGAAAATAATTTTATTTTCTTCGTCGGCTCTTAAAGCTTTACCTTTTTTTAATAAAAAGTTTCTCCCATAGCCATCTCTAACTTTAACTATATCTCCCATCTTTCCTAAGCTTCTTATATTTTCCAACAATATTACTTCCATTTAGATTAGCCCTAAAAATTGTGCTCTTTTAATCGCTAAAGACAATTTTCTTTGTTTGTTTTGACTGACTGAGGTAATTCGTGAAGGCAATATTTTTCCGGTGTCCGAAACATATTTTTTTAAAAGTCTTAAATTTTTATAATCAACTTCAGGAGCATTCTTAGCAGACAAAGGACAAGTTCTTTTTATTCTAAAATCAGGCCTTTTAAACAGAGTTAGTTTATTTTGAGCACCAAATTTATCACCTTTTTTTTTCCTTTTATCTTTTTTCCTCATTAATCTTTTTTGCTTTCTTCAAAATAATTTTTTTTTAGATCTAATTTTTCGTATCTTATAGTTAAATAACGTATTACTTTATTATCAATTGAAAGTTTTTTTTCAATTTCATTAACGGCTTTGCTATCTGACTCGAACTTAAAATGAACAAACATGCCTTTTCTATTTTTTTTTATTTTATGAGGCAGGTTCAACAAGCCCCATTTTTCAGTTTTTAATAATTTGCCAGATTTTCCAATTATTTCTGTACATAAGTCAATTATTTTATCAACATCCTTATTAGAGATGTCTTGTTTTCCAACAAATGTATGTTCGTAAAAACTCATTTTAGATATATTTTTTTTAAGTTGGGACTTATACTATTTAAATTTCCTTTATACAATAGTAATAATAAAGGCTAATCGATAAAATTAAAATGAAAGCACTATTATTTCCTGGCCAAGGATCACAATTCGTAGGTATGGGCAAAGATCTTTTTGACAGATTTGATTTAGTTAAAAAAATTTTCAGTGAGGCCGACCAAAAATTAAACTATGGTATTTCCAAAATTATTCTCGAGGGTCCTGAGAAAGAACTTAGATTAACAAAAAATACTCAGCCAGCCATTTTAACTATTAGCTACTCAATTTTTAAATTAATCAAAGAAGAATTTAATATCGAAATCAAGGATGTAAAGTATTTTGCTGGACATTCGCTCGGGGAATACAGCGCCCTTGTTTCTTCTGGCTCATTAAATTTTTTGGACGCACTATATCTTCTGCATGAAAGAGGTAAATCTATGCAAGAAGCTGTACCAGATGGAACTGGCTCTATGTTAGCTGTTATGGGTATAAAACTGGATGAATTAGAAAAACTTATTCAACAGCTAGGCAGTGATTTAGGTGTATGCGAAATAGCAAACGACAATTCGGAAGGTCAAATTATTTTAAGTGGACATGTAAAAGCAATCAACGAAATGAACAAGATTTTAAAAACTATGAAAAAGAGATCAATTTTTTTACCAGTAAGTGCTCCATTTCATTGTTCGTTGATGAAAGCTGCTGGAGATAAAATGGATGAAAAAATAAAAAACACCCCTTTCAAAAATCCCCAAATAAGTTTAGTTGCCAATGTTACCGCTAAAAAAACAAACGATTCTGAAGAAATTAAAAGTCTATTAGTCAAACAGATTGTTTCCAGGGTAAGATGGAGAGAAAGCGTACTATATATGATCCAGAACGGGGTAAACGAATTTATTGAAATTGGACCTGGAAAAGTGCTATCTGGACTTGTAAAAAGAATTAGTGACAAAGTTTCGTCTAAAAGTATAAATACAATAGAGGAAATTAAGAATCTTAAATGATTGATTTTAAGAACAAAAAAATTTTGATAACAGGCGCTACCGGAGGAATTGGTGGAGCGCTTGTAAAAAAATTTGTTTCCCTTGGAGGGACCGTTCTTGGCACAGGAACAAAATCTGAAAAATTAGATTTAATAAAAAAAAATTATCCAACTATTAAAATAAAAAAGTTTAATATATCCGAACATTTGGCAATCGAAGAATTTATTGATTCCGCTGCATCGGAATTAGGGGGGCTAGACGTTTTAATTAACAACGCAGGAGTCAACGTGGACAATCTGTCTTTAAGAATGAAAGACGAAGAGTGGAAAAAGGTAATTGATATAAATTTAACATCTACTTTTTTATTGTCCAAGTATGCTATTAAAAAGATGCTAAAAAATAAATTTGGCAGGGTGGTAAATATCGCATCGATAGTGGGACACACTGGAAATATTGGTCAGGTAAATTATTCAGCTTCCAAGGCAGGTATAATTGGAATGTCAAAAAGTTTAGCTATTGAGTATGCAAAAAAAAATATAACAGTTAACTGCGTTTCTCCTGGATTCATAATATCAGACATGACCATGAATATAGCAGAAAAAGTTAAGCTGTTTTTAACCTCAAGAATTCCTATGGGGAAACTTGGCACAGGAGAAGACGTGTCAAATTGTGTTGCTTTTTTATCTTCAGAATCAGCTTCTTATGTAACAGGGGAGACGATCCATGTTAATGGCGGAATGTATATGTCTTGACAAAGAAATAAAACTCTTTAATAACAATTTTAAAACATTCTTAAGGAAATATTAAATGACAAAAAATGTGAGTGGTACAGTTAAGAGAATCGTTGCAGACCATCTAGGCATTGATGAGCAGAAGGTTACCGATGAATCTAGCTTTATCGACGATCTTGGAGCAGACAGTTTAGACACAGTCGAACTAGTTATGGCTTTTGAAGAAGAGTTTGGGGCAGAGATCTCAGATAATGAAGCGGAGAAGATTTTGACTGTAGGAGATGCTATAAAGTTTATTGAGAGCAAAAATAACTAAGAATTATTTCTAGTTAATGTATAATAGCAATAAGCCTCTCATGCTTGTTCTGTCCTCGCCTTCTGGGGCCGGGAAGACAACTTTGACGAAAAAAATCCAAGAGTCAGACACTTCATTCAAAGTTTCAGTTTCGCACACAACAAGAAAGGCTCGCCCCAACGAGGTTGATGGCGTAGACTACCATTTTGTTAGCAAGGAAAAATTTCAAAATTTGATAAACGAGAAGGCTTTTTACGAATACGCAAAAATTTTTGAAAATTACTACGGAACTTCAAAATCTTCAATTAATAAAATTACAGAAAAAGGATACAACGTTTTATTTGATATTGATTGGCAAGGTGCAGAACAGCTTACCAATCATAAAGAGCTAAACTTGCTAAAAATATTTATACTCCCTCCTAGTTTAGAGGAACTTGAAAAAAGATTGATATCAAGAAATCAAGATGACAAAGTAGCCATCAAGAGAAGACTTAGTGCTTACTCTGTAGATGTAACTCATTCAAAAAATTATGATCATGTTTTGGTTAACGACAAAGTCGAATCTTGTTTTAATAAAATAAAAAAAATAATCTTAAATCATCTAAATAAGAAAAATTAATCTTTTTTAGACATCTCATAAAATTCTGTCATTTTATAATAAGTTTCAGAAGATAATTCTGACGGTCTAGACGTAAGATCTATTTGTAGTTTTTTTGCCAGTTCCAAGTGATTCCCAAAGAGTTTTACAAAGGTTTTGTTGATCATTTTTCTCTTGTTAGAAAAAAAAGATTGAGTGATTTTTTCAAGATTCTCAATTCTAGATATTTTAAAATTCACTTTTTTTTTAGGCTTAAAAACAATTATTTTAGAGTCAACTTTAGGCGCGGGAAAAAAACATTTTTTTGAAATTTTGAAATATTCAACTATGTCTAGTTTTAAATTAGCCAAAATCGTAATTCTTCCAAAGTTACCAGTATTAGGTTTTGCTAAAATTCTATCAGCAACTTCATTTTGGAACATAAATATTATTTTTTTATAAAAAGGGGGCCATGAGTTTATCTTAATAAATTTTGCTAAAATTTGTGTTGAAATATTATAGGGAAGATTTCCAAATACAATGGTCCCACGATGTTCATAGTTGCTTAGATTGTAGTCAAGGATATCAGCATTTAATATTTTATAGTTTTTTATGGATCCGTACTTTTCTTTCAAAATTTCATAAAATCTTTTATCTTTTTCTATCAAAAACATTGATTTTGGTTTTTTATTATTAATAAAGCTTGTTAAATTACCCAATCCAGGCCCTATTTCAAAAATTCTCTCATTGACCAAAGGCTCTAAAGCAACAATTTTATTAATGACATTATTGTCTGTTAAAAAATTTTGACCTAAAGATTTTTTAAGTTTTAGCATTAATTTTTTTAAAAAATTTTATAGAGTTTAACAAGCTTTTTGGATTAGCTTTGTTTTTCTTAACAATGTCTCTTCCCGTCCCATGGTCCGGGGAAACTCTTAAAAACGGAAGCCCTACCGTAACGTTTATTGCGTCAAATTTAAATATTGTCTTGAATGGGATTAATACTTGATCATGGTACATTCCAACTAAAACATCGAATCCTTTTCTTTTGTAGTCTAAAAAAGCAGTATCGGGAGAAATTGGACCATGAACCAATACTTTTTTTCTTCTTAAAGAATTTACAGCTGGGATAATAATATTTTTTTCCTCTGATTTATTTCTTAACTCATTGTTATGTGGGTTTAATCCCAAAATTCCAATTTTAGGCCTAATCATTAATTTTTTTTTAAAAAAATTATTAATTGCCATTGTTTTGGTTATTATTTTCTTTTTAGAAATATTTTTTGAGACAGAGCTTAATTTGATATGCGTAGTTACGGGTGATACTGATAAGTCATTGTTGTAAATAAGCATTGCTTCTTTTCCTAAAACACCTTTTTTTTTAGCCAAAAATTCTGTAACTCCGCTAAATTTTTTTTTAGAAAAGAGCTCTTTTTTATTAACTGCACAATTTATTAAACCAGTGATCTTTTTTTTATCTATCAATTCTAGAGCTATTTTAAAAGAATCTTCAATATATTTTTTTTTATTTTGCTTTGAAACTCTAAATGGATTTTTAAACTTTAGAGGAATATTGTAAATATGCAATTTTTTTTTAAAATTTTGATTTTCAACTTCATTTATTTTTTTTAGCCCAACTCTACATTTTATTATGGAGAATTGTTTTTTTAGTAAAATAAAATTTCCAATAATAAAAATATTTAAGTTTCCAAAATTATTTTTTTCTCTCCACGTTTTAGCTATTATTTCTGAATTAATACTATTAGGTTCTCCGCTTATTATTGCAATTATTTTTTTCATAAAAATTTAACCTTGATTCTTTTTTCAAGATCCGAGTAGTGTGAATTTGAGAACATTTCTAGTTTTTTCATTTTTTCTTGATTAACCACATTCTTTTTAATGTCTTCTAAACTATATGAAGTATTTTTTTCATCAATTTTTTTAATAACAATTACCACTCCTTCAGCAAGAATAGGCCCAGTCATTTCTCCGTTTTTTAAATTTTTAACTTTCTCATAAATTGTTTTTGATAATTTATTTTCATTTACCCACCCTATATTTCCACCATTTTTTGAAGAGTTTGAAATACTTAAAACTCTGGCCGCATTTGCAAACCCATCTTCCTTTATTTTTGAAAATATTTTATTTGTTGTAGCTTCCAATCCTTCGTTTGATAAGTTTACTTGAATTTCTGAAAGAAGAAGAGATTTATTGGATTTTACTTTATCTAACTCAGCATTTATTTTGTTTTCAATTTCAATAGTGTTCAGTGAAATTTTATTTTTATATAATTTAAAAATTGCGGTATTCCATTTTAAATCAATTTCAAAACTTTCTACCATATCTTCGTATCTAAGATTTTTTTGTTTTAGGAATATTTTAAAATCTTCTTTATCCAAACCTAGGTTTTTGGTAATGATAGAAATTTGGGAATCAAGATCTTTTTGATTATATTGGGTTATCTTAAGTCTTTCGACTTCGTTTTTTTTTATTGCTCTTTTTACTAAAGTTTGCACAGCTACATTTTTAAGTTCTTCTTTATTGCTTTCGTTAATATTAATTTTTGCCAGAATGGCTATAAATTTAATTTCTTTAATCAAATCTAAACGTGTTATTGGATGATTTCCTACGGTTATAATAATAGAATTATTTGTTTCACAAACCAACCTTTCAGCACTGAAAAATAAAAAAAAAATAATTAATAATTTTTTTTTCATCTATCTATGCTAGGAAGAGAGACTTTGCCAAAAGGGAATAATGTAATATTAAACATTAAGGTATCCGATGTTTCAATGTCTCTATCTGTGTAATATTCTCTCCTATATACCAATCCTGCTTTCAAACAATCGTTGAAATAATTATATGCCAAATTATAAAACTCAGTAGAGTCGGTTTCTAAGTTTTTCTTCAAATCAAAGCTTAAATTATTCGATTTATTAATTTCTATTTTAATATCTGACTTAAGGTAAGAGCTGGTACCTATATGGTTATTTTCCTCAAGATAACCCATATTAAATTTTGCATTACCTAAAACAAAACTAGCTTTTAAGTTGTTATAATTAATTTCATTTAAATTTTGATCTACAGAGAATTCATTTTCTACAGAAAAATTTTCACTAAATTTAACTGAGGCTCTTCCAACTAGATCAGAGACTTTTTGATCAAGAGAGCTTCTGGATGGCATATCGAAGTTTTCTTCAAAATTATATATCTGCCCAAGATATAAAGAATAATTTTCACTTCCTGTTTTGTTTTTTTCAAAGTCTAGATTTGAAAATTCTAAACCTACAGCAGCACTTGCGCCACTTTCAAGTACATCTAATTGTGAGCTCTTGTTAAGCTCAAAAAGATTTGAATAACTTAATCTTAAGCCGTCGCCGTCTATGTCTCTCATATGACCAGGCGCATATCTAAGAGATGCTTTTGGAGTAAAAAAGCTTATTCTATTTTTTTCTAAATTCTTTTTAAACATAGGCAGGCTAGCATTGTATGCTAATGCCCCGTGTGTTTCTGCATTGAATTCTTCATTTTTATAATCGTCTGTATTTTCCGCTTCATAGGTTACCACTTTTAATAACCCCTCAAGATTTGTTTGAATTCCGGCAGCATTGTTGAAAGATCTAGACTTCCACCCAACATTATTTACTAAAAACTTTGTGGTTTGATTTACATTATAATTTTTTGCTATCGCGCTTGTATAAAGATCGATAATTCCTATTTTATCACCACTGAGCAAGTTACGTTCATAAACTATGTTTGGAAGCACATACTCATATTTTGATCTATCTATTTTATTTAAGTCTTCATACGCGGTTGCTGTTAAGCCAAAATATTCTTCATTATCTTGATATTGATATTTTAATTCATTTTTTAAAACATCTTGGTCACTTTCAACAAGTTCGGTTTTTATGTCATGCACCTTTAAATAAGTATCATTAGATACATGTTGTAAATTAATTTCTAAGTCACTATACGAATTTTCTTTTTCTAAAAAATTGTGTCTAAAGTTTGCAAAAACATGGTTCCTTGAACCAGAAGTTTTTTTGCTGGTAGTTGTTTTGTATCCTTCAGTATAACTGGAATCCACAATTAGAAATGAGTTTTTAAACGCTTGTCTATACTCATTTTTAATCAAAATATTTTCAGTAGCATAAATTTTTGGGGCGAAAGTCATATCTTTATTTTCTGAAATTGCCCAGAAGTAGGGTATTGAAGTTGAAAAACCTACCGTAGAGTTATCAGTAAATTGAGGCATTAAAAAACCAGACTGTCTTTTTACAGTTGGGCCCGGGTGGAAGAATTTAGGAAAATAGAAAATTGGAAAATCATATACTTTTAAAACTGCGCTATCATAATAAATAGTTTTTTTTGCTGCGTTATGCTTTATTTCTTTAGATCTGATAGTCCAAGGAGGACATTTGTTGTCACCCCGATTTTTACATGCTGTAAAGATGGCTTTGTTAAAAACCGTATCACCCTCACTTATAGTTGCTGAGTTTGCAAAAAATCTAGGTTCATTTCTAGGATCATATTTAAAGCTTCCGTCGTTTAAAAATGCTCTTATATCGCTTCCAACTATTTTCC